>Ga0265301_10003367_pt1 | contig 16993 bp, 19 predicted proteins | sample AusTroGonzalo_MG_2_FD_193488 | JGI IMG/M metagenome (GOLD analysis project Ga0265301, IMG submission 193488) | Bovine rumen microbial communities from tropical cattle in Woodstock, Queensland, Australia - Gonzalo_04 | ecosystem: Host-associated > Mammals > Digestive system > Stomach > Rumen ...
TACGACAATACATCCAGTCCCGAGGAGAAAGAGACGACGGAGGACATCCATCAGGCACTGCTGTTCATCCACAACAACTACGAGAAAGATATACGATCGGAGGATGTAGCAAAGGCCATCAACTGGGGCTACAGCCGCTTCCGCAAGATCTTCCTGCAACAGACGGGCATGACGCCCTACCAGTATATTCTGGAGACGCGTATACAGCAGGGAAAATTCCTGATTCTGAATACCACAAAACCACTGAAGGAAATTGCCTACGATGTAGGGTTCAACAACCCGGACTATTTCTCGACGGCCTTCCGCCGCATAACGGGCATGACACCGCTGGAATTCAAGAAAGAGCAGCTAGGCTGAACGGCGTAGTATAGGTGGTACGGATGCGCCACTGTTCGGGGTAGAGATTGTTGATGCGATTGCCCACACACTTACCCGGACCCAACACATAACCCTTATAGCATATAAGAACCATTCCGCGGGGCGCTGGCACACGAACGGCTTCGCGACGCAAGTACTGCAGGGCCTCGTTGTAGTTGAGTTCTATGCGAGGCATGTCGGGGTCAACCGCAAAAGCGGGAGGTATGACATTGAGCATTGAACATTGAGCATTGAACATTGGCAATTGAGAATTGTTCTCTGCCCCAGAATTTTGAATTGGACTGTTTTTCCGAATAGCGGCACAATAGAAGCCTTCTCCCCTATCCCGACCGGGAAGGAAATGGCGTTCTTCGAGCAGCTCTGCACCAAGGGTATCGCATATCCATCGGGCGTTGTCCTCGTCCTCGAAATGATTGAAGGTGCAGGTGCTGTAGATAAGCAAACCGCCGAGTTTGAGGGTATGCCAGATGTCTTGCAGAATCTCGCGCTGTCGATGCCAGCAGAGGTCTACATTCTGCAGACTCCAGTCCTGTACGGCAACCTCATCCTTGCGGAACATGCCTTCGCCTGAGCAGGGGACATCAGTCACCAGCAAATCGAAGGTATCTGTGAAGGCAGTAAAGTCGGCAGGATAGTTCTGTGTGACGATACAACGGACAGGATATTCGCCCTTTGTCATACGGGTCCATTTCTGCATATTCTCGGCCAGCACCTGAGCTCGCTTTGGCATGGGCTCGTTACTGATAAGGACCGAGCCTTCGGGCAACAAACTGGCTAAAAGGGTGCTCTTGCCACCTGGGGCGGCGCAAAGGTCGAGAGCGGCAATGGGAGCATTGAACATTGAACATTGAACATTGAACATTGCCTTGCGGACAAGTTCCGCAATGTACATAGAAGAGGCTTCCTGGACGTAGTAGGCACCGGCATGCAGGAGTGGGTCGAAAGTAAAGGCGGGGCGCTCGCTCAGGTAATAGGCATCGAGGCACCATGGAACGGGCTCGGCATTTACATTTTCCATCACAAGGGGCTGTCCCTTGCGAGGATTGAGACGAATGGAAACCTCGGGGTCTGTCTCACTGAGGGCCTGGCACAGCGCATCGGCAGTATCTTTTCCATACTGCTCGTGCATCAAACGTACAAAGTCCTCGGGCAACGGCATAAAGGTTACACACTTACAACGCCCTTGATGGCTGGCCATGGATCATAGTCGACAAGCTGGAAGTCTTCGTACTGGAAGTCGAAGATGCTCTTGACCTCGGGATTGATAATCATCCTGGGCAGTTTGCGAGGCTCGCGGCTAAGCTGAAGCTTAACCTGATCCATGTGGTTGAGATAGATATGTGTATCGCCCGTGGTATGGATGAACTCGCCGGGTTTGAGGCCGCAGACCTGAGCCATCATCATACAGAGGAGAGCATAAGAGGCTATGTTGAAGGGAACACCCAGGAAGCAGTCGGCACTGCGCTGATAGAGCTGCAGGCTGAGCTTGCCATCTGCCACATAGAACTGGAAGAAGGCGTGGCAAGGAGGAAGGTTCATATTCTTGATGTCGGCCACATTCCAGGCACTGACAATGATACGACGGCAGTTGGGGTCATTCTTGATGGTATCAACGGCCTGCTGGATCTGGTCGATGAAGCCTCCATCGTAGTCGGGCCACGAACGCCACTGGTAGCCATAGATATGACCCAAGTCGCCTGTCTCGGGGTCGGCCCACTCGTTCCAGATTCTTACACCACGCTCCTGCAGCCAATGGGCATTGGTATTGCCCTGCAGGAACCAGAGCAGCTCATAGATGATACTCTTGAGATGAACTTTCTTGGTGGTGAGCAGAGGAAAGCCTTCCTCGAGGTTGAAACGCATCTGATGGCCGAAGATGCTGACGGTACCGGTGCCGGTGCGGTCGCTCTTCTTGTTGCCCTCATCGAGGATGCGCTGCAGTAGGTCTAAGTATTGTTTCATTTATTCTTCTTTGACGTTATTTCCTTTCGTAATCCACAAAGCGGTAGACGTGGTCATGACGTTCGTCCGTCTGATGCTCCTCTGACCAGACTTCGGTCCACTCCTCCCCAGAGAACTGGGGAAAGAAGGCATCCGCCTGCGCTGGGGTGTCTGCTATCTCAGTCAGGCATAGGCGGTCAGCCAGGGGCAGGGCCTCGCTATAAACGCTAGCGCCACCTATTATATATATATCTTCTGTGGGAGCACAGGAGGCCAACGCAGCCTCTAGGGAGGGGAAGGTCTCTACCCCAGGGAAGGTTATCTGCGAGCGTGTAAGCACCACGTTACGGCGGTTGGGAAGGGCGCCCTTGGGTAAAGACTCGAAGGTGCGACGTCCCATAATAATGGTGTGGCCCGTGGTGAGCGCCTTGAAACGCTTCAGGTCGTTGGGTAACCAATAGAGCAGTTTATTCTGATACCCTATGGCCAAGTTCTGCGCCACAGCAGCTATAATACTTATCATAAGAATCGTGTATTTATTATGGTCACAAAAGTACAAAAAAAAGGTGACTTGGAAAAACAAGTCACCTCTTTTTTATAGAATATCTGTTATTTATCAGTTACGACGCGAAGCTGAATAATTCAGACGCAAAGCCCAAGACTTACGCAACACTTCCTTGATATCGGTTATATAACCCATCTGAGTGTTCTGGTCAGCCTTGATGGAGATAACCTGTTCTGCCTCGTTTACCATACCCTGGCGCTCGGCAGCTACGAAATCCATTACCTCACGAGGCTCGGCATAGCGGTCGTTCAGCTGAATACGAGTACCGCTACCCATCTGAGCACGAAGCTGATCTGTTGGAGGACCAACATAGATGAATGAAACAGCGGACTTCTTCTCGAGCTTCTCCAACTCAGTACCCTGGGGAACAACGAACTTTACCTTCAGCGTAACTTCACGCATGGTTGTTACCATCATAAAGAAGAACAAGATGGTAAAAATCAAGTCGGGCAGAGATGAGGTATTCATCTCGACCATCTCACGACCTTCTTTTCTCTTAAATCCTGCCATTATTGTGTTCCTCCATACTTTTTAGGTTCAGCCTCGGAGATGTTCTGAGGATAATACTCGCGGATAGCAGCTTTCTGCTCGTCCGACAAATACTGGTACTCACGACCGAACTTCTCCTTTGAAATCTCATTACGCAACTCTGTATATGCGGCTACCAGCTCGTTCTGAACCTGGAAGTACGCATTGTATGGCGTACCACGGTCAGTCTGTACTGATATTACATGCTTGTCTGTCACATAACAGCGTCCCAGCAGATTGATAACCTTAACATGCTTCTCTGGCCACTTGCTGAAGTTCTGTTCGTTCTTGATGAACTCCTTAGCGCGCTGACGTAATGCACCAAACTCGATATAACCCTCTGATGCAGAAGTCACCTCATCCTTGACATTCAACTGACCAGCAGCGTTCAAGCGGACATACAAGATATTTCTTGACTTGATGTCGACCTGAGCATCCTCCTGATCTGGATCTGGCGGCTGGGGAAGGCGACGAGCCAAACCCATATCCGTATCCATAGATGTTGTCACCAGGAAGAAGATAAGCAACATGAAAGAAATATCCGCCGTTGAACTGGTGTTCAGACCAGGCATTTTCTTTTTCTTCTTTGCCATATCTACTTATTTAAGGATGTTATTTTTTAACAGCGCTCTTGGTCAGGACGCCTGTCATGCTGACGATTACAGCAGCTGCAGCAGCAACGATAAGGATACCGATAGATACACAGAATGCATCAACGAGGGTAACCCAACCGGCTGTGGTAACAGTGCCGTCGGCAGCAGTGAAATCTGACTCGCCCAAGCCTAATAAAAGACCAATTACCAATGAAACAATGAACAGGCCCCATGTGCAGAGGGATACCTTACCGCCTGGTACACCAGTCGAAGCAGCAGGGTCTGTGCCCTTGCTACTGGCAATGCCTCTGAAACCTGACCATATAGTAAGTCCTGCTGTTGTAATTACCATCAAGTACATCAACCACATGATGATGTCTGTCAGAATAGGCTCATTATTGTCACCTACAGGATTATCATAGCCGATCGTCAAGAACAATGCGAAGGATACCAGGATAATTCCAATGCAGATGTACAAAGCCATCTGGGAAATTTTCTCTAGCTTCATAATTCTCTCTCTAAAAATCGGTTATTACTTCTTACACTTGTCAGACTGTACACACATAGTCAGCAACTCCTGTGCTGCCTCTTCCATGTTACTGGTCAGAGATTCTACCTTAGCCAAAATGTAGTTGTAGAATACCTGAAGAATCAAAGCAACGATAATACCGAAGATAGTGGTAATCAAAGCCACCTTCATACCACCGGCAACAACGGTAGGACTGATATCACCAGCACGCTGGATATCATCGAATGCCATAACCATACCGATTACAGTACCCAAGAATCCAAGAGAGGGAGCCATGGCGATGAAGAGGGTGATCCATGAGCAGTTCTGCTCGAGGTAAGAACCCTGAACCTCAGCCTCCATGTTGATAGTACTCTCAATAGTACCGATATCGTTGCGGTCTGTACTAGCCAGGCACTCCATAGCCTTGCGGCTTACCTGAGCTACAGGACCACGTGTGCCCTTGCAGAAATCAATTGCACCAGCAACGTCACCAGCAGCAACCTTAGCAGCCAGATCCTTTGTGAACTTACGGGTATTAATCTGAGCGAGAGACAGATAGATAACGCGCTCGATACAGAAAGCAAGACCCAGAACCAGGGCGATTGCTACCAATGACATGAAGCCTGCACCACCCTCGATGTACTTTGTCTTCAATGTCTTGAAAATACCTTCACTCTCTTCCTCCACAACGGGAGCAGCTTCTGTTTCTACTTCGTCAGTAGCAGCGGTGTCAACAACAGCGCTATCAACAGCAGCGGTATCTACCTGTTCAGTAGCCTCTGCCACATCTTCCTGTGCTCTTACAGATGATGTTGCTCCAAAAGTACATGCTGCTACAAGCGCAACAATTGCAAATAACTTTTTCATTTTGTGTTCGTTTAAATTGATTAATGTTATTACTTTTTGTTTTATTTTATTCTCACTAAATGTCTCAATCACATTTGAAAGCGGAGAGACGGGGATTCGCATAGGCTTTCTGCCTTGATGGCTTTGAACCCCGTTAACTCCTTGCGGAGAGACGGGGATTCGCATAGGCTTTCTGCCTTGATGGCTTTGAACCCCGTTAACTCCTTGCGGAGAGACGGGGATTCGAACCCCGGATACGCTTTTGACGTATACACGCTTTCCAGGCGTGCCTCTTCAGCCACTCGAGCATCTCTCCTTAGGCACAAACGCACATATTATGCGTCACAATAAACGTTTTCGGTTACAAAAATATCTTTTTTTTTGAACATTACCACATGTTATTGCAAAAAACTTTCGGGTAAAGTGGTTTTTTTCAACTATTTGCACACGTTGATACTATTTTACACGCGAAAAAACATGCATAACATTGGCATTGGTAACATTTTCCACTTCCGCAGGCGATACATTATATATATCTGCGACTTTAAGCATTACTTCTGCCACGTAAGCGGATTCGTTACGCTTTCCACGATAGGGAACAGGAGCCAGATACGGTGCATCCGTTTCCAACACAACACGCTGAAGGGGAACGGTTTGCAGCACCTCGGGCAAGGACGATTTCTTGAAAGTGGAGACACCCCCGATGCCCAAAACAAAACCCTCGAAGGTGAGCAACTCCTGCGCCTCTTCGACTGTACCGCCAAAGCAATGAAAGACGCCCGTCAGCCCCTCTGAGGCATAGGGACGAAGGGCCTGCACCAATTGGGCTTGGGCATTGCGCGAATGTATCACCAATGGCAGTCTGTAGCGGACAGCCCATTCTATCTGGCGGGTGAAAGCATCTATCTGCTGAGCGGCACGACTGGCATCCCAATAGAAATCAAGCCCCACCTCTCCGACTGCTATGTATGGGTGGGAGGGGGCCTTCAACCTTTCCTCCATACGCTCGAGGACCTGCAGATATTCGTCAGCAACATCCTCGGGATGCAAACCCATCATGGGATAGCAGTAGTCGGGATAGGACTGACAGAGGGAAAGCATGGGGACGATGGAGGCCTCGTTGATATTGGGCAACAAGATGCACTCTACTCCAGCCTGCCTAGCTCTTTGCACAACATGCTCGCGGTCTTCGTCGAACTCAGAGCCATAGATATGGCTGTGCGTATCTATCATGATTTTCTATTGAGCATAGACTGGGCATAGTCCCAGAGAACAGCTGTACGCTCCTGGGGCAACGAAATGCGAGATAATGCCTGAGCTGCCTGCTGGTAATACTGATTTATCTTATTCCGAACCAATTCGGGCACACCAATCTCGTCGTAAAGGCGGGTGACGGCTGCCACCTTTTCCTCGCGCTGCGGATTTTCCTTATTCAGCCACATAGCCAGTTCGCGGGCCTGCACTTCGTTGGCCAACAACTGGGCATTGATGAGCATATAGGTTTTCTTGTTGCACATGATGTCACCGCCTATCTGCTTACCAAAGGTCTTGAAATCTCCGTAGACATCCAAGTAATCATCCTGTAGCTGGAAAGCGAGTCCAACTTCTCGCCAAACTCGTATAGTGCTTCGGCATCCTGAGCGGTGGCACCGCCTAAGACACCTCCAATCTTAAGGGCACAGGCCAAGAGGACCGAGGTCTTCAGTCTTATCATCTCGATGTACTCTGCCTCTGTCACATCCGAACGCTCTTCGAAGTCGATATCAAACTGTTGGCCTTCGTCTATCTCGAGGGCTGTTTCTGTGAACAGGCGCAGGACAGCAGGCATATACTGCTCGTCGCATTGTAGCATACGATGAAATGCCAGCACCAGCATATTATCGCCACTCAGGATGGCAGCATTATCATTCCACTTCTTGTGTACACAAGGTTTTCCACGGCGAACCTCTGCACGGTCCATAAGATCATCGTGAAGCAGGGTGAAATTATGGTAGGTCTCGATGGCAACGGCAGGCATCAGGATGCGCTCAACATCCTCCTTGTACATGTTATAGGCCATCAGCATCAACACAGGACGCAACCTTTTGCCACCCAAGGACAAGACATACTTTATGGGTTCGTACAAGGCGGCCGGCTTCCTGTCGTAGGGAAGAGATTCGATGGTATGGTTAACCATCTGCATGAGTTCGCTACTGCTATACATTATAATATAAGTTTACAGGTAAATAAGGAAAAACAAGGCTGCCCACCAACAAGGAGAGCAGCCTTACATTTATTTTGGAATTGTATTAGCTCAAACGGAAATTAACAGGAAGGTTGAAGCGTGAACGAACCGTCTTGTTACCCTGCTTAGCAGGCTTCCACTTAGGCATCAGCTTAACCACGCGCTCTGCCTCCTTAGACAAGTTGGGGTCTGGAGAACGCATAACCTTAACGTCAACAATACTACCGTCACGGTTTACAACGAAAGCAACCTGAACACGGCCCTGAACATTCTGCTCGATACAGATCTGAGGATATTTAATATGTTCGTGTAGCCACTTCATACATGCCTCGTCACCACCAGGGAACTGAGCATTCTCTTCAACGACGTCAAAGATACGATCATCATCATCAGCCTCGACAACGGGACCTACAGGACCAGAAACAACAGCTGTGGGAGCACCGGTACCAACTACAGTAGTGATTGCCTGATTAACTTCCTCAGTAGTCTGGATCTCCTCTTCAGGCAACTCTGTATCATCCTCAACCTCGTTGATAACTTCCATAACGGTGGGAGCTGCAGCTGGGGGAGGTGCCATCTGTTCCTCCTGATGGGTGATAGGAATCATATCTTCCTCCATCTTGAAATCATAAATCTTGCCCTCGTCAACCACCTTCACTTCACGCTGAGTGTACTCAAAGGCAACGAACATAAGAGCCAACGACAAAACGTAACCAATAAGGATATTGGTGGATTTCTGCCCTTGCAGCTCTTCGTTTACAGTTTTGTTAGCATCCATAATATTTATTTTTCTTATTTTTATCCACAAAAGACATCTATTTGGGGCAAATTTAGCACATTTTTTTTATTTCACGTATCTATCATGCATATTTTTTTGGACTCAGTTTAATTTTTGTGCGATAAATGGACAATATTGAAAGAAAATGAACTATCTTTGAGCGCAAATAAATAAAAACAATGACAAAGAAGCGCATACTTCCACTTATTTGGGCATTATTATTCATGCAGGCAGAATCATTCTGTCAGGAAAGTACCAGCATATTTAACTTTCTGAGTCTACCCAGTTCATCACATATTACAGGTCTGGGAGGCAAGAATATATCACTTGTTCAGGACGAAATACAAATAGCATCAGCCAACCCCGCACTGCTTTCGAACATAAGCGACAAGAGCATAGGAGCCAACTTCATGTCCTACATGCAAGGTTGTAAGGCGGGCGGCGCAGCTTACGCACAGACAGCAGGCAGCCGAGGAACATGGGGCGCCTATCTCCAGTTTGTGGGGTACGGCTCGATGAAAGAGACGGATCTGGCAGGAGAAATCATAGGCGAGATGAAACCACTGGACTTCTGCATAGGCGGACAATACAGCTACATGCTGACAGACAGGCTATCGGGTGGAGCAACAGGAAAGATCATCTACTCTCACTATGGGGAGTTCTCTTCCTGTGCACTGGCTGTAGACTTGGGACTTAATTACTACTGGGAAGAAAAGAATCTGTCTATCTCTGCCGTGGCCAGAAATATCGGTGGCCAGGTAAAGAGATTCGGCGATACGGGCGAACGGCTTCCCTTTGATATGCGAATCGGTTTTACCAAAGGACTGGGTCATGCGCCTATCGACATATCCGTCACCATGGTAGACCTTACCCACTGGAGCCAGAGCGACTATTTCTCGTCGGACGGCGAGGTCAGCGGCGGAAGAATCTTCACCAATCACTTTGAAATCGGTGTGGACGCCTACCCTATCCCTGTGGTATATGTATGTGCCGGATTCAATTTCCGCCGTGCATTCGAAATGAAGGCTGCAGGAAGTTCGCATGCAGCCGGACTCTCGTTCGGAGCGGGTGTCAACCTAAAGAAACTGAAAGTAGGATTAGCATATGCAAAATACCATATCGGCGCTCCCACAATCTCACTAAATCTTGCATATAGCTTCCAGAAAACAACAAAAGAATAACTGAAGTATTACACATGAATAAAATAACAATAGCCATTGACGGACACTCTTCCTGCGGCAAGAGCACGATGGCAAAGGATTTGGCACGGGAAATCGGATATGTCTACATAGACACAGGTGCTATGTACAGAGCCGTAACACTCTTCTGTATCCAGAACGGACTCGTTAAGGACGACAAGATTGACACAGAGGAACTGAAGAAGAAGATGAACGACATCTACATCACCTTCCAGTTGAACCCTGCTACTGGAAAGCCTGACACATACCTTAACGGTGTCTGCGTGGAGGACAAGATCCGAACACTGGAGGTCTCGAGCAAAGTGAGCCATGTGGCAGCATTGGGTTTTGTGAGAGAGGCCATGGTGGACCTGCAAAGACTAATGGGCGAAGCAAAGGGTGTAATCATGGACGGCAGAGACATAGGAACCGTAGTATTCCCTAATGCCGAACTGAAGATATTTGTTACGGCCAGCGATGAGATTCGTGCCCAGAGAAGATACGACGAGCTGATTGCCAAAGGCGAGAAGTGCAATATGGAAGAGATTCTGGCCAACATTCGCGAGCGTGATAGAATAGACACCACACGTGCTGTCAGCCCTCTTAGGAAAGCCGACGATGCCATCGTATTAGACAACAGCCACATGTCCATTCCCGAGCAGAAGGCTTGGCTTATGGACCAATTCAAGCGCGTAACAGGCGAATGAACATAGAGATAGATCAGGGATCGGGGTTTTGCTTCGGCGTGACTCGCGCCATAGGTAAGGCCGAGGAGGAGTTGAATAAGGACGGACATCTGTTCTGCCTGGGCGACATCGTCCACAATGGCAAGGAGTGTGACCGCCTGCAACGATTAGGGCTCACGGCTATCAATCATGAGGAACTGAAGGACATTCACAAATCCAAGGTCTTGCTAAGAGCTCATGGAGAACCGCCATCGACATATCTTCTGGCCCAAAAGAACGAAATCGAGATAATTGATGCTACCTGCCCCGTTGTACTCCACCTACAAGAACGCATCAAGAAGGAGTACGATGCCGATACGGAGCACAAGAAACAGATTGTAATCTTCGGAAAGAACGGTCATGCCGAAGTACTGGGTCTGGTAGGACAGACAGAGGGAACGGCCATCGTCATTGAATCAATAGAGGACCTACACAAGCTGGATTACCATAAGGATATCTGCCTGTACTCACAAACCACAAAACCTTTGGATGAATTCCGTCGCATTGTGGAATACATAGAAAAGCATATTGGCAGCAACGCCACATTTACATTCTACGATACCATCTGCCGACAGGTTGCCAATAGGATGCCTAACATCAGGGAGTTTGCCAAGACTCATGATGTAGTCCTTTTTGTCTGTGGCAAGAAAAGCAGTAACGGAAAGGTGCTCTTCAAGGAATGCAAGGATGCCAACCCCCGATCCTATATGATAGATACAGCCAACGAGATTGACCTTCGTTGGCTGCAAGATTGTAATTCTATTGGTATATGTGGAGCAACAAGTACTCCCAAATGGCTAATGGAGGAGTGCAAAATAAGAATCGAGGAGTTGCTTAGCAGCAATAAATGAGGAACGCTGACCCTCCAGCACGCTCTTTTCGGCAGCCTGTAACATATCTGCAATGGTAGGATTCTGATAGAAATTGTTACGCAATTGCTCGTTTATACTTTCGTACATCCAGTATTTGGCCTGCTCCGCACGACGGTATTCAAAGTATCCGTTTTTCTTAACGAAATCCACATACTCGTATATCATATCCCAGATTTCCTTGATTCCCAATCCATAGAAACCGCTATAGGTCAGCACCTTAGGTTCCCATCCGCTCTCAGGTTTCGGGAATAGTTGTAATGCGTTCCTGAACTGTGTAGCAGCCAACTGGCACTTGTCGACGTTATTGCCATCGCACTTGTTTATGACAATGCCGTCTGCCATCTCCATAATACCACGCTTGATGCCCTGCAACTCGTCTCCAGTGCCGGACAACTGAATCAGCAGGAAGAAATCGACCATGGAATGGCACGCCGTCTCGCTCTGACCCACGCCAACTGTCTCGACGAAAATCTTGTCGAAACCGGCAGCCTCGCAAAGGATAATTGTCTCGCGTGTCTTTCTGGCAACACCACCCAGGCTACCAGCCGAAGGGCTGGGACGGATGAAGGAATCTGGATGTACAGAGAGCTTCTCCATTCGCGTCTTATCGCCCAGTATACTACCCTTGGAGCGTTCGCTACTGGGGTCGATGGCCAAGACAGCCAGACGACCACCATACTCCTTCAGGACGTGTATACCAAACTCGTCAATACTGGTACTCTTACCTGCTCCAGGAACACCGCTGATACCCACTCTGACACTCTTCCCAGAATATGGCAGACACTTCTCTATCACCTCCTGGGCAATAGCCTGATGGGCAGGATTGGTACTCTCTACCAGCGTTACGGCCTGCCCCAATACGGAAACATTGCCACGCAGAATACCCTCGACGTAATCGCCCGCTGTAAGTTGACGTCTGGCGAAACGACCACGCTTCAGATAAGGATTCACTATAGAAACAGGACCTACTCCACTGTTTACTGTCAGGCCTTCAAACTCTGCACTATTTTCGGGATGCTCCATATCCAGTGTATTATTGTTTTACATCGATATTGATTACTGTCTTGGGGTGCAAAGGGTCGTTGGTTATCAGAAGGACTCTGGGACGACCTTTCTCGCGTTTCAGATATTTCGGAGTAACACTTATCTTTAACTTTGTACTTGCACCTGGTTTCAGGACTCTATTGCCAAGACTGACAGAAACGGCTTTATTAAAAACCTGAACCTGCTCGAAAAGCAAATTACTCTTTCCCTTATTGGAAACGAGAATCGTATGGGTAAGCTTCGGCTTCTCAGACAAAGAACCGAAATCAACAGAGGTCTCGGCAAGATCCAACTCAGGAGCATTCTCTATCTCTTCATCTGTCATCTTCGAGAAATCAGGAAGGAGAATGGCAGAAATCTGAACCTCATTGACCTCACTAATCTTATCGCCCATATAACGGGAGAAATAAACAGATGTTCTGTTCAAGCCCATCTGCAAGAGTTTGTCACTATCCAACGTCAACCTGACAATACCTTTCTTCCCTGGTGGGACATTTTCGGGTATATACTGGGCAGACAGATAGGTCGGCATATGCATAAGTTCGGGGCGGAAAGCTGTATGCTCCTTGTTGACAAGCAACAGTTCCACAGAAGGATGCTCACCTTTGTGCACATCATCGAATTCCAAATAGTTGGTTTGTAACTGTACATTCCCCAAATCTATCGGAAAATCCTCGCCCACCGTCTGGACATCCACAACCACGGCTCCCTGCATACCCAGATAAACAGGAGACTCCGACGCATCGGAAACGACCTCTACCTCCTTATAGAAAGATCCTAATATGCTTGCGTCATAGACCACAGTTATCTCACCTCTCTCACCTGCTGGAATAGGTTCCTTGGGGAAAATCACATCCATACAACCGCAGGAGGCCTTTGCCGAAGAAATAGTCAGCGGCTGGTTTCCCTTATTGGTAAAACCGAAAACAACTTTCTTGGGTTGCTGGAATTCCACCTCGCCCAACTTCTTTATATCTGCATCGGGAACAAAACGAGGCTGCGCATGCAGGATGCCAGCGCTCATCAAACAAAAAAGAATTATATATATTATTGACTTCATCCTTATTTAATCGTTTTCTTGAGGGTCCTTAACGACGCCTCTGCAGTGCGCAACAAGTCGCGTTTGTCTGTTGACGGAGAATAGACGAATCCCTCAGCAACGATCAACTTGTTATTCGTGGAGTCAATTCTTGTTAACGAAACAAAGGGGCCGCCAAGAGCACCATTTCTCATTTCCCATAAACCACGAACTGTAAAAACCTTTTCACCTCGAATATCTTGCATTCCGGAGAACAGGACGGGAGAGCCATCGACCTTTGTGGTCTGCATCCACTGATCCTCCCTGCTTCCCGGTATATTCTCGCGCATCACAGAGTCTCTGCTTGCCACGAACTTTTCCTCATCCGGAAATCCCTTGCCATCCCATGGCAGAGTATACAGCACGACATTAAGATCCTTCTCGTTAAGATTTGTACCCGCCCAGACAAAATCCTTTCCTGTCTTGCTGGCGCGCACTTGCTCGGGCACCTTCATCTCATATCCTACGACCGAAGCAAACTTCTGGGATATATCTCTATTATAACGCTTACGGATCTGAGCAGAACGCATCTCTAACTGGGCATCATCTATAAGACAACGGATATACAAAGCCTTTTCCGAAAGGAATTTGCGAAGCATATCCAGATTAGGAGCTGCCACCGTAACCTCTATCTGAGGCTTGGCAACCACATCTCTCGAAACACCTATCATAGCAGTCTTCTGGCTGGGATCCAGATGCACGAAGAGCTTACTATGGAATGTGGTATACGTCTGGGTATAATGACGCGAGGAGATCCTGACTGTCTTAAAGTAGGGTTCATCCTGCATGAGACCAGGCACGGAGCCCTGTGTAATAGCTTTCAGCGTATCGGCAATATCACTCTGCCACACTTTGTCATCAAAAATCAAAAGGAGTTCGCTAGGCAAACCCTTCGAAGCCACAATCCTTGCTTTCTTATCCTTGAACGTACAAGAGACAAGACAGGATAACAATATCAGTATGAACAGCGTTCTCATTTTGTTCTTTTCTCACCGACAAAGATACCTTCTTTTTCCGAGAATGGCAAAGGCGAAGAGGAAAACTTACTTACTTGTCGTTTTTTTTAACAGAAGTAAGGAAAGAATCAGAATAATGATGTACCTTTGCCCACGAAAAATATTAATGATGTCATTATGAAGCAAACGAAATACCGCGAGCCCCTTATTTTGTTCATGTTCGCAGTACTCATTACCACGATATTCAGCACTTGCTCCTTCCTTTATCCCCTGAACCCATGGGATGATGCCAACGTCTATATGACCATAGGCAATGCCATGCTAAGCGGAAAGGAACTCTACGTAGACATCTTCGACCACAAAGGACCCGTATTGTATCTGATGCATGAGATAGCGGCCATGCTGTCACGTAGCAGCTTTATAGGAATCTACCTGATAGAGATTGTCTGCAGCTTCTTTTTCATGTGGTATTCGCTTCGGACAATGCGTCTTTTCAGTTCCTCAAAGATTACACTGCCGCTGACATGCCTATTAGGTTGGCTGACCATGTCTTCCGACCTCTTTTATTATGGCGACAGCGTAGAGGAGTTTTCTCTACCCATACTGGCTCATTGCCTATACTTCATGCTCAGATTTGCCCAAAAACGTCAAACACCTCTGTGGTGGCAATCAGTTATCATGGGCATTGGGCTTGGACTTATCTTCTGGACTAAGTTCAACATCCTTTTCTTTTATATCGGAGGAAGCATAGCATTGGCCTACATTGCCTGGCGACGCAGTCAGCTGAAAGAGATGGGGCGCATAATACTATGGGTGTCTGCAGGCGTAATATTAGTATCCATCTGCGTTCTGTCCTACTTCATCGCACATGGTACAGTCAATGCGCTCATCGACTCTTATTTCATGGTCAATATTTTCCAATATCACGGAACAGCTACCAACGGAGAGCCCGACTTCTGGTGGTTCCCACTAATAAAGCTGGGCATCTGGGCTGCACTGACACTGCCTATTTTCCTTGTCCGTATTCGTTGGGAAATAAGACTCCTGGTATTTGGCACTTATAGCATCCTCTTACTTTCTTTTGCTACAATGACTGTGCAGTTCTATTATTTTCTGCTGATGTACCTTTTCTCGCCGTTGGTTATTTACTTCTTCAGGAACCATATACCAGCTGTGCGAACCTATATAGTGATTACTCTCATAGCTATAGCATCAGCAGCAACCAACTGGAACGTTGTCACTATGCTGAACGGGACCTTCCCACGAAGTATTCTTGAAATGGCAGAGATAATCAATGCCAACAAGAGTAATGACAGCGAGGTGTTGACATTCAGCTCATACGACACAGGTATCTATCAGCACACACGGCACCTGCCCCCCAACAAGAATTACTTTATGTCCAGCATTCTTGACCCGGACATCCGTAAGGAACAAGCCGACTGGGTGGCTTCAGGAAAGGTGCGCTACTTGGTACGTGAGATTGGTGCAATCAATACGTGTCATGAGTACTACGATGTTCCTGTACCTGACAACTATCATTGTATCTACGATAAGGAAGAATTGTTCCGTTATCGCCTGATAACCACACCCCACAAATTCCTGTGGAACCTGACTTACCCGCGCGTTCTGCTACAGTTTGTCATGAATCCTGTAACAGTAAACCAACGTATGCAAATTTACGAAAGGGAATAAAAAAAAGAAACTAGGCTATATCCATACAAAGCCTAGTTATTTTTTTTCTTCTTGGAAAACCTTACCACAGCACGTATCACCAGAAAATTGGTTACCGCGCTGATGATAGCCATAGGTATATAAGCTATAGAATCATCCAGTCCAAAAACCTCAACGAATAACCACATAAGCCCCATGCGTACCACAAAGAGATTAAACATGTGGGCGCCAATAATCCCAACGAGGTTGTGAACAGACGGGGCCGTCTTGAAAGTCCAATAAACAGTAAGAAAATAATTAACACAAAGAGAAATAATGTAGCCTGAAACAAGTGCAACTTGATAAGGAGCAAAACGGCGTACCACGTAGAACACCGCTGCATCAATCATGGCACATATACCACCCACAATGCAGAAACGAATGAACTGTCGCGTCTCGTTATGGTTAATAATCTTCTTAACCTTTTCCATTATCTATTTATCCAAATAAACTCTTTTTGCGGTGAGGGGCTCACCTAAAAATGCTGCGGCCTTATTCTGAAACTCTTCTGCCTGTTCGGTTGTCAGAAAGCGGGTTGTACCTCCCTGGGTGATTCGGCAAACCATCTCGGGATGACGTTTCAGATAGTCCTGCAGACTATTTGCTACATAATAACCTTGTTCTATAATATGTACGCCGGGCGGCATGTATTTACGAATCTTGTCCATCAATAACGGATAGTGCGTACAACCGAGAATAACACTGTCAATCTGCGGATCACGACTGATTAGGTTATCAATATTCTTCTTGACAAAGTAGTCTGCTCCTGGGCCGTCGTATTCTTCATTCTCGACCAACGGAACCCACATCGGGCATGCCTCGCCTGTGACCTGAATATCAGGATGCAACTTGGCTATTTCCAAATCATATGTAGCACTGCGTATAGTACCGAGGGTAGCCATGATACCAACGTGGCGACTTTGGGAAATACCGCCCACCATCTCGACAGTGGGACGTATTACACCAAGCACACGGCGCTGGGGATCCAACTTCGGAAGATCATTCTGCTGTATACTACGCAGAGCCTTAGCCGAAGCCGTATTACATCCCAATATCACCAAATGAC
>Ga0265301_10003369_pt1 | contig 16990 bp, 15 predicted proteins | sample AusTroGonzalo_MG_2_FD_193488 | JGI IMG/M metagenome (GOLD analysis project Ga0265301, IMG submission 193488) | Bovine rumen microbial communities from tropical cattle in Woodstock, Queensland, Australia - Gonzalo_04 | ecosystem: Host-associated > Mammals > Digestive system > Stomach > Rumen ...
TTATTTATAAAAAAGTCAGTAAAAAATATTGTCATAATTTGCAAATTATAAATTTTTATGTATAATTCAATATATTAATAATTTTAGTTTTTTATATCTGCTGATGGATTGAAAAGAATTTCCAGTTAAAATATACACATCTGAAGTTAAAAGAGCTCAAGATACTGCAGACATTGTGGCAAAATCATTAATTGAAAATTTTTCTGATAAAAAAGATTTCAAATATAAATCAAGAGTTAGGAAATACTTATTTTCAAAACACGAATATTTTCCACCTGAAATAATGAAAAGACGAAAGGAAGAAAGAATAAATAATATTCCAGAACCATTATTTGTAACAGAATTTCTTAGGGGAAAATGGTCATATTATGATGAACAAAAAAAAGAAGTTTTGTGTCATCCAATAAATTTAGCAACACCATATCTAATTGATATGCAACAATTTTTTAAAAGAATTATTGAATCTAAAGATAGTAAAATATATACTTTAATTGCAACAAGACATTGAGAAAAGTTATGAACAAATTGAGATTTATCCGAAAATGGTAAGAGACAAGCGAAACACCTGTGAGAAAGATTGAAGCATGATTTACAAGAAGTAAAAGAAAAAAAAGAGTATAATGCACCGATATATTTTTTTTGACATAATACTTTTTTTGAATCCATTCTAATGACATTACATTTTTGAAACAATAACATAGACTTATTGAATAAAAAAGATAAGAATCTAATTGATAAGCGAAATATTGATAAATTTCCACATAATGAAATAAGTTATCAAGATTATTTAAACAATAGTGACTGACACGATATTAATAACAATTTAGATCAATACATAGATAAGGATCGAACAAAAATGTTAGAATATACAGAATCAGTGAAATTTATATTTTATCCACATCCTACTAATGAAGAACCATATATGGAAATAGATTTTAGGTGAATAAAAGAAAAAATTACTTATTCAAAGTTTAATGAAATTGTTGAATTATTGAAAAATAATAAATGATAATTTTATATATAACTTCCTATTCTTCATTTTAGGAAGAATGTGTATAATCATTAACACTATTTCAGTGTATCACTATAATATCATTATTTTTAATGTTACAAATTTTTTTTAATAATTAGTGATGCATTTTACATTATAATTAATACTTTTAAAGACAAACAACTTGCACTCATAAACAAAAACACTATATACTAACTATATATTTAATTTAGAAGAAATAATGCATCTACTTATCAAATGATATTATGGATATAAAAATTTGTGAGATGAACTCATTATTTTTTCGCTATTGAATCGAGCTGATGAGCGTTTTAATCCAGATAAAATCAGTATCGAATGTTGAGATGAAAAATGGTTGGAAGATTGGATATTGAAACATAGGGATTTTTTGATTCCAGGAATTATCAAAAAATTAAATTTTTTGCCTAGACCTAATTTGAAAGAAAAAATACAAATCTGTCTATGAATGAAGAGAGACTTATATGACTTCATAATCCTTGGATGAGGAGAAGTAATAGATGAAAGCAGAAGTTTTCTATATCGCTGATGGAATTTATTTTTCCAGTATAGATGGAGTATCAAGCAAGGAATTACTGCAGTAGTTGGTGGACTGGGAACAAATAAAAAATTATGAACGTCATTTTTGCAGAATTTCTTAGTAAAAAATTCAAGTATTGTCATACTTCGTGATCAGAATTCTTTTGAATTGACTAAAAAAATCCTTGAACAAGACTGACAAAATCGAGAAGATAAAGCTGAATATGATTGAGATTTGACTTTAAGTTTATTGGAAGAGACGAAGGAAATTTTCACTGAAGAGAAAGTTAAATCAAAGAGAGATCCATATTATTTAGTAAATTTCTCTCCACTTTGTAATAAAGAGAAAAGTTTTAAATTGATTAGAAAATTTGCTGATTCACACAAGAATATGCAACCAATCTATATTGCATGTAATAAATCTGAGGATGAGGAGTTTTATAAAGATATTCAGGAGATCTTACCAAACTGTGAAATATTTGACCGAACTCAAGCACACATAGCTGAGACTTTGAAACTTTTCTACTGTGCAGAGGGTGGAATATGAGCGAGATTACATTTCTTATATATTCTAAAATTCTTTGGAAAAGAATTTGTTAAACTTCACGATAGTCATAAAATTCAAGTCAATCTTTCAGATCTTGATAATGATTAAAAGATGTTTTTTCTAGTATTTTCAGGCAGTATTCGAATTTTCACTCTATTCTTGAACTTAGGAAATTCTGAGATTTTTCTTATTCCTATAATTATTTTATTGGCTGTATTAGTGTCATTCTGACACTGAATGAAATGAAGTGGAAGAATCTTAGGTAGTGCACAAGATTCTTCGGTTAAAGCCTCAGAATGACAAGCTACTGTCATTTCGAACGAACGTGAGAAATCCATAGGTGAAAAATCCCCAGTCACTTCGTGACAGCCCCTTTCAATAAAGGGGCACAAAAGTGGATTTCTCGGCAGAGCCTCGAAATGACGAATAAAATATTTTCTCAAAAACTTACTGCGATGAATCATTGCAAATATACTAGCAATTGTAGTAATTTCATGACATTTATATCATAGAAATCCTGAACATTTTCAGCAGTTTATTTGAGTTAAAAATATTGAATATACTACTCCTGAACGAAAGATTTTCAATGATTTTGTGCGTATATCTGATACACAAAAATATCATAGATACTATGTGGAAACTGAGGATTGAAAAATTTATGCATTAAATAGTGAAAATGATTATCATATCTGAGATATCATTTACCTATCTGCCAACCAAAAGGATTTAGATTTTTCTAATATTTTTTCATTAAGCTGAAATGCAATTTTCACGAAAGAATTTTGGAACTACGATTTCAACTATGATAAATGGCTATTCATGAAATGAGTAGATGGTTCAATGTATGAGAAAAATAGCATAAAAGCTGACTGTGATGAAGATTGTAGTAAATTCACAATGGAATGAAAATCGCCACATTTTGAACCGCTTGGAAAGATAGATAAAATCCGTGCTTGGATGCAAAATATAGTAATTTCCATTTTCTGAGAAAATAAATATTCATGACTACTTCTCGGACTTTTTATAGGAGATAAATCCATGATCCCAAGCGATAATTATAATACATTCGTGGATAGCTGACTCGTCCATATTATCGCTGTAAGTGGTGGTAATATCGCCATGGTTTTAATTCTGCTTTCTTTCATTCTATCATTCTTACCATTTTATGTCAGAAATGGTTTTCTTATCGTGTGAATCATTTTTTATGCGATGATATGCGGAAGTGATGCCAGCGTTTTCAGGGCTGCCGTAATGTGAAGTTTAACTTTAGTCGCACTATTCCGAGGAAGAGAAATCTCAATTCGAAGGTCAATGATGTACGCATTTATGGCAATCCTGATTTTCAATCCATTCAGCTTATGATACGATATAGGATTTATTCTTAGTTTTGGAGCTATAATTTGAATTGTATTATTCCAAAAATTCTCTCAGAACTTAGTTGAAAAGAAAAAAGAGAAAAAGAAGTGAAACAAGAAACAAAAATCAGACTTTTTTGATTGTAAGTTTTGGAAAGAATATTTAGTTCCAACAATTTGAGCCAGTCTATGAACCGCTCCGATTTTGATATTTTTTATGAATTGAGTAAATCTGGTTGGAATACTTTTGAACATAATCATAGTTCCTCTCATTCCAATCGTAACAATTTACTGATTTATTAGTCTAATTTTATCGTTAATAATTCCACGAAATATCCGAATCCGACCAGAAAAATTGCTCATGGATATCATTTACGGATTGTCTGAATTTTGAGCGAAATATGCAATATTTTTGCAAAGCTGAGATACATGGAAGAAATATGTTGTTGTAGTATTATTTATTTGACTATGAATTTTTGCTTATTGGAGAATATATCACCGTAAATCGTCATCCTGAGCGGATGCGAAGGATCTTAAATGAGACACTCAAGATTCTTCACTGCGTTCAGAATGACAAATATGAAACAAAATTACCTCAGAATGACAAGATAAGAAAAATCAGATTTTTGACGAAATTTTAGACGATATAAGATAGAAAAAAAGGACACTGAATTTCAGCATCCTCTTTTGATAAATTTAAATTTTCCCATCCCAGATTTCATGCTCTTTAATTGGGGTTTCGTACACATCTTCATACTTAATCATAAGCGGAATCAAGGAGAACCCCTGGCCACCTGCAAATCCTGATACCTCCATCGTTTTTATCAAATGATAAAGCTGATGAGTAAACTTATTTGCAAGAATCTTAGAATTATAATTGGTTTTAACAATATAATATTCTCCCAAAGATTCATCTACCTTCCAGCATCGGTCCAGATAGTCAGAATACGATTTTTTAATCTCATCTTCAGACTTGTCTATACCTTCTTTCTCCCAAGATTCTCTATTGTTTAGGAATGTTGAAGACCTCAGGAATAGATACTCTCTCCGTTTAGGATTGCGTGAAAGAATGTCCAAAACTTTCTTTTCAAATCCATCAAAATACTGTTTCCAATGAAAGAAGAACTCAATAAGGCGCTTTTCACCATCTTTATCTGCTGATAGCAAAGAGATAAAGGTTTCAGTCGTCATATTTACTTCAGCTTTATCTATTGCTCTAGTAAAGGGAAACTGTTTAGGATGATAATAAAAATGCAAGAAAAACGCATCTTTTGTATCATCATCCATTGTTGCCAAAATAGAATGGATTTTCTCATTTTCGAGAATCACATATTTTGCTACTTCGAACCTCATAGACAACCTCCTATTTTTATTTGTTTAATATTTTATTTATTACGTATAATATAATAATTTTCTTATCTTATTCAATGAAATAAGTTAATAGTCCATTTCTTTTTGATTTAAAATGACAAATTAATAAAATGAGTAGTCAGAGGTTTACTAAATTATACAAATAATGCTTAGACATCATCCCGTACTCGCCAAAGAAACTTATGAAAATCTCCCACATCCACTCAAACTTTCATTTGATGGAACTTTTGGACATGGTGGACATGTGGAATATTTTTTCACACACTTGAATGAGGATAATCCAGATGAATGTAAAAATTTAAAAATCGTGGCTTGCGATGTGGATGAAAAAGTAATGGCAAAATGAAAAGAATTTGTTGCAAAATGGAAGAATCAGATTTCTTTTTATCACTCTTCTTATGCAAATATCAAAGAAATTTCACAGAAAGAATGATTATTCGATTTTATGCTACTAGATTTATGAGTTAATTTGGAACATTTCAAGGATTGAAGTAGAGGTTTTAGTATAAAGTCCGATGCTCCACTTGATATGAGATTTGATACTTCTAAATGAGAACCAGCTTCCCATTTAATCAATAAATGAGATAAAGAAGAACTAGAAGAAATGCTAGTCAAATATGGAGATTTCAGTCCGAGAAATGCAGAATATGTAGTCAAATGAATCATAGAAAAAAGAAAAAAAAGTCCGATAGAAACTACCAGTGATTTGACTACTACCCTCCACGAACTCTGATTTTGAGATAAAAAACTTGCTATAATTTTTCAGGCGATTAGAATTCAGACTAATCATGAATTAGACCAGCTTGAAACTTTTTTGAAAGATTTTTGAGAATGCTTGAATATCTGAGGAAGGTGCGCGATTATGACATATCACAGTATTGAAGATAGGATGACAAAACTCGCATTCAAAGCTTTAGAAGAAAATGGAGATTTCAAATTAGTGAATAAAAAAGTTATTCAGCCGAATTATAAAGAAGTAGAAGCTAATAAAGCTGCTAGAAGTGCTAAGTTGAGAATTATTGAGAGAATCGAATAATACCAAACTATATTTTATTTATTTTCTTTCTTATTATAATGAAAACCTTTCTAAAAGTAGTAGCCTACATTCTTTTTATTCTAATAGATGCCGCACTAACTGTAGCATCTGCTATAGCTAATGAAGAACTTTCTATGCTAACTATCCCACTAAATATAGCATTACTTTTTATAGTATATCGCTGTATCTTTAGATAATACTAGGATCACAACATATTCATAAAATTCTTCTCGTCTATCTGTATGTAACGCCGATATACTAAACTTTCTATTTCTTTTTCTTAGAATATTTTCGAATCAAAACTAGCATTATCACTGAACAAATCGTAGTGATTGAGTTGAAGAATTCCATTTGCCAAGAACCTAAATACCATCCATAAACAATCCAACACACTCATCATACCGCCCATATTCGGAACATTAAAGGAGATAATCACTTCACATCCTTAGTTTTTAATGTTTGGATGATTTGTGGAATTGAAGGAATTGCAGCAGATAATCATGCAATGATTCATATAATTTCAAATATATTCATATGAAAATATTATAATATAAAATATACTTACATTTAATTTAAATTTGTAAAAAATCAAGAACTAAATTCCTTGAAATTATAGTTAAAATCAACATATAATAACTTATAATTTTAGCCAATTAAAAACTCATGAATCACGAAGATTTTATGCAAAAAGCTGTGGAACTTTCACTAGAAAATATAAGAGCAGGAAAAGGTGGACCATTCTGAGCTGTTATAGTAAAAGACTGAAAAATCGTATGACAATGAGCTAACCATGTTACATCTGAAAACGATCCTACTGCTCACGCTGAAATAGTTGCGATTAGAGATGCTTGTAAAAATCTAGGAACTTTCCAGCTTGATGACTGTATAATTTATACTAGTTCTGAACCTTGTCCAATGTGTATGGCTGCTCTCTACCGAGCTAGACCAAAGGCAATTTACTTTGCAAATACAATTAAAGACGCCGCAAAAATCTGATTTGATGATAGTTTTATTTATGAAGAACTAGAAAAAAAATTAAAAGATAGGACTCTACATATCGAAAAAATGCATAATGATGAAGCTATAAAAGTTTTCAATGAATGGAAAGAAAAAGAAGATAAAATTGAGTATTAAAATATATAATGTCATTCTGAGCGATAGCGAAGAATCCACTATGCATCACACTTATGGATTCTTCATTTCACTTCGTTCCATTCAGAATGACAACATGAAAAAATCTCGCCACAAAATCAAAAATAAATTCGTTAATAATATTAGATTAAACTTTTATTTTATAATCTAATTATCATGAAAAAAATTATCGCGATTATCGTTATTTGTCTAACAATTTTCGGCTCTTGTTACTTTGCAAGCAAGAATTTTAATAAAGCTGAACATTCAATATCAGTTCAATGAAACGGAGAAGTTTATGTGACTCCAGATACATTAATCCTAAGTTTCCGCGTAGAAGAAACTGCACCAACCACAGCTGATGCACAAAGAAATGCTAATGAGAAAATCGACAAAGTAAAAGAAATTATTAAAAAATATGATGTAGAATCTAGTGATATCAAAACTACCAATGTAAACGTTTATGAACAATACGATTGGAGAGATTCTGGAAGAGTTTCACTATGATATACGGCTAGTCATTCTCTAGAAGTTACAATAAGAAAAGCAAATATTGAAAACGAATGAACTGCTTCAAAAATTATTTCTGAAGTTTCTGAAATCGGTGGAGTATTGTTAAATAATATCAGTTATGATATCTACGATAAAGCTCCATTCTACAAAGAAGCTAGAAAACTTGCTATGGAAAAAGCTCATCAAAAAGCCTCAGATTTAGCTGAATATGGAGATGTAAAACTTTGAGATCCTATTTCTATCATCGAGAATAGAAGTTATGATTATGCTGTTAGTACTGCAAATTATGCTATGACTAAAATGGCTTATGACGATGTTTATGAAGAAGCTGAAATGTGATGATGAGCTATTGAATTATGAGAGATGAAACTTACACTAGATGTGTCTGTCGTATACGAAATAAAATAAAAAATCTGATTTATAATACTGTTATTATCACAATTTAATGAAAAAATTAGTTCTTTTTAGTGAATGAAAGTTCCATAAAAAATATCAAAGTCGGTTGAGTAAATATAGAGTTAAGCAAGAATTTCTCACTCTAGTTGAGATTTGAATGCTTGTCTTGGCTGTACTGTTCTGCATATTGGTGTTTTTGATTTATATAAATAAATCATCTACTCAATGATATTTTCTCAGGCAATCAAGAAATACGTACGAAAATACGTTATTTAATAATTGAATAATCAAAACCGACATTCTTAATCTTAAAACGATTAACTGGTATAGATTAAAAGAAAATAACAGTAAAACTTCGCTATGAATCAATGTAGAAACTATAAATATTGACTAGAACACAGTCATTCTGAGCTACAATAAAAAATTCATGGAAGTCTCTCGATAAAGAGAGATTCAAAAATGATTTTAGTTATTTCAGAATGACTTTTTTTATTTTTTATTCTCCTTCTCCAACTTCTGTACTTGCTAATTCCTGAATAAGTTTCTTTTCTTCTGCTTCGGCATTTGCTATCCTTTCTCTTCTTTCGTTCAAAAAATGGAATATATAATACATCAAAGCCAATTCTGCTCCAACATATACAAATATCACTGAGAATAAGAATTGTGTTGGCAAATCCACACGACATAACAATATTATATTACATACAAACGCGATAAACGTGCTCACCATCCAATAAACAAAATCTTTATCTGAGAATAACGTCAAATTCACACGATCGACGAAGAATAATGCAATCTGACACAAGAATCCCCAAACAATTAAGAATGGCAAAACTGATTCTATACTTGAACCACTTATCAAAAGAACGGAATAAAGCACAAAATTCGCAATTAATGCCAAAGCAAATCTAGACACATCCGTCGCATATCATATTCTTTTTAGTAAGAATGTATTTATTAAGAATAATGCAATTCCCAGCCGATATCCAAGTCATAAAGATACTTCTGATGATGTAAATATTCACCAGAAAAAGAATAAAAGAAGACAGAACAGTAATCCAATATTGAAAAATTCAAAAATATGGTCAAATCGTTTTGGACTATTTTCTAGCCATTCATGAAGTGAAATCTTCCGATGTGGAACATTCAACTTTTTGAAAATTCTTTCTCCTGCTAATATTCTACGAACTGAAATCCTTGTCGTTTGTTGTTTTGGCATCTCTCGATTTTGAACCACATATATTCCACAAAAGACTATTGCCAACATGGAGAATAATAATGCAAACACCCATTCAGCTGGATAAAAGTGGTTAATTATGCTTCATCAAACTACAATCGCTCACATAATTACTATCTCATAAATCCGCTTTTCATCAATCGGGTAAAAAATTCATATAATAAATTGCATAAACGCATATACTCATAACATCAGACTTGCCATCAAAAGTACTGCATCAAACAATGCAAAAAATCACGATGAGAATAATACCGTTCAGAGAATTATTATTACCATCAGCCGTGCTCATATTTCAAATATCATTTTCCCATCTTCATAATCAAATATATGCGATCCAAACATCAAAAAAATATTAAATATAAGAAGTGACATATATACTGAAATTTCATTAATTCATATGAAGAATAGTATTCATGAAAGTCCGATCATCGTAATTAACCAAATCAAAATCAGACTCCACTTCTCCCATAAAATTTCCAACTTTATTCATGTGAATATATTTTTTATTCCATGTGATAACATAAAAACAAGCACTCCCAAAGGCAATAATGCTAAATATCGCAATCCTATCAAATAGAAAAATGTGGAGAATAATGCAAACATAAAGAATGTGATCAAAAAAACCATTGTCTAGGTAAGTTTCTCGACATAAAAAACTCTTAGTTTCAATATATTTTAATCTTGTGAAAAATCAAATCCAATTAATCCATTAGAAGCTAGCTTCTACTGTCCTAGATATATCGTACAATTCCTTCAATAAATCAGGCTTCAATATTTCATAATATTTTGCTATTTTTTCTTTATTTTTTGATAAATAATCAGATTTTTTCTGTAGAGAAGTTAAAGATTTACTGGCGGATGCATATGATGCATGAGCCTTTGCATAAACTTGATTCTTGGCTATACAAGCACGAAGTTCTGCTATTTCTTTTGATATAGATTCAGCTTTTTCATAATTATAACTTTTTACAGCTGCAGAAAATTCTGAATTTTTTCACTTAATTGGTGCTTCGCACTCCTTAGCTATATTATTGTAATAATCTACTTGCGATTGTTCATAATTTCACAGAAATTTTCAGTTGGACATTGTATTATTCAATGATATAATATATTGGTCTATAATTCTTAATCTTTCCTGCTCACCTTTTGCCTTATCCAACTGTCAAATTAAGTCAAATTGATTTTGACTTACTATTTCCTGTTGCATAACCAACGAATTTATTGCGCCTCAATCTACGAATTCTCACACATTTAAACGCTGATTCAATCAGATTTCTAGTTGAGTTCCAATTAAATTTCGAACAAAAGGATTTCCTGCAAATGAGAAACTTCAAAATAATAGTATTCAAAGGATAAGTAACAATAAAATTGGTTTAAAATTTCTCATTAAAATCCAACTCAGATATAAACCTGAATGTAATTATATATAATTTATACAATAAGTCAATCTATATTTCTACAGTCTGTATTTTACCATCCAAATCTAAATATTCTAATTTCCAAGCCGTGAGTTGCATCGTACTATTTTCATTTTCATGACCATATAAATAATCTCACTGAATTGGCAATCCATGATTAGATAAATGATACCTAATCTGATGTGTTCTTCACGTAAGAATCTGCAACTGCATTTTTACTAATCAATCACCAATTTCTTCAAATCCCAAAACTTTCGTTATTCAAATTTTAGGAGTACAGTTTGGAACTTTTGCGACCACCATCTCCTGTATATAATACGGCAATCAGCTTTTTTCCATCTCCTGCAAAAACTCCAATCATCTGGGAGTAATTTCACAAATTGCACGGTAATATTTTTGTAGTGGAGTAGATTCCTTTTCCTCTAAACTAGAAGATTCTGACTTCTCCTGGAAAAGAGATTTAAAATGCTGTAGTCATTTCTCCGTTTTCGCCACAATCATCAAACCATCAGTATCTTTATCTAGTCTATGAACTAATCACGCTCTAATGAAATTTCCATAACTAGGTAAATCTTTATAATGCTGATAAAGAAATGCAACAACCGACGGCTTTTTTGCATCTCGAATACTATTCGGATGGGACAATACTCATTTTGGCTTATTTAAAATAACATAATCTTCTTCCTCACGAACAATTGGAATATCTATTTCTTCCGCTTCATCCAAAATAATTGGCGATAAATAACGCTCTAATTCATCAATTTGAACCCTATCTCATAATTTAAGTTTGTACGATTTTTTCACAACTTTCCCGTTTACCTGAATTCCTCCCCTTTCAATAATATGATGAAAAAAATTCCTTGAATATGAAAATTGCGAACTTAATCGTGAATCAATTCTATCTCATCATCCTCATTCATAAACTATTTCTTGCATTAGAATAATTATTATAAATCTGACTTTAATCTATTTTTTCAATTATTTTATACAAGTCAAAAAGTAATAAAATAAAAAAGTCCTCAAAAATTTGCATTTATTTTTTTTTTATTTATAATTTATCTAGGTTTATTTATTAACCATAAATTATGACACAAACACAAGACGAACAAAATGTACAGACTGCTGGAGAACAAATGCAGGAAACAACTCCAGTTGCTGAAGAACAAAATGTTCAAACAACTGTACCAGATTTAAGTGCCGTAGACGTAGTTCCAGAAGCTCCTATTGAACAACCAGCCGCTCCTATTGAGCAAGAAGAATCAAGTGTTCAAGAAGTACAGGCTCCTGTTCTTAATGAATGAACGAGTGATTCAATAGATTCTGTAAAATCTGGGATAGAGAATATTACTGATGCATGAAAAACATGATTAGAACATGTCCAGCAGATTTGAGAGGGGGCTATAAGTACAGGTACAGAAGTTGCTCAACAGACAGTGACAACTGTTACGGATGCTAGTCAAACCGCCGTTCAGTGAGTTGTCGGAGTTACCAATGATTTAACGCAGGGGATATCAGATACATTTGATAATGCTAAAAATGCACAATGAGTAATCGAATCAGGGAAAGCTGTTGCTCAATGAACTATTTGAACTACAGCACAAGTGGCAGAAAAAACAGTGGGAAGTGCCATGACTGCTACTGAATGATTTGTGGATGGTGCCGTGAATGTTACATCAAATGTAACAGAATCCGCATGATCAGTTGTACAAAGTTCTGTAAATAATATTGCGTGAGTTGTCCTTCATGAAGAATGAGCTCAAAAGGTTGCAGACTTTCAAAATAAGATTTCAACAACTGCTCAGAATTTATGAACTCAGGCTAGAGGTACATTACAGGAAACATGACAAAAAGCTAAATGATTCTTATCGTGATTATGGGATAACTTCAAATCTTGATTTTCTACAAAGAATGCTAATGATATTATGCAACAAGCAGCTGCTCCATTAGAGCGCCCTGCTCCTGTTGAGCAACCAGCTGCTCCTGTTGAACAACCAGCTGCTCCTGTTGAACAACCAGCCGCTCCTGTTGAACAACCAGCCGCTCCTGTTGAACAACCAGCTGCTCCTGTTGAACAACCAGCTGCTCCTGTTGAACAACCAGCCGCTCCTGTTGAACAACCAGCCGCTCCTGTTGAACAACCAGCCGCTCCTGTTGAACAACCAGCTGCTCCTGAAGTTCAACTTTGAGATATTCAGCAGCCAACACAAACTCCAATAGCATAAAATACATTTATAAACAACTCCTTATCTAACAAACGTTAAGGAGTTTTTTTATAAAGAAAATTTGAAAATCTCAGCAAATTTATATATTGTCCTTACAAAGAAGGAAGATTGGCCGAGTGGTTGATGGCGCACGTCTCGAACACGTGTATTCGCTCATACGAATCCAGGGTTCGAATCCCTGATCTTCCGATTTTTTTATTTATCAAAATTTTTACATAACTTTAGCATCCGGCGAAATCTCATTTATGGTATCTGTAATAGGGTCTTCTGGTAAACATTCTATTCTTAATTGATTGTCAAATTCATACTGCTTTTTTACATAATACTCTATTGTATGTTCAAGAGTATTCTTTGGCTCATTTTGTAGTGACTCGTACGTATCATGTAAATCTGCGACAATTTCGTGACTTATACATGGCTTTTCTTCCGACAAAGTTATCAAAACCTGATAATACGACTCTAGATTATATTTTTGCTTCAATAAGTCTCCATTCTTTCCAAAAATATTCTGAAAAAATATCTCAGTTTGCTGATAGATTACTTTATATCATGAGAAAAAACTAATTTTTTCTGCTGGGTGAGTCTGTATGTATCCAAAGCACATCCACAAAAGCACACATCATACGACTAACTCAATCAGATTATGAATTAACTTTTTTTTCATAGCTTGCTTTTCTGAAATTGGTTTTTCTGTCACCATATATGAAAAATTTTTAATATAAAATCACAAAATAATTATAATTTAGAATTGATAATATCATTTACAACTGCCCCATCTAGCTCACTCTTATGATTTGCCATCAATTCTTTCATAAGCAATCCTCTTTGAGTTTTTAGGTCTGAGATTGATAGTTTTGCAATAGTTTCATTTATCAAAACTTCAGTTTGCTCTCTAGATAACATTGCAGGCAAATACGATTCCAATACTTCCTTTTTCTGAGTTTCAATTGCTATTTCATCAGTTTTATTTGCTTTTTCTAAGAATAATAAAGTTTCATTTAATGATTTAATTTCCTTTTTTATAACTGCTATTACATCATCGTCTGTAGGATCAGCACGTAATTCAATTTTTTTATTCTTAATTTGAGCCAGTAAATAATTTAATGCTGTTTTCTTTACCTCTTCGTGATTCTTCATAGACTGCTTGTAATCTTCTGTAATTTGTTCTAATAATGTCATAATTTTTAGTAAAGTAATAAATCACAATGAACTTATAGTTTTTAATAATAAAAACAAGAGAAATCAGACCAATTCAATATATCTTGACTTTATATGGAATTTATGTATACTAACTATGCTCATATAAGCCTAAACAGTATATCTGAGGTGGAGCATTGGCCGTAAGGTCAATAATAAGTACAAAACACCATAAGTACCATGTCAAACTTTTTGAAACAATTTTTAATCGGCTTGTTGATGGTGTTAACAGGCATGTTGATGGGGTTTAACGCAATGGAATCCCGCTACAATGAAATGGCTCGAATAGAGCAACTCCCACTTGAGGAATTGTATCACCATGAAATGACAACTGGGAAAACAATTGCCCTCAAAAAATTCTTTCCCCAGTTCGAAATGGTCCGCCACACACGAACTGGAAATCTCATCTTCACAAGTGGTGCAGATAGCCTCTACTACATTCGCAAGGATGTAATAAATGGATATCTATCATACACTTTGGAAGACAACCACAATAACAGATGGTATCTATTCCAAGATGGTGAGATGTTCTTCTTGAGTAAGCGACAAGAAGAATGAAGAAAGAAAAAGCTTAACAAAATTTGAACACAAAATTTTTCGGCCCCTTCGATATCTTAAAATTTGGCCAATTTAATTTCTTTATACAGGAATCCCCAGTTTTTTACTGGGGATTTTATTTATAATAAATGAATGTTTAATTTTTAATTCCAACCACAAACTCACCTTTTATAACCATTTTTCACTGATTTATAAACTCTTCACATTCAGATAAAGTTCCAGTAAAGAATTGCTCAAATACTTTACTGATTTCACGGGCAATAAATATTTTTCAATTAAAATTTAATTTTTTTAATTCTTCTAAAAGTTTAGACATCCTGTGAACCGACTCGTAAAAAAATGTTGGATTTTCTCTTTCCATCATATCTTTCAAAGCAGTCTGTCTTCATTTCTTCTGAGGCAAAAATCCAATGAAAGTAAACTGTGTCGTATCGAATCATGCCGCCACAATCGAAGGAACTAATGCATTTGCTCCGGGAAGAACCGTGAATTGAATATTATTTTCGTTACAAAGTTGAACTAAAGATTTTCAGGGATCAGATAATCATGGAGTTCACGCCTCAGAGACGGCTACGGCATCATTTTCATGTAATAATTTAGCATAAAATCCCAGTTTCCCTTGGGATGTAAAACTCGTAATTGAATAAAACTCTTTTCAAAAGACAGAAATATCATACATTGATAACAACTTCTTTGCTGTTCTAGTATCCTCACATATCAATATATTTATCTCCTTCAAAAGTCTGAATGCCCTTAAAGTAATGTCTTCCTTATTTCAGATAGGGGTAGGTACAAAGTATAACATATACTATTTTATAGATAATTAAATCTGAACTAAAATATAGTAATGTGAATAAAATTTTCCACATTAAGTTATTATAAACTATAGTTAATACATAGTATAACATGAAAAAAACTTTCAGAATTATTTTTCAGTCGCTATTTATTACTTATTTCGAATTCGCGCTTCTCATAAGCATAATCATTACATAACCACGCAATTCTTGTAATCGAGGGTTATCATTTGTAATGATTCATGTATCCATTAACTTCTGGAGATGTGGCTCATAGAAGGCCACTTCTCATTGTCCATCAGCTAATCAATATAGCATTCTAGATAATGCCGTTCCAAATTCTCATCTAGGTACTTCGTCAAATGGCCTAAAATTATCTATTCAAATTCACATAATTCACAATTGATATGCTAGCACAACTGCATTTCAATAATCTGCATTGAGCTTACTGGATACATCAGGAAAACTAGGAGCCGTTATAGATGTATTAGGTTTCTTACCAAGAACATTAATAGCATAGTAGGATAACATTTTAGCCATAGCAATTCTATTTAGCGGTGCGCTCATATCTGCCTTTTCTATAGCATCCATTGTAGTTATTCAAACTCTATATGCAAATTCATAAGCATCATTAAATTCTGCATTAAATCAGTTTGAACCATATCATCAATTTGCAATTTCATATCTTCATGTTGCTGTATATACACTATCATTATTCAAATTTCAATTATTCGACATTGGCGTGAGAGAATTGCGACTTGCTATATAACTTTTTAATTCTTGTAATGTGGTGAAGGTCGTAGGTGTTTGTGTCTCATAATTAAGTTCATTTGAATAATATCTTCATTGTTGTCATACTATGAAATATACTTTACCATTTGGAGCTATATATCTATCTGAACGGTTCGATGTATCATTATATTCAACTGAAATCCATCATACATTTGTAGGACAACCATCAATTTGTTTATTATTAGCATCTATATATCTTTTAAAGTAATCCTTATTAATAAAATATTCATTCTTCAGTAAATCTGGTGATGTAAACACATTCAACTCATCATCATATACGATAACATATGTTTTACAACTTCTGGCAATATAAATTTCATCTTCATCATCATCTACTTTATTATCACTTGCTCAATCTCACACATAAAATTCCACATAATCACTATATCCATCTTTATCTTTAACATAAATTCTATAGTTACCCTTCAGTGACAATTTAATAAATTTAGTCAAATCAATTTCTCATTTATCGGATGTAGAAAATCTTACATATCAAAGTTTAGCTTCATCTGAATAATTTGAGACATATATTTTTGATGTTACAGAAATATTCATCCAATCTCCTCCAGAATAATATTGAATTTTAGTAAATTCTACTTTTCATGTATATTTTTCATCAATAGTTAATACAACTTCTAATCGTTCATTGATATTCGGATTTTTGTTTCCAATTGATAATGAAAGATTATTTGTGCGTAATTTTGATGAAGAACTTCATCATCCACCTCATCATCCTCATCACCCTCATCATCTTGGTGTAGAACTGTATGTTGCTCTATAAACAGCATCTCATGTTACATCAGAAATTGTAGGATTCCATCATGCAAATGTATATGTATATTGTGCATCGGCTGGTTTCGTCGGATCTGCTGGC
>Ga0265301_10003371_pt1 | contig 16987 bp, 19 predicted proteins | sample AusTroGonzalo_MG_2_FD_193488 | JGI IMG/M metagenome (GOLD analysis project Ga0265301, IMG submission 193488) | Bovine rumen microbial communities from tropical cattle in Woodstock, Queensland, Australia - Gonzalo_04 | ecosystem: Host-associated > Mammals > Digestive system > Stomach > Rumen ...
GCTATTAAAGCATTAATTGATGGAGGAACTATTGAAGCATCTACAACTGCTACTACAAAATCAAATGTATATGAAACAATAGCAACATCTGTTAAAACATTAAAAGCAAGAGGAATTACTACTAATGATTTAAGAATTGCTGTATCTGCTGATACTGAACTTAAACTATTATCTGATGACAAATTTGCTAATACAAGTGGAACTTTAGGTGCTGAACTTGTAAGAAATGGTGTTATAGGAAAAATCAATGGTGTTCAAGTAAAACCTAACTATTTATTACCAGATAACTGTGAATATATAGTATATGCACCTGCTTGGTGTCAAGCAATTGATGAATGGAAAGTTGAACCAGCATTTAATGACATTAAAGATGGTAAACATGTAGGAGCATCTGCATTACAAGGACGTATGGTTTACAAAGATGTTGTTACAAACAAATTAGCAGTACAAGTTAAAACAACAGGAACAATTAGTTTATAATAAAGGAGGGCATATATGGAATTTAGTGGTCAATATCTAACCTATCAAGAATATTTATGCTTGGGTGGGACACTAGGTCCTATGCCTTTTAATATGATTGAATTTGTGGCTAGAAGAAAAATTGATGAAAAAACAAAACAAAGATTAGTAGGTAGTACAGAAATTCCGAAAGAAGTAAAATTATGTATTTTTGATATAATTAGTTTAATAAAAAAATATGAAACTGAAACTGAAAAAAACAAATCAAGTGAAACAGTTGGGAGTTATTCAGTAACATATAATGATATTAAAGAAATATTTGAACAAAAAGAATTAGAAATAAATGATATTATATTAACTGATTTGTATGGTGTTATATTTAAAGGCGAACATATAATATATTGTGGGGTGTAGTATGACAACAAATACAAGCATGACAATATATAATAAATATACTAATCCAAATACAAAAGAAGTTATATATAAAAGGCATTTAATTGATAATGTTTTTTGGGATGATAGTTTGAATGTTAACTTAAATCAAGGATATGAAAATGCTGACAAAGTAAGAGTGTTTGTTCCTAAAAATAAAAATGATATATCAAAGTATATTGAACAAAAACAATATAATGGTGATGGTTGGACATTTCAAAATGGAGATTTTATTATAAAAGGTAATTGCATTGTAACAAATGCAACAGGTGTTAAAGACTTGTCCGATTATAATGTATTTAGAATAACAACTTTTGATGATAAAGATTTTGGCAGTGCCAATATGCAACATTTTGAAATCAGAGGGAATTAATGGCGTTAGAAATTAAATATTCATTAGAAGATTTTAATGAAAATAAAATAATTGATAAATATGGTATGCAAGAAAATGGCAATACAAGATTATATTTATCTAATACTTGCTTTAAAAGAATGCAAAAATATGTACCATTTAAAACAGGAGCATTGTCAACAACTGTTACTGTTAAGCCTGGGAGTGTTACTTATGAGCAACCTTATGCACATAGGCAATATACAACTAATAAAGGCAAGGGTATAAGAGGCAAATATTGGGACAGGAAAATGTTGAATGCAGAGAAAAGTATGATAGTTAAAGAAGTACAAGAATATGCTAGAAAAATGAAAGGAAACAAGTAATATGATAGAAAAAATAAGAGAATATTTTATATCTCATGTAACATTAGCAAATGAATTTGATAATATACTTGCTGACTTTTTAGGAGAAAAAGCAACAACATATACAATAGAACCTGTACCAAGTGAACCAATATTAAAATCATATACTGATGGTGGATATTTAGGACAATATCAATTTTATTTTGGAAGTAGAGAATTTTATGATGATAGTGTTGTTCAAAATATAAGCAATCTTGATTTCTATGAAAGATTAAAAAATGAAATTGAATATAATAATAAAAATCATATATTACCTGCTATTGATGGAATACAATCAATAGAATGTCAAAGTCATGGTTCAATACAAAATGAAGAACAAAATGGCACAGCAAAATATATAATTCAAATGAGAATAACATATTTAAAAAGCGATGCTTTTAATAATAATGTTAGCGAATAAAGGAGGTATAGTATGTCAGAAGTAAGAACTCTTGTAAAAAGAAGTGATAAAGTTTCATTCTTTGGGAATATGACAACAGGTACAGAAACATTTAATAGGATGAGAGGATTTACTACATTAAGTGGTTCAAAAAATCCAAAAGAATATTCTAGGCAATATGTAGACGAAGAATTTGAAACTAACGATGTTACTGGATATTCACCAAGTATAGATTTTGGATTTGACCAATATAAAAACGACCTAGTACATGATGAAATGGTTGAAATATTAGATGGTGAAAAAACAGGAACAGAAGCAAGAAGAAATATAGTAACAGTAGATTTTTCACAACCAACAACAGGTGGATATAAGGCAACTAAAAGAGAATATACTATCGTAGGTGATGCTGATGGTGATTCAATGGATGCATATACTTATAGTGGAACATTTAGAGTTTCAGGAAAAAGAATTACAGGAACTGCATCATTAAATTCAGATAGTTCGGTTGCTACATTTACACCAGATTCAGATGTAAGTTTATAAAAAAAATAGGAGGAAGAAATGAAAATCAACGGGGTAGAGTTAGAAATAGACTTTACTGATGCTGACATTTTACAAAGAATAGAAGATGGAAGCAAAGAAGTTTATAAAAAAGCAGAAGAATTAAAAACTTCTGAAACAACACCAGCCGAAGGCATAAGGCAGGAATGTAAAATATTAAAAGATTTTCTTGATTATGTTCTTGGGGAAGGTTCAAGTAAAAAAATATTTGGTAATAAAGACAGTTTACAACAATGTTTAAATGCTTATGAGGACATATTAAGAAACAGAGATGAACAATACTCTGATATAACTAAAAGAGTTAGTAAATACAGTCCTGATAGATTAGAAAGATGAACATTTTAATTGATAAATTACCAACAGAATATGAAGGACTTAAAATTAATACTAATTTTAGGTCTTTTATTTTATTTGAACTATTAATGCAAGATAAAGAAATAGACAAAGAAGATAAAATATATATGAGTTTAAATTTGTTCTATAAAGAGCCTATAACAGATATAAAAAAAGCAATAGATGGTATTTTGTGGTTTTATACTATGGAAGAAAAGAAAAAAAGTAAAAAAAACAATGAAAAACAAAATATAAAACAAATATATTCTTATGAACATGATGCAAAATACATTTATTCGGCATTTTTAGATCAATATGGCATTGATTTGAATGAAATAGAGTATTTGCATTGGTTTAAGTTTAAATCATTATTTGATAGTTTAAAAGATGATAATAAAATATGCGAAATAATGGGTTATAGAGCAGTTGATTTAAACAAAATAAAAGATAACGATGAAAAAAATAAATACAAAAGACTAAAAAATTTATATTCTTTGCCAGACAATAGAACAGAAGAAGAAAAAGAAAGAGATTTTGCAAATGCCTTTTGGTAGAAAGGAGGAAATTATGCTTAAATTAAATATACAATTATTTGCAGATGGAAAAGTTGTTATTGAAACCGATTTAAACACAAAAGGTTTTACAAAAGGATTAGATAAAATGCAATCATTGGCTAAAACAGGTTTTAAAGCATTAGCAACAGCAACAGGATTGGTTGCAACAGCAATGGCAGGAGCATTAGCAAATGGTGTTAAATTTAATTCTGAAATAGAACAATTACAAACAAGTTTTGAAGTTATGACAGGATCTGCAGATAAAGCAAGAGAAGTAATACAAAAATTAAAAAAAGTCGGTGCAGAAACTCCTTATGAATTAAAAGGATTGGCATCTACTACTCAATTATTAATGCAATATGGCTTTACTGCTGATGACGCTTATAAAGCGACAATAAATTTAGGTGATATTGCTCAAGGAAATGCAGAAAAAATGAATAGTATAGCGTTGGCTTTTGGGCAAATGAGTTCATTGGGCAAAGTAACAATGCAAGACATAAAACAAATGATAAATGCAGGTTTTAATCCATTACAAGCAATAGCGGAAATGACTGGAGAAACAATGCAACAAGTAAATACACGATATGAAGAAGGTAAAATAAGCGTTGAAGAAGTTACTAAAGCTATGCAATATGCAAGTAGTGAAAATGGTAAATTCTACAAATCAATGGAAAAACAAAGTAAAACATTGGCAGGGCAAATAAGTACTTTAAAAGATAATTTTGATAGTTTAACTGGAACATTGTCAGAAGGATTATCTAAAACTATAAGTGGACAGGTTTTACCAAGTTTAAATGCTTTAATGCAAAATATGGAAACAGCATTTACGGAGGGTGGAATACCTGCATTAGCAGAGGCAGTTGGTAATGGTGTTGCAGATATGTTAACTGCAATAGTACAAGAAGCACCTAAATTTATTGATGTTGCTTTAACAATAATAGAAAATCTTGTAAAAGGTATAGAAAAAAATTTACCTACAATCGTTACAAGTGCAATAACATTGGTAAGCAATTTTATAAAAGCAATATTAAAAATGCTACCTGATGTTGCAGAATTAGGTGTTGAATTAATAATAGAATTAGCAAAAGGCATAACAAAAGAATTGCCAAGTCTAATACCGTTGGCAGTTGATACATTATTGTTGTTACAAGATACAATGATGGATAATATAGATTTAATTATTGAAACAGGTATTGATCTAATATTAGCACTTGCATTAGGTTTAATTGATGCTTTACCTAAATTGGTTGCAAAAATTCCTGAAATAATAATTGCTTTAACTACTGCATTAACTAAACCATCTACATTAGCAAAATTAATAAATGCTGGTATTCAGTTAATAATTGCTTTAATTGCTGGTATTATAGAAATGCAGGCTACATTAATTGCAAAAGGTATTGAATTAATATTAAAGTTTATAAAAGGTTTAATAAGTGGTGAGCCTTTAAAAGAAATTAAAAAAGCAGGTAAAAATTTGATTGCTGGATTATGGGATGGAATACAAGAAAAGTGGAATAATTTAAAATCAAAAGTTGAGGGGTTTGGAAAAGGAATAGTTGATAAATTCAAATCGGTGTTTGGTATAAAATCACCATCAAAAGTATTTAAAGAGCAAATTGGTAAATATTTGGCAGAAGGTATGGGTGTAGGATTTGAAGATGAACTAGATAATGTTTATAGAGATATGCAAAATGCTATTGATTTTGAAACTGGCAAAATGAGTGCAAATGTTCAAACAAACGGTACTTATCAAATGGCAATGTCAGGTGTTCCAGAATTTAATTTATTAGATAATACAAACAATACAACTCAATTAGTTTGTGATGGTAAAGTACTTGCAGAAGTAGTTAATACTCAAAATAAATATAGAGAGGTGGCTAAAGCATGAGTGATTATTTATTAAAAATTGGTAGTACAAAATTAAAATACATATTAAGAAGTGGTTATGATATACAGGAAAATCAAGAAATTGTTTTGGCTAAATTAACTATGGCAGATGGTACTGAAAGAAGGAATATAGCAGAAAAAAGAAAAACAACAATAAAAGTTAGGTTTTCACAAATTGATGGTGCTACATTACAACAATATTGTGCTTTGTGGGTAAATGATTTTACATTAACATATTGGAGCAAAGATTCAAGAACATATTTGCAAAAAACATTTAGAGTAAATAACAAACCAAACAATTCTATGCTATTCAGTAAAGATGAAATATATGATGAATTTGAGGTAGAAATGGAGAGTGTATAATGAAAACAATAAGTGAAGATTATAGAACTGCATTGTCAAATTATACAACTCAAAGAAAAGGTAGAATAAAAGTTAATAATGTATATTACGATGTATTTAATGTAGAATATTATGCAGATTGTTATGAAGAAGGAAATGTTGTTGGAAATGCAATTTCTACGCAGTTAGCATTTGATATGCTTTATAGACCAAAATTTAATGATTTTGAATATTATGAAGGCATTTGGACTGGCGAAGAATATGAATATTTATATATGGGTAAATTTAATGTGTTTGATGAAACAGATACCAATGAATTTAAAAAACATATTGTAGCATTTGATAATTTAATTAAATTTAATGGCTCATATACTGATGATGGAATATACCCTAAAACTTTATATCAATTATTGCAAAATATTTGTTTGCAAGCCAACGTAACACTAAACAACGTAACCATTCCCAATGCAACATTTAGTATAGAAAATAATCAATTTGTAAATAATGAAACTTTAAAAACAATATTAAAAGCAATTTGTTCTATAAGTGGTTGTTATGCAACAATAAAAAATGATGGTTTAACATTACAATTAAAAAATACAACAAATGAAGAAATAAACAAAAGTTATCATCAAATTGTAGATTGGAAAAGACCAACTTATGGCATAAATCAAGTAATAATTGGAATGTCTGATATTGATGGCGAATATGTATTAAAACAAGATGATGCAGATATTGAATTAAATGGGGTTCATAAATTAGTTATTAATGATAATCCTTTTGCTTATACTCAAGAAAAAAGAGAAGAATTAATTGATGATTTATATGACCAAGTGCATGGTTTTGGATATATACCTTATGAGTTAAAAGGGGAGTGGTTGCCACATTTAGAAATTGGTGATACAATTAGCATTGATGAAGTAGACACAATAGTATTAAGAATAAATGCTAAAAGTCCTAATGCTTTGGAAAGTGTAATGTCTGCTCCAGCAATAATTGATAGTGCTATTGATTATGTTAATAATACAGATGATATACAAAACAAATTAAAAAATACACAAATACAAGTTGATAAAGCAAATGGGCAAATTACTTCATTAGTTACAGAAACAGAAAATTTAAATAATACAGTAACAGAAATAGGAACAAGATTAACACAAAATCAAAATGAATTTCAATATCAAATAACACAATTAAATGATAAAGTTGATGAAAACAATGAAAATTTACAAGACCAAATTGATGAATTGAGTGGAATACCTGAACAATTACAAAATACATTGGTTACAATAAATATAAGTGGTATTCAGGTTTCAACAAATACATCTAAAATATCTTCACTAATGACAAATAATAAATTTGTTATATTAGATAATAGTAATACTGAATTGACATTTATAGGATATGATGAAAATTTAGGATATTCTGTATCAAGAATGGATAATTTAACAGTTACAACATATTTAACAGCAGGATGTCATAGACAACAGAAATTTACAATAAATGGTGAAGATAGAACGGGTTGGTTCTATACAGGAGGTGTATAATATGGCAACATTAACTACATCTTGGCAAAATTTGGGTTCTGCCAAGTTAGATACCAACATTACAATTTATTTAGATGGGAAATATTCGGAACAAAATGTTGAAAACAATACAACAACAGTACAATTTAGATTAAGAAGTGGTGGTAATAGGTGGAGAACACAAAGCGGAACGGCATCGTTTACAGGCGCTTTTTCGGATAGTAAAAGTTGTGCAACATATCCTAATTATATTGAAAGTGGAGATACCGTATATTCTATTAGTAAAACAGTAACACATAATACAAATGGTGAAAAGTCATTAAACATAGGAGGAAAGGTAATTGCAAATATACCTTCAACCAAAACAGCCACAATTTCTAATCGCTCAGTTACAATACCTAAAATAAACAGATTGGCAACAGTTGTAAGCACAGAAGATTTTACTGATGAAGGGAATCCAACATTAACGTTTGATAATCCTGCTGGATTTGATGTTTATCCTTATTTAACTTTCTATGATAATAATAACAATTTAGTTTATTTAATAGAAAAAACTCCACAAAACGGTGACGACCCAATTTCAAATCCTTATACATGGAATATAACACCAGAACAAAGGACAGCAATGCGACAAGCAACAAATCAACAATCTAGTTATAGGGTACAAGTTGGTGTAGATACTTATGATGGGTTGACAAAACTTGGATATAATTCTGTTGCTAAACAAATGACTTATGTTAATGCAACACCTACACAAAGTACAACTTATGTAGAAACAAATGCAAAAGTAATAAGTGTTTTAAATAATGATACAAGTGCAACTTATGTTGTAAAAAATGCATCTAATTTAACTATAACTTCTGTTCCTACAACGGAAAAATATGCAACTGTATCTAATGTAAAAGTAACACAAGGCACAAACGAGCCAATAGAAAAAACAACAACACCATATACTTTTACTAATGTTGGTATAACTTCAAATGAATTTAATGTAATAGTAACAGATAGTAGAGGCTTGACGGATACATTTGCAAAAACATATACAGGTAATTATTATGTAGATTATGAACCAATAGATATAACTTCAGTATTATTTGAAAGACCTGCTCCAACAAGTGATAATGTTGTATTAAATGCTGAAATTAAGTACATACAAGCGACTTTTGGAAGTACTACTAATGTTCCTACTATTAAATGGAAAAAAGGCGAAAGTGGTACGGAAAACACTATTTCTTCAAGTGATTATACAATAGATACACAAAACAACAAAATAACAATAACTGATTTAACATTAACCAGTGCAATATCATATCAAGATGAAGATAGATTATATTTGCTTGTAAAGGATTTGTTAACAGAAGATAGTGATGGTAATATAGTTGCAAAAGGTATTCCTACATTTGATGCTGGAGAACACGATTTTCAAGTTAATGGAACTTTATATATTGCTGATACAGATAGAGAAAATGCTGTAAATGTTTTACAAAAAATAAATGATGTTACACCTAAAGTTGAAAGAGTTGGATTTACGATAACGCCAAACGAAACAAGGGGATCTTGTGGATATGGCACAACAAATGTCGATATATCATCTTTAAATGCAGAAAAAATATTAGCATTGACATTTAACGCGGGTTCAACTTATATGTTATGTGGTTGTGAAACGGATTTATCAACACAAAATCCAACTTCGTTAGATTTATATGGTTATAGATTGGCTGGAACATATAGTTATGGTGTTGGTGGTTATGTTACTATTTTATATGTATAAAAAGGAGAGTGATTAAATGATTTTTCAAGAAGGCAATACTTATGTTTTGCAAATACCATTAACGGTTAATGGTGAAGATATTGATATTAATAATGTCAGTATTGTTGAATTTATGTTTGAAAACATAAGGAAAATATATGGAACATATATCGAGGGAAATGAAGAAATAGCGGGTGATGTTACATATAATTCCGAAGAAAAATGTTTTGAAGTGCCATTAAGCCAAGAAGAAACATTCTCACTAACAGAAAATGGTATTATAAAATATCAAGCAAGAGTTAAATTTACAGATAATAGTGTTAGTGGAACTTGTGTATATAATGGTTATGTTTCTGAAAGCATCTCAAAAGAGGTGTTATAATGAGTGACATAATAAAAATGGATATAGAAAATAATAAAAGAAAAATAGGATTGAATATAAAAAATGTTAATGGTGCTATTGGAATGGATATAAAATCAGGTGGCTCAACAAAAGTTGTGAAACAAATATATATAGGTGATGAAGAACCTGTTGATCCTAATATACTTATATGGATTGATACTTCAACATCACCAATAATAGACACACAATTAATTACAGCGGATGATAAGAAATTTATGACTGCTAATAATGAAATATTTATATTAAATGAAGAAGAAATAAATACTTTATTAACATCAGATAATAAAGAGTTTATAGAAGCCAATAATAAAAAATTTATTTTAAAGGAGGAATATTAAAATGGCAGAATATAAAAGTGCATATACAGGAGAACAAATTGATGCTGGAATTGGAAAAGCAAATTCGGCAGTACAACCTGCTGATTTAAGTGCTTATCAAGAATTATTGGTAAGTGGAACAAACATCAAAACAATAAACAATAATTCAATATTAGGAGAAGGTAATTTAGTAATTGAAGGTGGAGGAGGAACATCTAACTTTAATGTTAAAGTAGTAGATGCAACCAATCCTGATGATTGGGATGAAGGAAATGATGGTCCTTCACAAGCAGTATTAGAAGATATTATTTCTAATAGTTATCAAGCAATAAGAATTATTAATATGCCAATAGATGAGTATGGTTCAACTTATGAATTAGATATGTTTTTAACATCTTTGGTTGATAGTGAAGCAAACTCGTATTATGCTAGAGAATATCAAAAATTTGATAGTGGAGATGAAGAAGAACAAGACCCAGCATTTATACAAACATTTGGGTTTGAAAAGCAAGGCGATGATCCAGCAGAAATGCAAGTTGACCAATTTGAATTAGGTGGTGGAGGTTCATCAGGTGGTGGAAATGTTTATTTTGGAACTTGTGAAATAGGTGGAACATATAATGATGAAGTTTCGTTAGACTTAGCAAGCATAACAGAAGCAATAGATAATGGTAGTGAAGTAATCATAAGAGTAAATGGTACTTATGGCTACGATACAAGATATTTTAGAATAGAAACCACATCAATAAATGGAAAATCAAATATTGACGGAGATGATTATTGGACACCTGTCTTTAAATGCAAAACTAACGAAACTGAATATACAATGGTTTATGATAGATACGAAAGTGAAGCATTTATATTTAAAATGTATGACAGTTATCCAAAATTTACACCAACAGCAATAGAATTAGCAAATAATTCTATAACTTTTGATGTAGATGATTATTCATACATGTTTAATAAACAACCTAAAAACATTACATTAAATCTTGGAGATAGCGGAGATGACTTATGGTTAGATTTTAAACTTGCAATAAGCAATAATGCTTCTGGAGAAGAAAGTTATTCTTATGTATCAAATATAATTCCTGACCATTCAAGTGGAAGTGAAATGACGATATTTACATTATTAGTTTATAATGATGGTGGAAATGTATCTACAAAAATATATATTGACCAATTAACAACATCAGTACCGGTTTAGGAGGTGCTATATGGCAAAATTAAAATTCAAAGATGAAAATAACGAATTTATACCAGTAGTTCAAGATGTTAAAATAAATAATACCACTGTCTTTGATGGAAAAGAAGCCGATATTAAATTAAAAACAATAAATAATCAAAGTATAGTTGGTACAGGCAACATAAATATAAATGCTGAAGGGGAGTATGTAAAATATACTCCCAATCAAAATCTATCTAATCAGCAAAAATTAAATGCTAGAAACAATATAAGTGCTTTAGGTACTAACCAAATAAAACAACAAACCGGTGATAGTACAACAGATGTAATAAGTCAAAAAGGTATTACTGATGAACTTGCCAATAAGCAAAACAATAAACCTAACGGAACAAATTTATTAATATCAACAGATACAGGCAAAATTGATTTGGTTTATATACCTTCTACAGTATTGGGTGGAATAACTAACGGAGGAACATTTAATGGTAGTGGTATTATTACTGCTTCTAGTTATGCTCCCGAATTACAAGGAGAAAAAATTGATGAAGTACAATTCGCTTCATATCCAAGTTATTATTTTATATGTTCTTCCCCATATAGTTTTGCTGGTTATGATTTCGCAGTAGGAGATTGGGCAATATCATTAGGAAATGGTTGGGCTAAATTAAATGCAACTGATGCAGTAACTTCTGTTAATGGAAAAATGGGGCAAGTTGTTCTTGATTATACTGATGTTGGTGCTACAAAATCAAATTGGGGTGTAGATAATAAAAACAAAAATCTTGTTACAGATAATAATGGTAATGTAACAACATCAGATTATGCTTTAGGTCAAATTATAGTTGATTATTATAGTGAACTACCTAATGTAAATCCAGAATTACCACATCAAAATATACCAGAAAGAGCAAGAGCCACAGTTCTTAAAGCGGAAGATATAAAACATTCTTATACTGCAGAAGAATTACAAGAATCATATGATGAAAGCATACCATTGAGCCGTGAGTTAAGAGTTTATTGGGCACCAGAAAGACCAACGGTTACAAACCAATATATAGCCTTATATGATGAAAATAATAACTTAACGGTTTATTATGATGACCAAATATCTGAAGATCCTGTCTATTGGATTGATACGATAGATCCCGTAACAGAGGATATGGCATACTATGTTTTTTCTTGGAGTGAGCAATATCTCAAATGGAACGACACTTTAACAAATATAAAACTTTATTATGATACATGGACTAAGGTTACATTTAGTAATGTAACAGGCGAGCCTGATGCAAGCGAACAAGTAAGTTGGAGTGAAATTATTACATTATACCCTGATGTTTATGTTGGTGATATAAACATTGATGAAAATGATGTGTTTGTGGATAGTTTATGTTGGTTTGATTCTAAATTATCAGGAGAATATACTTATTTACCTGTAACACCAGAAACAAATCCACCAACATATTATTGGGGATATACACCATCAAATGTTCAATCGGACAATGATGAAGACAACCCTTTGTCTTTGGCTTATATTAATAACAGACCATATATTGATACAACATCAACAACAAGTTTATTGACTCATGCAAAAGAATTAATTAAAGGAACAATACAATTACATAAAATATCTAAAACAGGTAAGTATAATGATTTAATAGATAAAGTAGGTACAAGTGAAGGTGCTAATGCAGGAGAAATATTTAATTCTTATACAGGAAACTTTAAAAATATTGCAAGTGGAAACTATTCGCATGCTGAGGGATATAATAATAATGTTACTGCAGATTATGCTCATGGAGAAGGACAAAATCACAACATTCAATCTTTAGCAACTTCATCACATGCAGAAGGTTATCAGCATAATGTTTCTGGTGCTTATTCTCATGCAGAAGGCTATCGAAATTCCTCTGCTGGTTCGGCTTCTCATGCGGAAGGTGAAACAACTGTTGCTAGTGCAAGTAATTCTCACAGTGAAGGACAATCAACAACGGCTTCTTCAATGTGCGCTCATGCAGAGGGTTATAATACCACAGCTTCGGGGCAAAGTTCTCATGCTGAAAACAGTAATACCCACGCTGTAGGATTAAATTCTCATGCAGAGGGTTATAATACTTATGCTAGAAACAATTGCTCTCACAGTGAAGGATATGGAACACAAGCACAAGCAGATTACTCTCACAGCGAAGGTTATCAAACTTATGCAAATGGTGCATCAGCCCATTCAGAAGGTGAAGGAACAACTGCAAGCGGGCAATATACACACGCAGAAGGAAAAAACACATCAGCTCTTTCTTATGGTGCACATAGCGAAGGTGAAGATAATACTGCCGCTGGTTCGTGGTCACATGCTGAGGGTAGAGGAACCACAGCACAATCTTCATATCAACATGTACAAGGAAAATATAATGTTGTAGATAGTTCATCAACTTATGCACATATTGTTGGAAATGGTACAAGTTCTAATGCAAAAAGCAATGCTCATACATTAGATTGGAGTGGGAATGCTTGGTTTGCTGGTAATATAAGAGTAGGTGGTACATCTTGGGATACTGGAACTCCTGTTGGAGGTGGATCTACACCTTTAAAGAAAACTTTAACAAATGCTTCTCAAAACTATTCTGTATTAAATGGTGTAGTGACTGTAACTGATAATGATGTTTCAACAAACACAATGATAATGTTATATCCTTCTGATACAACAACAGAAACATGGTTAGAAAGCAATTTGTCTTCTTGTATAATAACAGAAGCAAGTGGTTCATTTAGTTTTAGCATAAGTGCAAATTTACCAGCAACGTTTAGTATGTATTATATAATAATGGAGGTACAATAATATGGGATATATTCAAATACCAAAATTAGTTGGTGGTGGGGATGAACCTGTCATAAATGTAAGGGAAATGCCTGATGAATGGAAATATTTTACAACATTAAAGGAAAGTTCTAATGACCAAGCATATTTGTTTTATAAAAACAAATCTAGTTCTTTTACATTGGCAAGTTTGGCAACTAATGCAACGGTTACTATATATGGTGGTTCTAATGGTACAACCCCTTTATACCAATATATATATAAAAGCTCAAGTTCTCAAAGAAAATGGTATCATTGGGATTCATCAACAAGTGCATGGGTAGTAAATACAACACAAGGCACATCTACACAAAACACAAATTGCAAATTGACTTATGCAGACTTAACAAACTACCCATTGCCTTATGGGCTAAGTTTTTATGATTTAACAGGGAAACCAGTAACAAACGATGAACATATTGGAACAACAGAACTTTTTACTGTAATTGTGCATAATCCAAGCGGAGCTGCAGCATCAAATTTATTGGCTGATTCTTTTTATGGCGGAACAACATCGACACCTTTTGCAATACCTTTAATTGCTTATAGCGGACATGCTAAAGGTATAAAAACAACAAGTACTAATTTATATGACAAAGATTTGGAGTTTGTAGAAATATTGGATGGCACTACAATAAACAATTATCAATTTGGTTCCAATCAATTTTTGGGTAAAATAACTATACCAAACACAGTTACATCATTGGGAAATTATGCTTTCATTCTTAATAAAAATTTACAAGAAGTAACCCTTGGTAGTGGAGTAACTGCTTTGCCAATTAGTTGTTTTGACAGTTGTTATAACTTAAAAAAAATCACATTAAAAGGTCAAATAACAACAATAGGGGACTATGCTTTTACTGATTGTTATTCTTTAAAAGAATTAACATTGCCAAATACCGTAACAACCTTTGGAATAGGGGCTTTTCAAAATTCAGGAATAAAAAATTTGGTTATACCAAGTACAACAACATTTATGGATTCTTATACTTTTCAAAATTCAGATATAGAAAATATTGAATTTAAAGGAACGGATTTGCAATTTTATGAGAACACATTTTACCAATGCAATAAACTTGAAAAAATAATATTACCTAGTCAATTAACAAAAATACCAATAGAATTTTGTTCTGAATGTGTTAAATTAAAAAACATAAATTTTCCTAGTACATTAACAGAAATAGGAGATAGTGCGTTTTATGGTACAGGTTTAGAAGAAGTTACACTAACGGGAGCATTACAAACACTTGGAGATAATGTATTTGATACTTGTTACGATTTAAAAAAAGTTGTTTTTCCTAATTCAATTACAAATATGGGAAGTAATATTTTTAATAATTGCAGCTTTCTTGAAAGTGCTAATATACCAACGGGATTGATTGAGGTTCCGTATGGAATGTTTTATGGGTGTTATAATTTAAAAAATATAGAAATACCAGAAGGCATAGAAACAATTAGTGGTAATGCTTTTTATAAATGCTTTAATATAAGACAAATAGAATTACCATCAACTGTAAATACCATAAATGCTAATGCGTTTGCAAGTTGTGGAAACACGCTTTATATTAAATTAAAAAGCACAACCGCACCAACATTGGCAAATGTTAATGCGTTTGCAAGTGGAAATACTTATATTAAAATACTTGTACCTTATAATTCAATAAATTCTTATCAAACATCAACAAATTGGAGTTCTACAACAAACAATATTAAAAGCAAACAAAGAGGATATGGAACATTTACACAAGGAGCCACATTACCATCGACAGACGGCTCAGGCAATTATACATTAACTTGGTATCAAAATTTAGATGATGTATTAAAAACAACAGCAGCGGGTACACCAACTGCAACACCTATAACTGTAGCACCTTATGATGGAGAATTTTATTGTACAATAGCATAGGAGGAAATATGATAAAAATAGAAAGAACTGATTATGGTTTTAAAACATATAGTGATGAAAATTACAAGATAAGACCAATATTTGATAGATTGGGAGAAGAAATAAATCTTAATGCAATATATGATGAAGCAGAAGACGTTGAAGTAAATGAACATCCTAGATTTGATTATGAAGAAACTAATATAAAAAGAGAAATTATTGAGGAGGAAGAAAATGAAGAAATTTTTGATGAAGATATGGAGCAATAGAGCATTTAGAACATTCTTGCAAGGATTCATAGGAGTATTTGCTGGAGTACAAATATTTGACTTAAAAGATGTAAATGTTGTTAAAACACTTATTATAAGTGGTATTATGGCTGGGTTATCAGCAGTAATGAGTTTAAGCACAGGAGAACAGCCAAAAGTTGTTTTGGTAGGAACTCAAGATATGGAAGCAGAACAAGAGGATGCAATAGAGGGGGAATAATTATGTATTATTTTACTTATCCTTTTAAAAAAATGAGTATATCTCAAAATTATAATCAAGGTAATCATAAACCACATTGGTATGGTTCTAAAAATTATAAAGATTATCCAATTGATGAATGCTGTGGTGATACTAAAAAAGACCCTGTATATGCACCTGTTGATATGAAGGTATTAAAAATATATGGGTTAAATACTACAAAAACAACTAATGCTATTGTGTTACAAACAACATCAACAGTTAGAACACCAATTGGAGATAAGACCGTAATAATGACATTAACGCATCCTGAAGAATCAGATATTAAAAAATTAAAGGTAGGACAAGTTATTAAAAAAGGAAATATAATTTGTTATGAGGGTAGAGATGGTAAGGCAACGGGTAATCATATTCATTTAACAGTAGGTACAGGAAGTTATAAAGGGTTATATCAAAATAGTAATGGTGCTTGGTGTTTTGTAGAAACAACAACAAATAAACCAGAAGAAATAATTTATGTAAATACTAAGTTTACAAAGATATTAAATTCAGATGGTATAAAGTTTAAAACAGTAACAACTGATGTAGTGCCATCAACAGGTTTCTTTCCACCAAAAGGATATTGGGAAGAAGGAGATACAAGCAAGAATATTGGCAAAGTATGTAAATTTTATGCTGACAAATTCTATGGATATTTTTGCAAAACATCAAAAGAGGCTCATAAGTTGTTGGATGGCAACTATTTTGGGAAGAATTGTTTAAAATGGACAAAAGAATTCCAAAAGAGATGCAAAGCAGATGGATTATATAATGACAAAGTAGATGGAAAAATCGGTCCTAAAACTCTTAAATGCTTGGAACATTTTGGATTTAAATATTAAAGAAGAAAAAAATTCTT
>Ga0265301_10003387_pt1 | contig 16940 bp, 20 predicted proteins | sample AusTroGonzalo_MG_2_FD_193488 | JGI IMG/M metagenome (GOLD analysis project Ga0265301, IMG submission 193488) | Bovine rumen microbial communities from tropical cattle in Woodstock, Queensland, Australia - Gonzalo_04 | ecosystem: Host-associated > Mammals > Digestive system > Stomach > Rumen ...
GTGCAGCGTAACGGCCGGAGACGGCCGTGATGTCGGAACACTTATAGCGGAAAGGCCCATCCGGACGGATTGCATTCCGGAAAGGCAAGCAGGTTTAGTAGGCCGGCGGCTCGAAACACCTGGGCTCAGGTTCCATGCAAGCTGGAACTGGTATTTTGGATCTGTAAAGATTGAAAAAGTATGGTAAAAAGGAAAGGCTACATCCTGGAACAGATCGCATCGATGGATAATCTGATCGCGGCCGACCAGGAAGCCCAGGACGGAAAGGTGAAGAAGAATCGGTTCATCCGCCGGCACAACGCCCGACAGATGGAAGATCTTCAGGACTTGCAGAGGATGATTCTCACCTTGACCTTTCCACCTCCTGACTATGAGCCGATGGAAGTCACCGGCGATTGTGGCAAAACACGAAGGATAGACCGTCAGAACTATCATCCCTGGAGAATCCTCCATCACGCCATTATGCGTGTGATCGGGAAGGATGTCTACCGGAGCCTGATTGCTGATTCCTTCGCCTGCGTGCCCGGCAAGGGACTTCACTATGGAGTCAGACGGATGAAGATGTTTCTTCGCCGGTATCCAGAATACCGCTATTTCTGGAAAACCGACTACAAGAAATACTATTCCTCCATTCCGCACGACACCATTATGGCCGCCTTCAAGCGGAAGTACAAGGATAAACGCTTCCTTCAGCTGATTGAGATTGCTATCCTCAATTATCAGTCGGATGAAGAATTGCTGAAGATGTTGGAAGATGAAGAGAGACTGTATCAGAGGCATACCCATCGGAGCCTACACAAGCCAGCCGATCGGGAACTTCTCGGCCAGCCGGATCGATCACGCAATGAAGGAGAAGCACCGCTGCAAGTGCTACCTTCGATACTGTGATGATGTCAGCGGTCTGGCCAGGTCGAAGGGTGAAGCATGGCGAATGCTGAACACCTTCATCCAGCTGTCGGAAGAGGCTGGCCTGGTAGTGAAGGTGAATATGATAGTCGCTCCGATTGCACACAGATGCGATGAGCAACGGAAGAAAAAGAAGAAGCGCCGGCGGCAAAGAGGTCATCGAAGGAAGATGGATTGAATTCCTGGGATATCGCTTCTCAAAGGATAATGTCCGCCTCCGGAAGAGTATCAAGCAGAACTTTGCCCGTAAGGTGCACGCTTTGAAAAACACGAAAGATGAAAAGAGAAAAACACAGATTCTCGGCAGCTATTGGGGCTGGTGCAAGTGGGGTGATTGCAGAAATCTGTGGAATGTTATAACGAATCACGATATGAGTTTCGCGGATAAGGGGATCAAGCCCCAGAGCATTATGAGAGACGGCAAGCGCCTCTTCGATGTACCGGAAAAGAGGATCGCCGAGATCCTGAATGTTCCTATCACCATCGAGGACTTCGAAGCTGGTATCAAAACGAAGCTGGGTGATGACCGATATGTGGTCACCTTTCACTTCGATGCCGAGCCGGAAAAAGGCCAGTTCAAATTTCTGACCGGCGCGATGTCCCTCAAACAGACGCTGGATCAGGCCCGGCAGGCAGAGGCCGCCGGCCAGAAAGTCTTCCCGGTCGATCATGTTGTCATCAAGCAGAAAAACATCGGTGCCGGGAAGAAAGGATACTATTTCGACTAAATCTATTTCACAATGAAAGCAGTACAGCAAATGCCGTCCCTCCCGGCCAATGGAGTCAGGGTCATCACCGAAGGAGCCCTCGTCAGGATCCATTTCGATTTCGAGCAGGCCGTTCCGGCTGCAGCCGAGAACGGTGAAGAGACGCCGGCCGATCTCTACAACTGCGAATCGGTCGATGTCTACAGCCGTCGCAAAGGTGACATCATCGCCGCCATCGTAAGCGAGCGCTATTCCAGCGATCAGGTGCAGGCCGTCATCGCCAACTACGAAGAGGCTAAGGATCCGGAGGCGGAGATCTCCGCCGAAAAACGCGAAGAGCACCTTGCCGAATATGCCGCCTTCCAGGCCTGGAGAAAGAGGGCGAAGGAAGTGGCCGCAATGGTTATCGCTGAGCTCGCATAAGCTATGCCTACCGCAAGCGGCCGCATCGCCATCCGCCGAAAGGCAAAGGACGGGGAACAAGGTCTTCCCGGCCTTATTCTCCGTACCTCAGAATGGCAGAGCGGAGTCGAATATCACAACGATTCCGACCTGCCAGGCGGAATACGCTATCTCGATATCGTCGTAGTCACATCTGGCCTGAACAACTTCTCAGTCTATCAGTGCAAGGTCACGCACACCGCATCCTCGATCAACCAGCCGGCGAATACGGTCTACTGGGCACCGTTCAATGTGATGGCTCCCATCTATTCGCCATTGATCCTGGCGGACAATGCCCTCCTTCGATTCGCTCAGACGAACCAGCTGCTGGTGATGAAGGCCGATGGCACAACCGTCAATGTAGGACTTGGCGGCGGAAACTATCCCTTCTGGATTGGAGCGACTCAGCCGGCCAATGCCCCCTGTAAGATCAGCGATACTGGAAAGCTATACGCGAATGGTGCCGAATTCAAACAACCGATCATCCAGAATGACCTCTGGTCTGGAGGGCTTGACGATTATACCGACCCGCCACCGGGGCCATCGTATGACTATGTGTTCCTCGATGCCGCGAACAACAGGGTATTCGACTATTATCACATCGGTTCGACGGCGTGGGATCTGACAGACGAATGGTGCAATACGCACGGAGCATCGTATGTCTATTACGAATTCATGTTCCGTCATCTTGCTGTAGGTGTCGAATATACTCTGATCTTTGAAGCTCGACACACATTCTATCAAGAAGTAGCTCACGGTACAAGTACGCCGAACACTGAAGCAGAGGATGGTATGGATGGTCGCGCGATAGCGTTTGTCGGAATCAAGCTGACAGATGTAGAAGCGGGAACGACCTATACTGATACTGAGATTCAGAATATGACTGAAATAATGAGCAGAGTATATTCTGATCCTTATCATCCCAGAATGGCCTGTCGAATTGAGATCAACAACGGGCAAAGATGTATCGTGAAGTTTCTTAAAAGGGCCAATGGCTCGATCGTTATTCTTAATTTCACTTCGGTGTATTTGTCACCAAGCGTCAACTATCGATAATGGCAAAGTACAGATATTTCACCCTTCGGGAATTCCTGAAGTCACCGAAAGCGGCGGAGCTGGGTATCGATAACACTCCGACCTGGGAAGTTGTCGACAACCTGAACGCCCTGGTCGAAAACATCCTAGATCCGCTGCGTGCAGCTTACGGCCGGCCTATCACCGTCTCATCCGGGTACCGGTGCCCGGCTCTGAACAAAGCCGTCAACGGGGCCAATGGCAGCGCCCATCTACGCGGAGACGCGGCCGACCTTCAGGCTGCGGATCCAGTCGGATTCAAACGATTTGTCAGGGAATGGCTGATGAAGACCGGTACGAAGTTCGACCAGTGTATCCTGGAGAGCGACGGCCGATCAGAATGGGTGCACATCTCCCTGAAGACCGCGACCGGCGCACAACGCGGCCAGCTATTCAGTATGAACATATAGACATATATTGATATGTACGACGAGAAACCACACCCCTGGGAGAACTGCCTGCTCCCGACAGCTGTGCTGGTTATCATCATCCTTATCCTTTCGGTATCCTGCTCACCGAGGGTGACGGAGCGGATCACGACCATCACAAAGGACACGACCATCGTTCAGATCAGGGAAAGGATAATTCACGACACTGCATATGTTGAGATTCCTGTCATCATTGAAAGGAATGTGACGAAGGATGACTCTTCGCACTTAGAAAATCGCTTCGCAGTATCCGATGCTTGGATTCAGGATGGCCTGCTCCACCATTCCCTTTTGACAAAGCCACAGACGATAGATGTTCCCGTTGACATTCCTGTTTCCGATACCACAACCACCCACGAACACTTTGAGCAAACAGATTCTTCGGGCACTCAATATGTCGAGGTAGAGAAAAAGCTGACCGCCTGGCAGCGCTTCAGGATGAATGTCGGAGGATATACGCTCTTCGCCCTGTTGCTGCTGGTCGGTATATGGATCTTCAAGAAATACTACCTTAGACGATAGAAGATCGTTTCATAAGGTTGTTGTTTAGTTAATAGTTGAATTGGTTGTAGTGCCGCCGCTGTGAAGCGCCGGCACTTTTTCGTTTATTATTTTTGAAAAACTATTGCAAGAATCAAAATAATTTTTTATCTTTGTGTAAACAAATGAGATAAAAAACAATATTTTTTAGCCCTACGGCAACACGGTCAAGCCGGTGATTATGACATACCAGGAATTCATTAAGAACATCAACTTCGGTGACACTACGGCTTTTGTTTATGACGCCCCGAACAACCGGTACAACTACGCAAGTGGAGAGATCTACGACGGAGTGTTTGACAATGTTACGACAGACACCAATTTCTCCATCGTCGGAATCAATGAGCTTCCGCAGGTCAAGGAAGCTATTGTTGAAAACTTTCTCGCAGAACTCGAACCGGCTCCCGGAGTAGAGGATGAAGGATACGAAGCAGTCAAGGCCGCGCTTGAGTCCGGTAGCGCAAGAATCGGCTACTGGGATAATGAGACCAAGTATGGCCCCGACACCTTCACCACTACCACCTATATGCTCATCCTCGACTAAGATGGCTGAGCATTCCACCCACGGCGGCCGCCGCCCCGGTTCCGGTAGACCGGTCACAGATAGGAAATATGCCGTCACATTCCGATTGTCTAAAGAGGCAATTGACATATTGACGAATGTGGAGAATAAGTCACGATTTGTCGATCGTCTCATCAGAGAGCATCAGTGATCCTCCGGCATAATGTCGGCACCCTTCACTTGTTCGTTAGCCGTATGATGCTTCCCTACATAGATGGCCGTCATCGCAACGCTGGAATGATCCGCCTGCTCTTGCACAAGGTTTATTGGGATCCCGACCTCCAGCATCCCGGTGATACCGGTATCCTTCAGACTGTAGAACTGAATATCCTTTCCGAATCCGCAACCCGGCCGCACCCTTGACTTCCAATAATCCGCGAACTTCTTCTCAGATATGTGATCCGGGCCTGGCGTGAAGTCTTCAGCCCGGCCGTCGTGCCGGCCGAACAGGTAGTAGTGAGGGCTTGAAAGATCGAGAACCTTCAGCAGCGGTATGGCCGCATCCGGAATCGTGCGGACGGAATCTTTGTCATTCTTCGCGATCTCGGCCCGTACATTCACGCACTGGCCGGATAGATCGATATCATCACATCTCAGCAGAGCAATTTCCTTCGGCCGGAGAAAACAGCAGTAGCAAAGGATGACTGCGCACAGGTACTGAGGATTTTCCGACTTCAGGAAGGAGAAGAGCGCCGTCAGTTCATCAGTAGACAGCAACCGGCGGCGCTTCTTCATCAGCTTCCTGGGTTTCCGTTTGAACTCCCTGAAGATGTTCTCGGTAAGATAGCCCCTGCTCTTCATCCATTCCCAAAGCGTGCATAGAAACGAGAGGTAGTTGTTGTATGATCTGGCTGAAAGATCCGTCCGCGACTCCAGGTGATCCACGAAGGCCCTGGCCGTCTCCATCGTGACGGAAGTGACCGGGCGCTGCGCATTGAATCCGATCCCGTCGAGCCATCCCCTGAATACCTTGATATAGGATCCGTATGAGCGAATGGACTGCCCCTCCATCTCCTTCCGTTTGACGGCCAGAAAGGTATCCAGGGCATCATATAGCGGCGTGATTCCCTTCGGTGCAAGTGGAGATATCAGGGGATTCCATCCCAGGGATAGCTTTTCCTGGATCCCGGCCATAATCAGCTTTGCAGCGGCCACTTTTTCCCGATCAGTCTTATAGGCATTGACTTTGATCCGGAAGAGCTTCATTTTCCCGGTACCGGGATTCTTCACATAGTAGGAGATGTACCAGGATGTTTTCCCCTTGTGGAGTTTCGGCGGCTTATAATCGATGTAAGCCTTGGGGAGCTGGAAATACATTTTTTTTTCTTTGGAAAAATCCTCCAACGCTTGGAAGAAGGTTGTTTCCAAAGAAAAAATATGACCCGTTTTTGACCCGGCTGAAAGCGAAAATCCGCGTAATTCGCTGTTATTCAGCCCTTTTTGTGTTTTTGGTCGGGATGACTCGACTCGAACGAGCGACCCCTACGTCCCGAACGTAGTGCGCTACCAACTGCGCTACATCCCGATTGCCTTGCGGCGAAGTACTGTTCCCTTAGGAAAGCTTGTTGATGTAAACGGCAAGACCGCTCTTAAGGTTGGAAGCCTTGTTCTTGTGGATGACGCCGATCTTTGCGAGCTTGTCAATCATCGCATAGACTTTCGGAGCGTTGTCCTCAGCGGTTTTCTTGTCGGTAGTGTTACGGAGATCGCGGATCGCGTTTCTCGTTGTCTTTGCATAATACTTGTTATGCAATCTGTGCCTTTCGCTCTGACGAACGGCCTTCTGAGCAGATTTTGTGTTTGCCATTATGTTATTTTTTATATTTTCGTAGTGGGTAGGAGAATCGAACTCCTATTGCGGGAATGAAAATCCCGAGTACTAACCGTTATACGAACCCACCATGGCTCGCTCTTCCCACTTGCGCGGAAAGGGATTGCAAAGTTATAAAGTTTTTTTCTTTCGGCAAAATATTTTTGCAGTTTTTGCCCGAGGATTACTCACCCGCCCATTTGAAGGAATACAGGATGGATTCGGCCTGGCGGAAATAGATCCGGTTGTCGTAACGCTGGCAGAAAAGGAAGGCCATCATCGTCACGACGCGGCTCCCATCAGGACTAAGGAAACTGTGGGAGACATACGGACCGCCCATCGAATCGCCCTGAATCATCCACCGGCTACGGATCTGCTTGATCGCACGGCCGTTCACGTTGAGATCGGAAACCAGCGGGACGATATCCTCATCCACATCCATGAAGGAGCCGTCCGGGCCGCCCGGAACGTGGGCATTGATCTGCTTGCGGAGATTGCGGGTGATGCGGTCGGGGTCCAGGTCCTTGCCGTCCCGGGCCGCCGGATATGCCGTCACGACGATACCGGAGGTGATATACTGGCTGGCTTTATTGACCCAGACGAAGTCCTGTGCTTCGCTCGCGACCCGGTAGCCGGTGTCGGGGATGCGGGGGGATCCGCCTGCGAATGCCTCGATCTTTTTGGTGATGGATGCAATCTCGTATTTGTAGCACTTCTCCACATTCCGGTTGATCTCGGCGAGCTCGATCTTCCGGTAGATGGCATCCGCCTCGGCCGCAACGATTTTACAGGCCTCCGATGCCGTCCGGGCATTGATCTGGACTACGATCTGGGGATGGGCCCAAACATCCTTCCGGTAGAGAACGGCCGAGGAATCCACATCTTCGCCGATCCGGAAAAGGACGATATTGCGGTTCATCTGGATCTGGCGGCTGAGACTCCCCTGCTGGATAAATGTCAGCTTGAACTTCTTCTCTGCCGGGTCCAGAAAGTCGACCGGAGAGTCAAGGGCATTGCGGACGGACTGGCCGAGTGCGCCTTCCCAGTCACTCTTTTCCATGACGACAATCACTTCGCCGGAAGAGCCGAGAATGGTCGTCGAATCGAAATAGCGGCCGCAGCCGGAAAGGGCGAGGAGCGGGAGCAGACCGGCAAAGATGACGAGGAGGAGGGATATGGTTTTACTTCGCATAGTAGAGAAATTTATCGTGTCAGATGGATAAAATCGTTGCCGAAAGCGATGATCATCAGAAGGATCAGCAGGGTCATGCCGATCATCTGGGCAATCATCATGAAGCGGTCCGAAGGCTTGCGGCCGCTGATCATCTCGTAGAGAACAAAGACGATATGGCCTCCGTCGAGAGCCGGAATCGGCAGCAGATTCATCACTCCGAGCATCACCGACAGCAGGGCCAGGATCGTGAGATAATACTCCCAGTCCCAGCCGACGGGCATCAGGGTCGCCATGGTGCCGACGCTGCCGACGGACTGATAGGCTTTGGTGCGGGGAGTGAAAATGAGCTTGAGGTCGAGCACATAACCGGAAACGGTATTCCAGGCCTTCTGGAGGCCTGCCGGATAGGACGCCCAATAACTATAATCGATATGGGTGTATCCCGGAAGCGACTCCGGAGAAATCAGGTCGCTGACCATCACGCCGATGCGGCCGCTCGCGTCGACCCGGAGCGTTTCCCGCAGCGCCACGCCACCCCGCAGAAGGTCTGCGACGACCAGCGTGTCCGGATGGGCCGAAAGATAGGCCTTCCCCTCATGGAAAAAGCGAACGGGCGCCCCGTCCAGAGCGACGATCTGGTCGCCGGGCTGAAGGAGGGCACGGTTCGGACTCTCCTCCCCTTCCGGCGGCAGGTCGATGATAAACGGGAAATCCGGCATGAAGACCCGGCCGCGGAGGAGTTCTCCCGTCCGGCCGCTGTCCATATAGATATCAAGCGTATCGCCGCCCCGGAGAACGCTCACGCGGCTGATGTCGTGACGGGCGATATAGGCCTGAATGTCGTCGAACCATCGGATGGACTTTCCGTCCAGGGAAAGGATGCGGTCACCGCTGCGGAAGCCCATGTCATAGGCGACCATCCCCTCCTCCGCCAGAAGTGTCGTGCAACTGTTGTCAAGGTGGTCGTCCCCCCAGACGGCAAGGACGTGGACAAACAGCAGAATGGCCAGCAGGAAGTTGAACAGGACGCCGCCGGCCATGACAAAAAGGCGCTGCCAGGGCTTTTTGGAACGGAGTTCCCAGAGCTGCGGCTCGGTCCCGACGATGCTTTTATCCATCGATTCGTCGATCATGCCGGCAATCTTGCAGTAGCCGCCAAGGGGCAGCCAGCCGATGCCGTAATCGGTCTCCCAGTGCTCTGCAGCGGGGACAAGCCGACGGAACCAGCGACTCTTCTTCGTCGAGAAAAGCCGGCGGCCGCCGATATCGAAAAAGAGGTAGAACTTATCAACCCTGACACCGAAGATCCGGGCGAAGATAAAGTGCCCGAACTCATGGACGCCGACAATCACCGACAGGGCCAGGATCAGCTTGAGTATCTTGATGAGGATAATCATAGCGGCAGTCCGGTCTTCGCGCAGGCCCGGTCATAGGCCTCGCGGTTCGTATCAAAAATGTCCTCAAGCGACGGCTCGGAGACAAAGGAGACCTCGTCCATCGCCGACGAGACAGTCTCTGCAATATCGTAGAAACCAATCTTCCCCTGGAGGAAGGCCTTTACGGCCGCCTCGTTTGCAGCATTCATCGCACAGGGCACGTTGCCGCCGCGGCGGATGGCCTCGAAAGCAAGCCCGAGACAGGGAAAACGCTCCGGATCCGCCTCCTCGAAGGTCAGGGAACCGGTTGCGGCCAGATTGAGCCGGGGACCGTCGAGACTCAGGCGCTCGGGATAGGAGATGGCGACCTCGATCGGGACGCGCATGTCGGGACAGCCCAGCTGGGCCAGGACGGCGCCGTCGGCGAATTCGACCATCGAGTGGATGACGGACTCGGGATGGACGAGGACCCGGATGTCGGACGGAGCCATGTCGAAAAGCCAGCTCGCCTCGATGACTTCGAAACCCTTGTTCATCATCGTAGCCGAGTCGATGGTAATCTTGGCTCCCATGTCCCAGTTGGGATGCTTCAGCGCCTCTGCGGCCGTCGCCTTTGCGATTCTTTCGCGGGGCCAGGTGCGGAAAGGGCCGCCCGATGCCGTCAGGTGGAGCCGGCTGGGACGGTTGTTCCCGGCAGCGAGGAGGCACTGGAAAATAGCGGAATGCTCCGAGTCGACCGGCAGCAGCGGCACCCGGTGTTCTTCTGCAAGACGGGTCACCAGCGAACCGGCGGCGACGAGGGTTTCCTTGTTGGCCAGGGCGATGGCTTTCCCGGCACGGATCGCCGCGAGCGTCGGGCGAAGGCCGCTGAATCCGACCATGGCGGCAACAACCATATCGACCGCCTCAGCGGAAACCAGCGAACATATGGAATCCATTCCGCACCAGACCTTTACATCCTCGCCGGCGAGGGCGTCAGCGACCTGGTGGTACTTGTCGGCGCTGCGGATGACGACATGGGCGGGATGGAACTCCTTCGCCTGGGCGATCAGCTTGTCGCTACTGGTGTTGGCCGTCAGCAGCTCCACCTCGAAACGGTCCGGGTGCTGACGGATCACGTCGAGCGTCTGGGAGCCGATCGACCCCGTGGAACCGAGAATGGCGATATGGCGTTTGCGGATGGGCATGGACTAGAAATGGATATAGCGGGCAGGATCGACCGGAACGCCCCGGTGCCACAGTTCGATAATCAGAGGGGCTCCGGCAGAAGCCTCCTCCGACGAGGCTCCGGTCAGGGCGACGGGCGTGCCGGCATGGACCGATTCGCCGGCATGGCGGGTCAGGGATCCGCACTGGCGATAGATGGAGACGAGCTCATTCTCGTGCTGGATCACCAGGCTGGAGCCGAATTCGTCATCCCATCCGGAGAGGATCAGCGTTCCCTCCAGCACGGAGTAGACGGTAGAGCCGGACGGAGCAGACACTTCCAGGCAGGGATGGGTATTGCGGTCGAAGGGGACCGTCACCACTCCGCCTGCGATGGGTGCGAAGAAAACCAGGCTTTCCAGGGCGTCGGGAGCCGACGAGGCCTCCCTGGCATCGGCCCGGCGCACGCTTTCGCGAAGGAGCGATTCCTCCCGGCGGAGAGCATCCTGATGGATATCCTCGACCGGAGAGACGCTGCGGTCGGACAAACGGGTATACAGGCTGTCGAGGGGAAGGGTTTCCTCGCCGGAAAGGACGCGGCGGAGATTCTCGGAGTAGAGGTCCCATTTGCGGATTTCGTATTCGAGCGAATCGATCTGGGTCGCATTGGCGGCCGCCACGCGGCGGGAATGTTCGTCGGGATAGCCGGGAATCAGCGTCCGCACCGGCGTGTATGCAACCAGCACATAGATCAGCAGCGACAGGGCCACAAGAACGGAGAGGATGGCCACAATGAGACCGGCTTTGGAGAAATGGAACTTCCAGATATGGTCTTCCGTCAATTCGTTATAGAGGGACAGCCGCAGTTTGCGCCTGCCGGCCGGGGCCTTCTCCGGAGGGACTTTCGACATACGATTTCCGTAAAAAAAATAAAAATCTTATCTTTGTACGCTATGGACAGATGGATCGGCATTGATTATGGCAGGAAACGGACGGGGCTTGCGGTCAGCGACCCGCTCGCCGTTTTTGCCATGCCGCTCGACACGGTCCATTCTGCAAAGATAATAGATTCTATCAAAAATTACGCCGAAAACGAGACGATTTCGGGATTTGTCGTCGGTTATCCGCGGAACCTGGACGGGACTCCCGCCGAGGCCGCCCGGGATGTCGACGCCTTCCTTCCGGTCCTGCGGAAAGCATTCCCCGGGGTGCCGGTTTCCCTGGAAGATGAGCGCTTTACCTCCGTGCTGGCCCACCGGGTCATGATTGACGGCGGGATGCGCGCCTCCGACCGCAGGGACAAGGCATCCGTCGACCGCATCAGCGCCCAGATCATCCTCCAGGGATTCCTCGACCGCCGGAGCAGGACGCCCTCTGCGATGCCCCTCGATGTCCCGGAATCCCGCAGCACCCGTTACGGCGGCAAAAAAAGAAAATAGACCATGATCCAGCCCATCTATCTATATGGATCGGAAGTGCTCCGGCAGAAAGCCGAAGAGATCGACCTCGCCGACAAGGCGGGCATTGAGAACCTCATCCAGGATCTCTGGGACACGCTCGGGCGCGCCGACGGCTGTGGCCTGGCCGCCCCGCAGATCGGCATCTCCAGACGCGTCGTAGTCGTCGACGGCCGCGAACTCGCCGACACCTACCCCTACCTCAAGGACTTCCGCCGCACGATCGTCAATCCCGTCATCAAGGAGGAAAGCGCGGAAAAGATTACCTATCAGGAGGGCTGCCTCAGCGTCCCCGGCATCTTCTGCGACGTAGTCCGGCCGAAGCGCATTACGGTCGAGTATTATGACGAAAAGCTCGAAAAGGTCACCGAGACCTTCGACAATTTCGCCGCCCGGATGGTCCAGCACGAGCTCTCCCACCTCGACGGCGACCTCTTTACCGACCACATCACCCCCATCCGCCGCAAGATCATTGCGAAAAAACTCCTCAACATCTCCCACGGCCGGGTCTCCACTCGATACAACACCAAATTGAAATAGGATGGCTCCGGGAAAAAGCTCCAAAGGATGGCTCAAGGACATGGCGGCGGTGGCCTCCTTTATCGCAACTGCATTCCTGCTGACGGCCCAGACAGCCTCCGCCCAGACCATCAAAGACATCCGCGAGGCCTACAACGGCGTCAAGGAGTATATTGCGATGATGTCCGATGACTTTCCCTCCGAGGGCATTCCGCCGGAGTACTATCACCTCCACGTCGCGCAGAATCTTCCCGCCACGGGCGGGCACTTCGAGGATGTGTACATGTACTATTTTGAAGTGGAGCAGGACGAAGAGAACTGGACCCCCTACCCCGACCACTGGCTCCGTTTAGTTTCTTCCAAGTATATTTTCGCCGCCCGGGAGTATTACGAAGAATACCTGTACGACGAAAAGGGACAGGCGATGTTTATCTATGTCTGCACGCCGGATATCGACGGAATGGATCTGTTTCCCGTCGAGCTGCGCATGTGGTTCGACGGCGATCGCCTGCTGCGCTTCTCCGCCAAAGGTCCCGGAACGGACTTCACTGGCACGACCATCCCGGAGCTCTATCAGGAAGAGACCAGCCGCTGCATCCAGCGCGCCCGCCGCTTCGCAGGCCTATTCAAAAGCATCGACACGAACACGTATTTGTAGGGCGGGGGTTACCTCTTTTTTTGTATATTTGCAATTCGATACGGATTTGAATCAAAACACATAACACTAAAGCACCATGGGAGCATTTCACGCTTATGACATCCGAGGCATCTACAATGTAGATTTCGACAAAGAGACCGCCTACAAGGTGGGTTATTTCCTGCCGGAACTTCTCAAGGCCGACAAGGTCCTGGTGGGCCGGGACTGCCGCCTCTCCGGAGGGGAAATCCACGATTACCTGATCAAGGGCATCACCGACGCCGGCGCCGATGTCGACGATATCGGCTACAGCAGCACCCCGCTCGTGTATTTCGGCACGGCCAATTATGGCTACAAGGCTTCCGTCCAGATCACGGCCAGCCACAATCCGCGCGAGTACAACGGCATGAAGGTCAGCCGCGAAAATGCCCTGCCGGTGGGTCTTGACACCGGTCTTGGCCAGATCAAGGCCTGGATCGACGAAGGCCGTCCGACCCCGAAGGCCGGGAGGCCCGGCAAGGTCACCCTGATCGACATCAAACCGGACTATATCGCCTTCCTCAGGAAGTTCAAGGGTGACTACTCCAACCTCAAGATCGCCTTCGACCTTTCCAACGGCATGAGCACCCTCTTTGCCAAGGAGATCTACAAGGGCGAGGACGCGACCTATCTCTTCGACGAAATGGACGGCTCCTTCCCGAACCATGAGCCAAATCCGCTGGTAGCGAAGAATGTCGAGCCGCTCAAAAAACTCGTCTCCGAGATCAAGGCGGACATCGGTGTCATCTATGACGGCGATGCCGACCGCGTCATGTTCGTCGACGACAAGGCCCGTTTCGTGGCCCCGGATCTGGTGATTGCCCTGATGGCCCGCTACTTCTGCGACGAGCGCGGCGAGAAGAATCCGCGCGTGCTGCAGGAGATCCGCTCCAGCAAAGCCGTTGGCGAGTACCTCGTCAAGAACTATAACGCCGAGGTCCATACCTGGCGTGTCGGCCGTGCCTTCGCGGCCCCGAAGCTCCGCGAAATCGACGGTCTGTGGGGCGGCGAACTGGCCGGTCATTACTATTTCAAGGACTTCTTCTACAGCGACAGCGGCATGCTCTCGAGCATCATCGTCCTCCGCATCGTCTCCGCCCTCAAGAAACAGGGCATCAAGCTCAGCGAAGAGATCGACCGCCTGACCGGATATGAGAATTCCGGCGAAATCAACTTCCGTCTCGAGGACAAAAAGGGCGCCATGGACGCCGTCAAGGCCCACTACGAGGCTACCGAGAAGCCCACGAAGGTGATGGATTTCGACGGATATCGCCTCGAATTCCCGCAGTGGTGGTTCAACATCCGTCCTTCGAACACGGAGCCCTACCTCCGCTTTATCTGTGAAGCCACGTCCAAAGAGTTGCTGAACCAGAAGATCGAAGAAGTCAAGTCCATCCTTATCAACCAGTTCGGCGCCAAGCTGTAATCACGCATGCGAACTCACCCTTCCGGCAGCATCCTCCTCAGGGCGGGCATCCTCCTCGGGATGCTGCCTTTCCTTTTTCCCTCCCCCGCCGCCGCGCAGGAAGCCGACAGCGCCGCCGTAGCCTCGCTCCGCGACTTCGCGCGCGCCCCGGTGCCCTCCTGCCCGGTCAACCTGACGGGTGACACCCTTGACACCGCCGATCCCGGCATCCGCATCATTCTCAATCCCGACGGCACCTGGCGTCCGATCCGGAATCCCGAGCTGATCCAGAAGGATTCCCTCTTTATCCGCAACTGGGACACGCGTGCCGTAGATCCATACCGACTGCCTGAAAGCCAACTGCCGCAGCAGTGGCAGCTCTGGGTCATCGACTCGCTCGGCCAGTACCACTGCCCGAATCAGGTGGCCGTGTATTCACCCTACGGCTATCGTCACGGCCGCCGCCACCAGGGTGTGGACCTGCCGCTGAAAACCGGCGATCCGGTCTATGCCGCCTTCGACGGGATGGTTCGCATCAGCGCCTACACCGGCGGATACGGAAATCTCATCGTCCTGCGCCATGAGAATGGGTTGGAGACCTTCTACGGCCATCTTTCCCAGAGTCTTGTCCAACCCGGTGACTGGGTCAGTGCCGGACAGGTCATCGGCCTCGGCGGTTCCACGGGGCGCTCCACCGGCCCGCACCTCCATTTCGAGACCCGCTGGCAGGGATATTCCTTCGACCCGCAGCGCCTGATCGATTTCAAGACGGGGACGCTCCGCCACCGGCTCTTCACCCTGCGCCGCCGCTATTTCGACGGAAACAGCAAGTATGTCCAGTCCGACGATGACGAGGAGGTGATCGCCAAGGGCGACGAGGAAGACCGCAAGAAGGCGGAAGAGGAGCGGAAGAAAGCCGAAGCCGCCGCCCAGAAATGGCACACGATAAGAAGCGGCGACACCCTCTCGGGTATCGCCCACAAGTACCACACCAGCGTCAATGCCATCTGCCGCCTCAACAGCGGCCTCAAACCCAACACGACGCTCAAGATCGGCCGGAAAATCCGCGTACGATAATCCTGAATATCCCCTCAAAAAATAGCGGCCCTCTTCGAAGGCCGCTATTATTGGGGTGGATGATGGGGCTCGAACCCACGACACTCGGAACCACAATCCGATGCTCTACCAACTGAACTACATCCACCGTGTATTAAAGGACTGCAAAGATACGAACTTTTTCCGGTTTTGCAAATCTTCTACATCAAATTTCCCGAGCCCTCGTTGATTTCGGTTTCGGGGAGATAGGTTTTTCCGTCCTCCGACTTTTTGTGCCAGCGGTACTTGACGGTGTAACGCATGTTCATCGACTTGTCGGACGAAGAGTAATAATGGAGCAGCTCGACCGAAACGAAGCGGACATGCTGCTTGTATTCCACGCTGCCGGATCCGCCTTCCTGTAGCGGTGCACCATAGTATTCGCCTCCCGCGTTGTGATATAGATGGAGGACAATCTCCTGGCGGTCAGTAGGTTCCTGCTCCACGACGACGGAGAAGGCGTGCTCCTTCGTCTCAGGCTCCGGGGCCATATAGACCAGCCGGAAATTGAGGTAGGCACCTGATGCCCAGGCCAGGTCGATCAGAACAGGCGCCTCTTCTTCCGGCCTTTCGGACAGGACCGGTATCTCGTCGACATGGATAAACTCCTTGAGCCGGACGCCATATGAATACTCCGCGCTCGTGCTCGTATTCTCGAGGACATCGCAAAGCACCAGTGCACGGGATTCCTTCGCAAGAAGGGCCGCATCGCCCGCTTTGACTTCCTGGACGACATCGTACCAGATACCCTGGTCGCTGAGGAAGCGGCCGTCGATGACATTCCCCATCGTCTGTTCGTTCGTGATGAAGAATTCTTGCTTGACACAGCCCGGGAGAAGCAGGAGTGCCGCCGCGAGGCAGGAAAGAGCGAGATGTCTGATCATATCTTTTTGGCTTTTTTTCGGGTGGGATGGCAGATAAACTGAATATCCACGTAGTCTATGGAATAACCCTTGAAACGGCGCCTGCGAAGACGGCTCGCCACCAGATCACTGATTTCGCCCCCCTCGTCTGCGACGTCACGCAGGGTGCCGCTTTCCCGGTCATAGAGATGGAGGTGCGGGGCGCTCCGGACGTCGAATATCATCTTGCTGCCGCCACTCATCCGCCGGGCGTAAATGCCTTCGTCGGCAAGGAGGCTGAGGATGTTATAGACCGATGCGACCGTCACTTTCTGACCTCCGGCGGCACTGAGCCTGGCGGAGACCTGGTCGGCCGATGCGTGGACAAGATCCATCATCGCCTCATGGACGGCCAGCCGCTGACCGGTCGCCTTGAGGCGGTGCTTTTTCAGCAGAGTGCGGAAGCCCTCGATGGTGGGAAAAGCGTTGGCGCTCGGGGGCATGGTTACAATTTTCCGCCGAAGGCCAGGTCGCCGGCGTCGCCGAGACCCGGGACGATGTAGCTGTGGCTGGTGAGTTCCTCATCGACGGCTGCGACCCAGAGGGTTACGTTCTCCGGCAACTTCTTCTCGAGATATTCGACGGCATAGCGGCTCGCGATCGGGCATACGAGATGGGTGTATTCAGGAACGCCGCCGTCCTCGATGAGCTTGTTGTAGGCAATCTCGATGGAGGAGCCTGTCGCCAGCATCGTGTCGGCGAGAATCAGGGTCTTCCCGGTA
>Ga0265301_10003390_pt1 | contig 16936 bp, 19 predicted proteins | sample AusTroGonzalo_MG_2_FD_193488 | JGI IMG/M metagenome (GOLD analysis project Ga0265301, IMG submission 193488) | Bovine rumen microbial communities from tropical cattle in Woodstock, Queensland, Australia - Gonzalo_04 | ecosystem: Host-associated > Mammals > Digestive system > Stomach > Rumen ...
AAACGGTTGCACAAATTGATACGCCCGATCAAACTATGCGCATAAAAAAACAAGGCGATAGTTTGTACGAGGCCGCAACAACCGCCGCCCCGGTAAACGTTGCTGCCGGCAATACGGCAACAATCACAACAAATGTTTTTGCCGGCCCGCGTGAAGGCAATGTATTAAAAGACGCATCAACCACAATCAACGGCATTGTTGAAACAATGGATTATGGTTGGTTTTGGTTCTTGGCCCAACCGATGTTGTGGTGCATAAATACGATTCATAGATTTGTGATGAATTATGGTTTGGCGATTATTATCTTTACGATTTTAATTCGTATTTTAATGTGGCCATTGACACGCAAATCATATACATCAATGTTGGCAATGCAAAAAATGCAACCAGAATTACAACGCGTACAAAAACTTTATGCAAATGACAGACAACGTATGCAGATGGAAATGATGCGCGTATATCAAACACATAAAACATCCCCGATGTCTGGGTGTTTGCCGATTCTGATACAAATTCCAATTTTCTTTGCATTGTATAAAGCATTATTGATTTCTGTGCAAATGCGTAATGCGAACTTTTTATGGATACATGACTTGGCAACGATGGATCCATACTTTATATTGCCGATTTTGATGGGTGCAACAATGTGGTTGCAACAATATTTGCAATCGAATAAAACCAATTCTGCGGATAAAAATGATATAGCCACGCAAACGGCCAAAACGATGAAATGGATGCCGATTTTATTCACGATAATGTTTGCGTGGATGCCGGCGGGGTTGGTGTTGTATTGGACTGTGTCTAATATATTTGGAATTGGTCAAATGATGTGGTTAAAACATAAAACAAAATAAAGGATGCGCACAATGATGAAAATAATTGAAGTTTTGTTTGGCCCACGTGGCACAAAAACGACCGCGGGTGAATTGGCAAAAAAATTTGGATTGGAATTACGCGGTGACGCGAACGCGGTGGTGCGTGGTGTCGCGCCAATCGCGGATGCGCGCGCGGGACAACTGGCTTTTTATTCCACAGAACAAAACAGCAGTGCGTTCAAAATTTTACCAATTGATGTTTTGCGTAATACGCGCGCAACGGTGATTTTGTTGCAACCTGCGCAAATTAATGATGCACCGGCGGGGGCGACATTATTGGTGACGGATTCACCGCGTGGAAATATCGTAAAAATTTTGGGTGAAATTTATAAAGAAAAAACGCGTTATGGTGTTGATGTTGATTCGCATGTTGAACGTGGCGTTTTCTTTCGTTCACGCAAAACGAACTATGTTGGGCAATACGCAACAATCGAACGTGGCGCAGTGATTGAACCAGACGTTAAAATTTATCCGGGTGCATACATCGGTCGCAACGTGACATTGGGACGTGGAACAATTGTGTACAGCGGCGCGCATATCGAAAATGCCACAATCGGTGCAGAATGCGTCATAAACGCAAATGCGGTAATTGGTAAAAATGGTTTTGGATACACGCGTCAAAATGGTCATAATATTTTTATCCCGCATGTGGGGCGCGTTGTATTAGGCGACCGTGTTTCTGTTGGGGCGAACACTTGCATTGACCGTGGCGCAATGACGGATACCATCATTGGTGACGGAACCAAAATTGATAACCTGTGCCAGGTTGCACACGGTGTTGTTATCGGCAAAGAATGTTTCTTGGCGGCCGGTACCGGGTTGGCAGGCGGCACGGTTATTGGCGATCGTGTGTTGTTGGCGGGCCAGGTCGGCGTTTCCAACGGTGTTCATATTGGCGATGATGCCGAAATTGGTGCAAAAAGTGGCGTATTCAAGAATATACAGCCTGGCACAAAATCTATGGGGTATCCTGCGGGGCCGGGTATGGAATTTTTCCGTCATTATGCATGGTTGCGCAGACACGTTGATAAAGATTAAAAAAACACCGGCATTTGCCGGTGTTTTTTCGTGGGCCCCGCAAAATTCCTTCAGAATTTTGTGGGTATAATTTTACCGGCATTTGCCGGTGTTTTTTCATGGGCCCCGCAAAATTTCTTCAGAATTTTGTGGGTATAATTTTACCGGCATTTGCCGGTGTTTTTTTATATAATCCACGTCCACGGTAATAATAATTGGACTTCGTTTTGACTGTCATAAACCGGGTCGCCAGTCTGTTCTGTATCACCATTTTTTGCAGATGTCGTCCACGATGAAACAGTGTTGCATCCGGCTAAAAAGAATAAGAAACCAAAACACAGAAAAATTTTCATTATTTCCCCCGGGTATTACTCGGTCGTAATTATACTATTTTTTCTTGGCATTAACAAGTTGCTTTTGTGCATAAAAAGTCGTATTCTGACCGAACAATTGTCAAAGGGTAAAAAGTATGAATAACAGTAGCAAAAATCCAGATATGCTTGAAATGCAAAAATATTTTGGTTTCTATGCGCACAAAGTTTTGCCGTATGTGGAACTGTGTTCGACCCAAAATAAAAGTGGTTGTCACGCATTGCATACTCACACATCTGCGGTGGTATTTCGCGGTATAGATTACGCGTTGGCTTTGGATAAAAATCCGACGCCGGTAATTTTTGCCGGGGCATTTCACGATATGGCACGGACACACGATGGATGGGATACGCATCATGGTGAAAAAGCTGTTCCAAACGCCAAAAAAATTATGCGTGAATTTACAGATATTTTGACCGATATTGACATGGAACATATAATATATGCAATTGCAAACCATACAACGGGTACGGTTGCGCCCGATTACGTATCTGCATGCCTGTGGGACGCAGACAGAACACGCATGTCGTGGGTGTACGGATACGAATCAAAACATTTTAATACAGACCGCGCAAAATATGTCGCATCACACCCATACCAAGATTATATCAATTTCCAACAGCGATGTGTTCCAATAATTTTATGGTCGCACGAATATTAAAAAAACACCGGCATTTACCGGTGTTTTTTACAAATTCATACATTACTCACTGCACGTATAAGAATAAGAATCTGGCATATGATATAAATTACTTGTTACTGCATCAACAAATATAGGGATTATACCAAGTAAAAATCCTGGGAATACATCTAAACATATTGCACCAACATTCAATCGACGTTCAACATTAACCTGGGGACAAGCAGAATTTTTATTATGAATAGAAATTTGTTCTTTGGAATATATATCTAAACTATTTTCTGGTTTTATTTTATATATACCACTATCAGCAGTAACCGTTATATCGTCATTAGAATTATTATAAACCATAGTTCTGTGATTATTACCTATACCCATAGTTCCACATGCAGATAACAATAATACACAAAATAATACAACAAACTTTTTCATATCCACCCCTTTTTTCTATCAATATTAAGATTATATTCAAACAAACCTAAATTTTCAATAATTAATCCAAGACTCTATCTGTGCCCAGCATGTCTTTGATATTATTAATATGACGTATCTGTGTATCAGAATCATTGCCATTATCAACGGCAGATTTTAAGATTCGGATTACTTCGTGTTTGTCAGTATATTCTGCATTTTGGTTGTCAAAGATGATATCTAATACATCTCGTAATCTGTGTGGTTTTATAACAAATGTTTTATCGGGAATAAAACTAACATCGCGTAATTCAGAATTACCAGCAAAAACAATAACAGAATAAAAAGGCAAATTCTTGAATTGTTTAGATTGTTTTTTTAACACTCGTATATGAGATGCATTTTGTAATATTGGGTTATAAAATTTATTCTTTTGATTTCCATAATCTAAAACTTGTGTCCATTGATGTTGGCGTCCTTTACCAAAAATCCACCCTGCATAATCCTTGACTTCGAATACGATTAACCCCACCTTGGTCGCTACAACAATATCTATTTGAGAAAAACCATATTGACCGTTTTTAACATATAAATCATGAAAAATGGCTTTGGGCGATATACCATAATCTAACAAATAACTTACCAAATCGCGTTCAGATTGGGTTCCGCGATCTGCAGAGGTTAGATTATCTAATCTTTTGTCATAACTGTTGTAATGTCTGTATTGAAGGTTGTTAAATGACTTTTTGTCTGGTTGTTTTGTACCCAATCTAATCACAAACACAACAAATATAAAAAATAAAAAAGCAATAAAAAATTCCATACTTAAAATTATACCAAAAAACAACAGGAATTCAATCAAAGATATTATCACAAAAAAACACCGGCATTTACCGGTGTTTTTTTATTTTTTCGTTTTTAATGACAGTTTCAATACAGGTAATTTATCGGCAAGGCAAATTTTATAATCAACACTACCTTGTTGTATTTTTTTGTATATGGTAAGTACTGGAAACGAAAATATGGTGCAACGAAAATGTTTGCTATAATAAGGCGCATGCAATTCGGTATTATTTAGTATATCAGATAAAAAATAATTATCGCCATTTCGTTCAACTTGTTTAATAATCATTTGGATAAAATTTTGCGTTGTATATGGGTACACAAATCTAATTTTTTTGATACACGGAAAAGCCAATTTTTTTATAAATGGTATTCCGTTTTTCAACATTTCCAATGGTTGTAAATATACAATATTTTTTATATCGTCGTCTTGATCATAAACGGCTGTCATATGAAAGCCATTTAATAAAATACAACGTGACATTCCAACTTCGTATTTATATACGATGTTCAATTTGTCATCTTGTTTGGTAATACATTGTAAAAAATTATATACCGCCACTGTGTTCACAAGTTTTTTAGACATTCCCATAAACCAAGATTGAATATGATTTGGGGTGTTTTTATTACAGTTATTAACCATGCCGGTTAAATCTGGACCACGAGATTCCAAATCAATCAACACAGGTTCTAAATTCCACAATGGCCCATATACAGAATCATTAACAAAATAAACCCAATCATAATTATTCAATATTTTTTTATTATGCGCCCACATATAACCACGTTTATAAGAACCGAAATCATATTCGCCATGTTTAGATGTTTCAATATACAATAAATTTTTCAATTTTTTCAATTTTGATACATCATGCACATCGCAATCCATTACTAAAACAATATCTCCTAAATTGGATAAACAATCTAAATAATAAAGTAAAGTGTCGTCAATAATCCCATCTTTATCGTACCCAGCAAACAAAAATAACCGCCTGTTTTTATGTTTCATTGTTGGCTCCTAAACTCTGTTTATTAAACAAAACCACCAAGTTTTACTTGATGGCTAGAGCTTAGTAACAATGTGATGTAATATTGCGCTGTTTATTCAATATATTCGCAGCACTCTAGCCGTTATCGACTAGAGATATAACGCTTCTCTTTCGCGTACACCACAGAGCTTACTAGACTCAACACAGCAACTCGCTGTATCAAAACAATTCTATATGAAAACAATAGAAAAAACAAGCGCGATATAACAAAAAACTTTTTACCTAAAAACTCAACTTAAATGCTGTCGATAAATATGGTGTTTTGGTGGTAAGGCCAATCGATGTCCATAACTGCAAATTTTCATTATATTTATACCGGAACGAAGATATCACATTATGGTCGTAATATTTTTCCATGTCCGGATGCCAAATGCCTGTCTTGGAATACATATACGACAATGATGCCGAATAATTCAAGATATCATAACTGATACCCGTGCCAACCGACAACCCGTCGCCCGCGGTGCCAATTGGGTTTTTATCATATATCCCCAATACGGACGTTCCCCAAATCCAACTGTTATATTGCAAATTGTATCCGATTGAGCCTTGCGCCCGCCAATCCGCAGTAATGTTTGGTGCGTATGATGTTGAACTGTAATTATGTGGATTATCCATAAACGATGCGCCCAAAGACACGGCAGATTTCAATTTGCCATTTGGAAATCTGAATTTAACACCGCCGTCAACCGCATAGTCAAATTCGTCGCCAAACGCCGCAACCGATACACCGTATTGTCCCATATTTGTCGGCACAGTCACCAAATTTACACGCGGTGCATCATGTCCCGATGTGACGGTTGTGTCCGGTATAATATTACCGTGTGGCAAAATCTTTTTATAAAACAAAGGTTTGTGATTTACGCGCAATCCGCCAACGTCTGGTAATCCGACACCCAATTTATTCGCGACAGATTCGGTATATCCCACCTCTATACGGCCAACATTACTCATTTCCCACAAAGCAAACGCATCATGCGCAAAATCATGTCCGTCCAATGCCTCGGCATCCCATTCATACACTAATCCCAATGTTTGCCCACGTGCCACGGCATAGTTATATTGTCCGCGCAAATCAAAATCACCCAAAAATACGGCATCCTTGAATTTTGTATTAAAAATGCCCGCCGTACCCGATGCGTTAAACTTGAAAGCATTGCGCCCGTTATTGTATTGCAAAGCGTCCGCAGACCCGATAATTCCCGCGGTCAATGCCACCGCAACCAATGTTATTTTTTTCATTCGTTCCCCCCACCGTTGTCGGCCAAAACAGCATCGCGTAATTTGGCATATGCGCGTTCTTCTATCTGGCGCACACGTTCACGCGAAATCCCATATTTTTGCGACAAAGATTCCAAAGTTTCCACCGGTTCGGATAATCGTCGCGCCTTTAATATTTCACGATCGCGTTCGGACAGGTTTGCCAAATGTTTGCGTAATAATTCGTATCCACGTTTCTTGAATTCTAATTGTTCTATGCTGTCCTCTATCCCCATTTTATCATCGGACAAGTTTGCCAAAATTTCGTGCGAATCCGGGTCATTATGCGCCGGCGCGTTCAATGATACATCGCGTGCACCAATCCGCGTAGACATACGCGAAACATCGCCTTCGGACACATTAAGGAAATCTGCAATTTGTTTGGTTTGTTCATTATTCAGGTTATTGTCCATAATTCCCAATGCACGTTTGGCCCGCGCCAGGTTAAAAAACACACGTTTTTGATTTGCCGAAGTCCCGATTTTCACAATCGACCAATTATTCAGAATTGTTTCATACATTTCGGCCTTTATCCAAAACATAGCATACGTAGAAAACCGAAAACCGCGTTCCGGGTCGAATTTTTGTAATGCCTGCATCAATCCCATATTGCCCGATGCAATCAATTCCGCAACCGGCACACCATAATTCTTGAAATCATACGCCACCGACACGACCAAGCGCAGGTGGCTGGCCACTAATTTTTCAGCCGCGACCGAATCGTGCATTTTTGTCCATTGGGTTGCATATTCATATTCTTGTTCTGCGGACAATATTGGGTATTTCTGAATACTTTGGATATATTGGGCCAAACCGGCTTCGTCACTGACGCCACGGGCGGCGACGATACTGGTATTTTGTGTGGCCGGCAAAGTATTCTTGATTTGCTTTTTCATAACTTTTATAGTATATCATAAATTATGAATTATCAAGAACATCAGGAGATAAAAATGGCAAATATTTTACAGCGGAAAAAAAATCTTAAACCGGCGGCCCCAGCAAAGAAAACTCGTGAAGATTATGCCGAGGATGCCCTGTATCGCGAGGTATGGGAAGATGTGAATAACGAAAAAACAATCGCATTTTTCAAGAAATATTACAAACAAATGGTTGGGGGGGCACTGGCATTATTGATTATTGTTGCAGGATATCAAATTGGCGTTCGTACATACCGCGCGAATCAAATGGCGTTGGCTGTGAATTATGAAACTGCATTGGAAAAAACAGATATAAATGCATTGGCATCAATTGGTGAAAATGGTCGTGGCGCCAATGCGGATTTGGCATTATTCCAATCTTATGTTTTGGATAAAAACAAAGATATCACAAAATTGGAAAAATTGGCGGAACACGGCAATACACGCGACTTTCGTGATTTGGCACGTTTGCATGTTGTTGGTGCCAAAGGTGATAATATGACGGCGCCCGATGTTGAAAAATACCTGTCATCATTAAACACAAAATCATCACCATTTTATTACACCGCAATGTTAACAATTGCGCAAAAATATTTGGCATCGGGTGATCGTGATAATGCAAACAAATGGTTGGAAAAAATTATGTCTGACCCTGATTGTCCGGGCGAAATTTCCGGTGTTGCACAAACTCTGAAATAAGGCGAATTTAATGCGTAGATATGTGTTGTTATTCTGTGGTGTTGCGATGTTTGCGGCGTGCGATAAACATGACCCGATTTTACCGGGCGTTCGCACGGCGATATTTGAACCATCTGAAAAACAAAATATCATTAATATGAATGTTCCAGATTTACCGGACACCGCGCCAACACGTAATGTCACAGAATGTAAATATACAATCGATAGCACAAATACGATTCGCGATGGCGATAAGAAAATTTTTGTGGGCTTTCCCGCACCAAATTCTGTGGACATTGAAACACATACGTTATGTGACGGCGGCTATGTCTATGCCGGATTAAACACGGGCAATGTTGTAAAGGTGGCACCAAATAAACGCACGGTTGTTTGGATGACCGATGTATACAGCGAATCGAACATGATGGGTGGTGCGGCGACGGTTGATATTGTTGCGCCATTGATTGTTGATGGTGCATACATTTACGCCGGTGGAATGGGCGACGCTTTTTGCAAAATAAATAAAGACACTGGTACAAAAAAATGGTGCGCACCGATTGGTACACGTCAACCATTTATTGTATTAAATACTGTTGCATATGTTGTTGGATTGGACGATGCATTGTATGCGGTACGGACGTCGGACGGTGCAATATATTGGCGTTCTGGTATAAAGAAACAATTCATGCCAACATACGATAACAAAATAATAATGGTTAAAAAACAAAAATTCGACGCCATAACCGGCACAGAATTAAAATAAAATCTGACATATTTTTATGTCAGATTTTTATTTAGATATTTATATAAAGAATTTGGCGTTTGAATCCAAATGTTTTTTATTCCAATTGCGCGTTTTACAAACCCGACACATGTCCATGCATTGTTGCGTAATTCAACATCGGAACAATCCAGGTAAATAAAAACCCAACCGCATGATTCCAGTTGGGCAATCCCACGCGAACTAATCGCGATTTGTGCAACATTATGATGTTTTACAAATTGATGCAACACAAAATTTTTATTGTGTTGTGTAATAATTACACAATGTTTCAATCGTCCGCAAATCATCCGCACAACAGGTAAAGATGTTTTATCAGAAAAACCAATAATAACCATTTGTTTACCTTTTAATCAATCCAACCTTTTTTGCGCGCCGCATTTTCCAATACCGACATTGCGATATTCCATAAATAAGCCTCATGATTTTCAGACCAAACATATTGATGTGGTGCACGTTTTTTATCACCAAATTTTTTCATAACGGCCAATTGTTCTTCGGTTAATTGTCCGGACAAATATAATTTAGTAATCAAAGTTTCTACATCCAACAATTCACAAATACGCTTTGCAGATTCGCGATGATTGTGTATAAATCCAGATTGCACAGATTTAGAATACAAAAACCAAAACCACATTTGTTCTGCATTGTGAAATTTTTCCATATTGCTGGGGATTTGTTGTAATTCGTTCATTTTTTTCTCCTTTTGTTGTTGTTATTGTTATAAAAGAAAACAAGTATATTTGCCAAATACTACAACTTTCGGTTGATAATCGAATCGAAAAACAGATTGTTTATCAATATTTTCCTATACGATTACGAATCGACAAAAATATGTTTTCCTTTTATTTTAATAAAAAAGCACACATCATATGATGTGTGCTCTGCTCCTTTATCTCCCGCGCATCAGTCTACTTCTAATGGCGGGAAACAATCGCCACCGGTATCCGGACAACAATTGAATCCCATGTCGCCCATATCGGTATATGTTTCACCCGGACAGCATCCGTATTGATCAGGCGCCTGGCCATCACAATTCACACTGCCGACGGGTTCTGGAATTATCTCCGCAGGTTTTTCGAACGGATTTTTGATAATGCCGGTATCATTACCTTCATCATCCGTAATATATTCCAAACCTAATACTTCCTTGTTAAAGTTTGCATCATAACTCGTCACCTTTCCTGTTTCTTCATCAACAGTATTTTTATACTTAGCATTATCCACTTTATTTTGATAATACGCATCGTATTTAGCCTGGGTTTTGCCTTGGTAATTCATTGCTTGGCAATACGCCAATACTGTTCTGTATTCATAACCAGCCTCAGCAATTTCTGATAAAGTTTTGCTATCGTTTTTTGCGGTCCAAACATTGTTCTTTTGTTCACAATACTTGGACAAATTAAATCCACGTGTTTGACCTGTCCACGAAGAGTCTTCATACTTTACCTTCATTTGATTTTTTACTTTTGACCATTCACGGCGTTTTTGGTTATTATATGCATGGAATGCACATTTTTTCCCGGCATTCGCTGTTTGGCCATCGGTTTCACCATCACCACACGTTGCAATCAAATCAACAGGTGAATATACGGTAATACGTGTTCCCGCCGCAATTGAAAATGGTGGAACGGTATTATCCAATGCATCAACAATTAACTTTTGTGCAACTTGATTCCATGCGGAAATAACTTCGTTCTTGGCCAATTCAGATGAACGAACCGTTCCCGATTGCACAACCGTATTATTATCCAAATCGATTTGATTAACGAATGTATCTGCAATTGGTGCAATCATATTTACCGCCGCTGGAATAATTGCGGTCAACAATGGCATAACCATTTGTTCAATATAATCAGTACTGCCATAACCCGGCACACCAACGCGCCCTTGGGAATCCGCAGAATAAGGATCTTGGTCATCATTCTTAAAATTAAACTCTACACCATCTGGACGAATAAATTGATACCATTTGATTTCCATACGACCAATTGTTTTATATGGCCCCGGTAATTCGCCTTTTAAATATCCTAATAACAATGTTCCGGTTGGTATAATAACCGTACGCCCATTATCAGAATAAACATTTCTGTCGACCGTTGCCCGTACCGGGATACCGCTGCCACCACTACAATCACCACTTGCGTCACAACCATACACAGATGGGTCTGCGCGAACTTCGGAAACTATGGTTGCCGGAATTGGTTTGAATTGACGCAATATAAATGTTCTGTCATATGGACGGCTGGAATACACCGCTTCTGCTTCTTCTGCAGAACCTTCTAATGCTTCTTTATCAACTTTATTTTTCACAAAATGCATAAAGCCAGCGTTTTCAATTTTGTCAGAAAAATTCTCTCTTAAATTCCACATACCTTTTGGTTCGCCACCATCACCGCCACCACGTTTTGCAACCGCATCCGGTTTTGATTTTAATTTTGGCAAAGCCGTCAAATCAACCGTTCCACCCAAATGATCCGCATCGGTTCCAATCTTTCTGCCTTTGCCATCGATACTTGTAATTATACCGGTATCCGGGTTGTAAATTCCGGTCGGTTTATTGCAATCCTTATCAGAAAACGGATGAAATTCATAACGGCCATCTTTCGGTTTTATCCAACCAATTTGCGCCCCAGACGTGCTGTACCCAGGCATCGCAAAATCAGAACATTTTTCAGGTGCCTTTTGACGAGGTTTCGGTTGTGGTTTTTCAACAACCGGTTCTGGCTTTGTTTCTTCAAATATATTCGTTTCTGCGCCAATGATTACTTCCTCTTCTTCGTTATCATCGGCAAACAAAGGTTCTGGTTCCGGTTCTGGTCTTCTTACTTCTGGTTCCGGTTTTTTTTCTACAATGGGTTCTGGTTTCACAACGGGTGCTTGGGCACTGACCGGGATTACGATATTTGCAGTTTTTTGATTTACTTCCCGTGCATCACCTTTGTCGTGCCATTTAACAACCAAAGTCACACTACCGTTTGCATCCGCATCCCCCGGCGCAAAAGTCGCATCAATAACACATGGAATATCTTTATTGATATTTGCATTTGTACAAGTCGTTTTAATTGAAAACCCAGCAACAGAATCATTTGCCGTCACAGATTCAACAATCGCGGCATAAGTTGCCTTGATAGTAAATTTTTGTTTTGCACGTGTTCCTATTTTCGTATCAGAAAAATTGGCCGTTTTCGGTTCGATAATCAATTGCACATCATGATCTTGTACAACCGGTGCAACCGTGCGCTTTGGTTTACTTACCAACAAAAACAACAGCACCAACACAACAACAAATGCCGCAATCAGCAACACCCAACGAACAGCCTTTGGTGTTGTGTTTAATGTTTCCCTTAATTTATCTTTTATATTACTTGCCATATTTTTCTATCCCTGTGCACAAAATTTAATTATTGGATTCTGACGACCTTGCAACCCGAAACTTGGAACTTCATCAATTTGTCGCATAATGTTTGGGCGGTGTCGATATCTGAAATTGGCCCGATACGCAAACGATACAGTGTTGCCGATGATGCACCCGTTCCCAAATCGCCCACGCCCGTTGAATCCACAGCATAGAAAACGCTATTTTGATACGGGGTTAACAAACCACTGCCACTATCGCCAGTAAATTTAGCCAATAATTCAGACCAATAATCATCTAATGCCTTTACCGATGTATCAGACGCCAATTCAACCGCAACGCCCGCCTGGTTTGATGTAATCATCGGAATATTAGATTGGGGCAGGTAAGCACCGGCTGTTTCGCGTTTCGTCGGAATCATAGATACGCCCGACGAACCACCACCAACGGTTCCCTGCATCGCCGGGACACCATAACCCGCCGGCATGTAAACGCCCGTGCCCATCGGATTTGCGTTATTACCAATATACATAGGTGTTGAACCATACATCGATGCCGTATCAATTGCGGTCATATCCGCATTGTATGCAATGTTATTCAATGATTGATTAGACATCATACTTTGCGCAACATTTGCCTCGGCCAACGCCATAACCGATGCAGTATCCGCAATAAGGAACGGTTTTTCACGTTTTTTAATGCATACGATACGTTGACCACTGCGCAATACCATATCACCCACGGCCTCTACGATTAACAAACGACCGTCTTGGCCATCGGTACGGAATCCGACCGGGGATTCGCCACCTTCGATTAACAACGACACGACCGGACGTTGTGTCATCGCAATAACCTTGTCGCCAAAGTCAATATATGTAAAGATTTTATCACGCCATACACGTTCCGGTGCAATTACATAATCGTCCGGATTTGGAACGAATATATCTAAATCAAATCTGAATTCCGAAGGGTCGATTTTCATAGATTTAATCCACGCGTAATCTTCGCCATCAACACCAACCGTGCTGGTTGTGGGGGACGCTTTGCGGAATATAGAATTCATGCCACCCGATGTTTTTGATGATGTCACGCCACCCGTTCCAACGGATGCACCATTATCCAAAGAAACATCCACCTGGGAATAAGAAATTTCATCAGAATTAACATCGGAACTGGTCAAATAAAAGATATATTTATTACCAGATTGCCCCGTCACAATCATATTTGTATCAGATTCCGTTGGTACCATTGGTGTCAAATACAAAATCCGATCACCCTGGGTTGCCTCTATCTGGAACAAAGATTGATCACCAACAACGGCATCTGCGATTTGTTCACCGTTTGGTAATGTGACCATTGTCACCATACCATTACGTAATTTTAACGGTAAAACCGAACCCGGTGACCAAGAAAGTTGTGCATAACCCGGCTTTACACTGCCGGCGGCCATATTTGCATTTGGGTTTTCCCAAGCCTTTTGAATGCCGGCCGCACCCGCAACATTGACCGATGCCAAAACCAACAAACAACCAAAACCACTTACTTTCAATAATCTAAACATCGCTTTCCTTCCTTTGTTTTTTATTCCTCTGGTGTCATTGTGGACCAATTCAATGGATCCCGACCGCCTTTGATTATTGTGTATCCATTAACGCGCAATCCCAACGGATTTTCCATACGTTCTGCCCATCGAATAGCATTTTGTGCGGTTGGTTCCAATGCCACATCCAACACAAATTGTTGCACGTCTTCTTGGTCGCCAAACTGTTTATCCTTGCAAAAATACCAAAATTGCACCGTATAAGTTTCCTTTGCGCCGACCTTTTGTACAACCGCATAAGATTCAGGAAATTCTACACGGCATTCGATATTAAAAGGTTCGTCTAAATCCTGGTTCACGACATTTACCATATCGGTCAGTAAAAATTCCCCAAATACAGCATCCGTAGACCGTGTTTTAACAACACCGTTGTCGCTGTTTGCCCAACGTGCACGCATAATTGCCAAATCAGGCGTAATTTCGTTTCTTTGCCGCACATATTCCTTTACAAATTCCATTTTATACATGGCCAAATCAGCAGGAATTTTAGTCAAAGTTAACTCTTTATCAGCCGTGTTTTCGGTTGTTAAAAAGAACACCTGGGGCCGATTCAGCGGGAACATTTTATCCAATGTGATAACCAACACAACCAACACGACCAAAGCAGTGGCCATAACAAAGGTCATCAAGCGTGATATCAAAATTGGCGGTTCTATGCGCTCTTGCAAAGGTTTTCTCCCCCTTTATCAGATTGATTGTAGACAAAACAATTGCACATACGCAAGTAAAAAAATACAGTGAATAACAAATATTTTCAAATAACAAAAATTGAACTTTGCATTACGGACTTGGAACTTTCAGATACAAAGATTTTGCTTGCGTGAAAATAATTAAATCTTTATAATATTTTTCGCTTGATTTTTGCGCAGTGTGTGCTAACCTAGGCCAGAATATTGGTTGTGTTATGCGCAAAACGGGGTCACAGGGGCTTAGTTCAACGGTAGAATATCGGTCTCCAAAACCGCGGATAAGGGTTCGATTCCTTTAGCCCCTGCCATTTAAAACCGATATAAACATTGAAAAAAGTGGACGCTTTATGAAAAAAATATTCGAATATATAAAATCTGTTCGTTCTGAATGGTTCAAGATTGTGTGGCCATCACGCGATACGGTCATTCGTTCTACTATCATGATTTTAGTTTTTTCGGGGGCGGCGGCACTGTTTTTCTTTGTTGTGGACAGTATTCTAAACGCACTTGTAAACTGGATTTTCTAAACTAAAACACCAAAGGATGAAGTAAAATGGAAGATAAAATGCAGTGGTTTGTTGTTAATGTTCATACTGGATGCGAAGACAAAGTTGCCCGCAATTTGCGTGAACAAATTGATAAACGTCGTTTAAACGCATACTTTGGTGAAATTTTGGTCCCCACGCGTGAAGTTGCAGAAATCAAGGGTAATAAACGTGTTATTTCTGAAAAAAAGTTTTTCCCAGGATATATTGTTGTTCAAATGGTGTTAAACAATGAAACTTTTTCATTGATTAAATTGATGCCATTGGTCGTTATGTTTTTGGGTGCAAAAAATAAACCAATTCCGGTCAGCGAAGAAGAGGCTCGTCGACTGTTGAAACAGGTCGAAGAAGGTTCGGTCATTCCCGAAGATATCACATACGAAGTCGGACAAGAGGTTCATGTTATTGATGGGCCGTTCTCTGGCTTTAACGGTGTTATTTCCGAGGTTGATAATCTGAAACAAAAAATGAACGTCACTGTATTGGTGTTCGGTCGCGAAACCGCAATGGAACTTGATTTTAGTCAGGTTGAAAGAGTTTAGTTTGGGCGTTCCAAACTGAAATAAACCCGTGGCAGATAGCCATATCGTACCACGGAAATTACTTTAACAAAAAGAGGTAAAATAAAATGGCAAAAAAAGAAGTCAAAGGGATTGTGAAATTAGTCGTCCCTGCTAAACAAGCAAACCCAGCGCCACCAATCGGACCGGCTTTGGGTGCGGCGGGTGTTAATATCGCCGAATTCTGCAAACAATTTAATGACAAAACAGCCGATAAAAAACCTGGAATGCCAATTCCATGTATTATTACTGTTTATACAGACCGCAGTTTCGAATTTATTATGAAATTGCCACCTGTGTCATATTTTATTAAAGATGCATTAAAGTTGAAATCTGGATCACACAAACCGGGCCGCGAATTCGTTGGCACAATTACCCGTGACCAGGTGAAACAAATTGCTGAAAGCAAAATGCCTGATTTGAATTGCTCTACCATTGAATCTGCTATGAATATTGTTGCGGGTCAATGCCGTTCTATGGGCGTAAAGGTGGAGGATTAAAAATGAAACAGACAAAAAGACAAAAACAATTGGCCACAGCATTGGATAAAGAAAAAGTTTATTCCATCGCCGAAGCGGTTGAAACATTGCGTCCACATTGTTCCGCTAAATTTGATGAAACTTTAGAAATTGCTGTGCGTTTGGGTATTGATGTAACCAAAAACGATCAAAACATTCGTGGCATGTTGTCTTTGCCAAATGGCACAGGCAAAAAGGTTCGCGTTGCGGTCTTTACTGAAAACAGTCAAGACGAAGCCAAAAAAGCCGGCGCAGATGTCGTTGGTGGCGAAGATTTAATCGCCAAAGTGGCCGAAGGCAATGTCGATTTCGATCGCGTTATTGCGACACCTGATATGATGCCAAAAATGTCCAAGGTTGCACGTGTTTTGGGTCCAAAGGGTTTGATGCCAAATCCAAAATTGGGCACCGTCACAACAAACGTTGCCGAAGCTGTGAAAACGGCCAAGGCCGGACAAATCGAATATCGTGCTGACAAAAATGGTATTGTTCACGCCGGTATTGGTAAAATGTCATTTGCAACGGATAAATTGGTTGAAAACGCAAATGCTTTGATTGACCAATTGAAAAAAGTTAAACCTGCGTCCGCCAAGGGTCAATATATCTTGGGATGCAGTGTCGCAACAACCCAAGGCGCGGGCCTGAAGGTTGACGCAAAATAAGAATTTGCCGGTGTACGTTTTGCGCGCCGGCAACAAGATTTCTGTCCAAGACTGATGGTGTGGCAACACTTAATTTCCATCATAGACAAAGAAAATTCTTTGGGGCAGAAAAGTAAGCCCCACCCATGGAAACATGGATGGATAGTTAAACACAAGAAGAA
>Ga0265301_10003392_pt1 | contig 16934 bp, 7 predicted proteins | sample AusTroGonzalo_MG_2_FD_193488 | JGI IMG/M metagenome (GOLD analysis project Ga0265301, IMG submission 193488) | Bovine rumen microbial communities from tropical cattle in Woodstock, Queensland, Australia - Gonzalo_04 | ecosystem: Host-associated > Mammals > Digestive system > Stomach > Rumen ...
GGCAATAGCGATGTTCGGTATCACGAGGAATAGCGGCGGACATTGCGTTCCCAGCCATTCTTTGATGCTTTCCGACTTGACGCCGGCAGCAATCACAATCAGAATCTGCTTCTGCGGATTCAGTTCAGGCTTAATATCCTTTAACACTTGCTCTACGAGCCAGGGCTTGACTACCACACAGACGACATCGGCTGTATCGGCAGCTAGCTTGTTGTCAGTGGTCACGCTGACGCCCATCTTTGCAAACTTATCGAGTACTGCAGCCGACGGGTCAGCCACGGTAATGTCTTCGTTCTTAAATGTCTGGCCTTTGATGAGGCCCTCGACGGTGGCGCCGCCCATGGCACCCGCGCCTATCATTGCAATTTTCATATCTCTTCAGGTTCTACTCTTATCAGTCTTTCGATAAAATCATCGGCCTCTGCTTTTGTCAGACAGAGGGGTGGTAACAGACGCAGAATGTTCTGTCCTGCACAGCCTGTAAAGCAGTGCTCGTGTTTGATGAGTGGCTTGCGTACCATGGCGTGAGGCATGTCCAGCTCGATACCAATCATCAGTCCGCGACCACGCACCTCCTTAATGTGTGAACTGCCGATATTCCGGATGCTTTCCATCAGGTAGTCTCCCACCTCGCGTGCGTTCTCCACAAGATTCTCCTGCTCAAACACATCGAGTACGGCCATTGCAGCGGCACAGGCCAGGTGGTTGCCTCCGAACGTCGTGCCCAGTTGTCCATAGATGGGCTGGAACTCCGGCGATATCAGCACACCGCCCATGGGGAAGCCGTTGGCAATGCCTTTGGCTACCGTGATGATGTCGGGCTTGATGCCCAGCCATTGGTGGGCAAAGAATTTACCTGAGCGTCCGTAGCCACACTGTATCTCGTCACAAATCAGCACCGCACCATAGCGCTTGCAGGCATAAGCCAGTCCCTGAGCAAACTCGGGCGTTGCCATCTGAATGCCGCCCACACCCTGGATGCACTCCAGGATAACGGCAGCGACACCACCCTTCGACAGTTCACGTACCCATGGTTCCAGATCGTTCAACGGCAGGAAACGGGCATGGTGATTGTCGTTGATGGGTGCCACAATCTTGGGGTTGTTTGTTACCTCAACGGCAAGCGATGTACGTCCGTGGAACGCTTTTTCGCAGCTAAGTACACGGGTATTGCCTGTCTTGAACGATGCCAGTTTCAGGGCATTCTCATTGGCTTCGGCACCGCTGTTGATAAGAAACAGCTGGTAGTCGTCGTAGCCACAGATTTTGCCCAGTCGTTCCGCCAGTTCTACCTGTAGCTTGTTAATCACCGAGTTTGAGTAGAACCCGATTTTACTCAGCTGCTCCGTCACCTTCTCTATATAGTGCGGGTGCGAGTGGCCGATGCTGATGACAGCGTGTCCGCCATACAGGTCTAGATACTCCTGACCTTTGTCGTCCCACACCTTACAGCCTTTGCCCTTGACAATATTTACGTCAAAGAGCGGATATACATCGAATAGTTTCATATTAGAATGCGCTTGCTTTAAGATTAAGACCTGATTTCTCGTCAATACCGAACATAATATTCATATTCTGAACGGCCTGACCGACTGCACCTTTCAAAAGGTTGTCAATGGCGGTGGTGACGAGCAGCTTGTTCTCGAATGCGTCAATATGCACGAGACACTTGTTTGTGTTCACCACTTGTTTCAGGTCGATGGGCTTGTCCGTGTAGTGCGTGAAGGCAGCATCGGCATAGAAGTCCTTGTAGGCCTGAATGATTTCATCGGCGGGCGCTTTCGTGCGAATGACCTCCGTGCAGAAGATGCCACGTGCGAAATCACCACGATAGGGGATGAAGTCGATATCGACGTCCAGATGACCTTGTACCTGTGTCAGCGACTGCCGAATCTCGGCCAAGTGCTGGTGGGTGAAGGGTTTGTAGATGCTCAAGTTGTTATTACGCCATGAGAAGTGGGTCGTTGCACCGGGCTTCTGACCGGCTCCGGTAGAGCCTGTAATGGCGTTTACCGAGACATCGTACTTCAGCAGATTCAGATTGGCCGCTGGCAGCAGACCGAGTTGTATGGCTGTAGCAAAGCAGCCGGGATTGGCCACATGTTGTGCCTGTGCGATGTCGGCTTTGTTGATTTCGGGCAATCCGTACACATAGTCGTGGTCACCCTTGATGCGGAAGTCCTGTGCCAAGTCGATGATCTTGACGTGTTCGGGAATCGTGTGCTCCTTCAGGAACTGTTCGCTCTTGCCGTGACCGAAGCAGAAGAATACAACATTGACCTGCTCAAACGGCATCTGATCGGTAAATGTCAGGTCGGTCTCACCGATGAGTCCTTCATGCACATCCGACACCGGATTGCCAGCGTTGCTCTCGCTGTTGGCAAAGACAATCTCTGCTTCGGGGTGGTTCAGCAGTACACGGATGAGTTCGCCACCCGTATAGCCTGCAGCACCTAATATACCTATTCTAATCATCTCTTCTCGTCTTTATGGATGCCATAGTAAACACGGAGCGGAGTAGAGCTGACCTTGATGAAGCCCTTTGCCTCGTCGGCAGTCCAACCCGTCTGCGTCTCGCCATATTCGCCAAGCTTCGACTTCGTCAGGTCGTTGGCGCTGTCGATGCCTACCGTTTCGAAACCGTAGGGGCGCAGCTTCAGGATGGCGGTGCCGGTGACGTTGCGCTGGCTGGAGGTCAGCATAGCCTCCATGTCGGGCATCACGGGCTCCAGATACTGGCTTTCGTGCAGGAACATGCCGTACCAGTTGGCCACCTGATCCTTCCAGTACTGCTGCCACTTGGAGAGTGTAGATTTCTCCAAAAGGCGGTGTGCCTCGATAATCAGCTTCGGTGCAGCGGCCTCAAAGCCTACACGGCCTTTGATGCCGATGATGGTGTCGCCCACGTTGGCATCGCGACCGATAGCGTAAGATGCACCAATCTCCTCAATCTTCTGAATGGCTTTGATCTTGTCGTCGAACTTCTCACCGTTGACTGCAACAATCTCGCCCTTGTCGAACTGAATCTTCAACAGACTCTCGGGGTCCTTGGCAGTGACGTGCTTCAGATAAGCCTCTTCGGGCAGACCCTGTGTGGGGTCGAGCAGTTCGCCGCCACAGATGCTGGTGCCCCAAATGCCGACGTTGTAGCTGTACTTCAGTTTGGTGAAATCGGCAAAGTAGCCATTGGCATTCAAGTAGTCCACCTCTTCCTTACGTGTCAGGTTCCTGTCACGTGTCAGGGTGATGATTTCCACGCCGGGAGCCATCACGAGGAACGTCATGTCGAAGCGAATCTGGTCATTGCCTGCACCAGTGCTGCCATGAGCAATGGCGTCGGCACCTATTTCTTTTGCGTAGCGCGCGATGGCAATGGCCTGGAAGATGCGCTCCGACGACACCGAGATGGGGTAGCAGTTGTTACGCAGCACGTTGCCGAAGATCATGTACTTCAGCGACTTCTCGTAATACTCCTGTGTTACGTCGAGTGTCACATATTTCACTGCGCCCAGTTTGTAGGCGTTCTCTTCGTTTCTCTTCAACTGTTCGGCAGAGAAACCTCCCGTGTTGGCACAGGCGGCATATACTTCATAACCTAACTCCTTTGTCAGATACATCACATTGTAGCTGGTGTCCAAACCACCGCTGAATGCTACTACAACTTTCTTCTTGTTTGCCATATCTCTTATAATTCTTATTAACTATTAACTATGAACTATGAATTCTTCATTCTTCATTCTTAATTCCCCTCAATCTCCTGCAGATGCTTTATGCGTGACAGCACCTCGTCCGACAACTTGGCTGGCAGGTGTTCCGTCGGGTCGTAGAGCATGGCTGTGCAGATGCAGTACTTACGGCCTGTGCGGTGCAGTACATCGACATTGACACAACCTTCACATCCTTTCCAGAAAGCCTCGTCTTCTGTCAGGTCTGCGAATGTCACCGGCTGGTAGCCCAGCGCCGTGTTCATGGCCATGACAGCAGCGCCGCTGGTCAGCGAGAAAATCTTGGCATGTGGCCAACGGGTACGAGCCAGTGTGAACGTCATGTCCTTGATACGCTTGGCGATGTGCATGCCGCGGAAGTCTGGGTGTACAATCAGACCGCTGGTCGTTACATATTGCTGGTTCTCCCACGTCTCGATGTAACTGAAGCCGGCAAAGCAACCGTCGCTCTTGCGGAGGGCAATAACCGCTTTGGCCTCAAACATCTTCTTCGCCAGATATTCGTGTGTACGTTTGGCGATACCGGTGCCGCGTACTTTGGCGGCTTCGGCTATTGTCTCTAAGATGGTGTCTACGTATTTCTCGTGTTCAGGTCCCGCCACCAGAACCTCTATTTCTTGTTCCATTCCTTATGCATTTATGCTTGAGCTTGCGAAAAACTCCTAACTCTTAACTATGAACTATTTAATCACTCCCTCCAGGACTTTCCTCACTTCTTCGTGCGAGTAGCCCTCCTTGATAACAATGAAAATGGTGTCGTCGCCGGCGATAGTGCCTAAGAGCTGCGGCATATCACTATTGTCAATGTTCCAGGCAATGGAACTGGCATAGCCAGGACGCGTCTTGATGACACCCATGTTTCCCGAGAAGTTCATGCTGATGAATCCTGATGACTGCATCATCTCGCGGATGTTACCGGGGGTTGAGACTCGTTTGTACATGGTATCATTGGGCAACACATACACGTAGTTGCCGTTTAGTGTTGATGCCTTGGCGACCTTCAGTTGCTTCAAGTCGCGACTCAGTGTGGCCTGAGTCAGCTGGAATCCCTCTTTCTGCAGGGCTCCCAGCAATTCCTCTTGACTGCCCATCTGTTGGCTGCTGATAATCATACGCAGCGTTTCCAGTCTACTCTTTTTTACCTTCATTTGTATATTTATTCGCTAAACGTCTGCAAAAGTACACAATTCCCTGCATATCACCAAATATTTTTGCATAAAAATGCGGGGAAACCTTTCGGTCCCCCCGCGTTCTAAGTTATTTGTATGAAATTCGCTTACTTCTTAATCACGAACTTTTTACCATTCTTGATGTACAAGCCGGGTTTCAGTGCACCCTCGACCTTCTGGCCACGCAGGTTAAAGATAGGAGCGTTGTCCATCTCTTCGCGAGCGAAGTCATTGACCTTCGTTGTGCCTACTCTATGCTTGTAAACACCTGTTACCTTAACGGTGAGCGGCTTCTGAGCGCCCCAGAGTGTCAGTACGCAGATCTGCGGTAGGATGTCGTTCTCGATAGCGCAGTTATCATCATTTGCAAATACATACTTGTACTCTGTTGATCCGGCAGGTATTGCTACATTATCCAGTCCTTTCCAGAACGCGATAACCCATCCTTCAGGAATCGGTTCAGCAAACTTCACAACAACATAGTCGCAGTCCTTTACGTCGATATTCAACATCTTGAAGGCTACCGTGAGGTCTTCCGTTGCGGTGTAGGTGTTGAACTCATCACCTTCCTCAAATTCTGCACGTGGGTTGGTGTCGAGACCAATACCCTGATCCTGCGGAATCTCGATGAGGTCGTCATCCTCGCTGCCAGCAATCTTCTGGATGTAAACGTAGTCAAGAGCATAGTTGGCGTTACCACCGACAACGGTCAGTGCGGTCTTCTCTGTCAGTGTGAAGGTCTCGCTTGTAGACTCTGACCAACCACCGTTACCTGTGTGTGTCAGTACCTCAGTGCTGCCAGCCTTGAAGATGAACTTCGTATCCTTGCTGGCGTACGAAGCAGCAGTGATAACATAAGTACCGGGTGCGAGCTCGGCGATTGCAGCATCCTCAGCGGCAAATGCACCAGCCTGATTAGAGCAGCGTGCCTGGATGTACTGGCCAGTTGTGACAGTCAGCGTGTTAATGTCCTCAGCCTCCGAGAAGAAGATAACCTTCTCGTTCTCAGTAGCACTATAGGTGACGTTGATAACCTTATTGTCTGCATCGAGTGTAACGTTGGTTGATGACTCCTTGCCGCTGGCTGTTCCAGAGGTGTAGATAGTACCATCGATGTTCAGACAACGCGGCATGGCAACTGTGAAGGTCTCGCCTTCGAAGTTCTTGTCGCTCTTGATAACGCTCAGCACATTCTCGTCTGCGTCGATAGCGTTGACGGTGTAGCTCCACTGTGCAGCCTCACGGAAAACGAGGTCGATAACGTTGTTCTCAGCGTCCTTGTCCAGTGTGATCTCAGCATTACCACTTTCGTAGATGTACTTCTTCGTGCCGTCCTCGTTCTTGAACGAAGCCATATCGGCATCGCTGGCGGTTGCAATTTCGTCAATGAGCTGTGAGCTATAGACGGTAGCTTCCTTCAGAGTGTCGCCCTCAGCGTTCAGGAAGTTCACGGTGTAGCTTGTGAGCTTCGAAGCATCCAGAGCGTTGATATCCAGTACAGGAGCGAAGTCCTCAGACCCCATACCATAGATGTCGCCACCACCGGGGTTACCTGTTACCTTAAAGATAATGTGAGTCTGTCCAGCAGCCTGAATAGCTTTCAGAGCGTCGGTAACATCCAGCTCAACCAGTTTTGAAGATCCCTTCGGGAATGTAACGTCGGCCACCTTTGCACCTGCGAGGTTCAGCTTCAGGTTACCTGCTGCCATTGCGTCGTAGTCGATGGCCTCGCCAGCGTTAACGCAATAGACGATGCCCGGACGGTCACGACGGCTCTCGCCAATAGCGGTGAACTTCAGTGTAGCGTTGGTAACAACCATATTCTCGGGTACAGTGAACTCGAAGTCCATATAGGCAGCACCCTGCCAAGCAGCACCACTGAAGGCCTCGTTGTTGACGTGCTCCATCTCGGCATCAACAGTGCTTGTATAAGCGTTGCCGTCAGCAGCGCATGAAGAGCTGGCGGTGTGAACGAGTGCTACGCTGGGAGCGGGAATGTACTCTACAACACCCTCCTTAGAGGTGGGCCAGAAGTGGTAAACGCTATCCTTGTCGATACCAACGATACCCTCGATGCTTGCCATCTTCTCGTAGAGGTCATAGAACACGTTGAAGTGGTCGTCGATGCGAACGCTGCTCTCTGTCTCTTCGTCAACCAGGATGTCGAAACCGTTGTCGTCCTTTGACAGGATAACGTTCTCGAGTTTCACGAAGCGTGCGATGTTCTCCTTCTTCGATGCGTCAGCCACGCTGATGACCTGAGCCTCAGGAGTTACCATCTCCTCAGCTACCTCGAAGGTTCTGTACGTTGTCTTGCCCTCGACCTTCAGGAGGCGTGGCATGTAGTTGTCTTCGTGGTTCTTACCAATGATGTAGCCGTTCAGCTTCTGTCCTACATAGAACTGGATGTTCGTGCGGAAGAAGGTGGTAGCACCGCTGGCATCCTCAACGAAGATGTCGTCGCCATTGATGTAGGTCACTACGGCGTCGGTCAGCGTCAGGGTGTCGCCACGTGTGATGTCCTGATGCAGTTGCTTGAAGCTTGCGATGTCCTCGCCTCTTTCACTATATACTCTGTGTACGCTAACCTTTGTGGCATCCATAACTGCCAGGTTAGCCAAATCGTTACGCAGGCTGTCTGCATAATCTGCAGTAAGAGGCTCGCCGCTGGTGAGTGTTGATCCCATGAATCCCACAGGTACAGCAGCTACAAACTGCTCTGCGATAGCAGGCTCTCTTGCAATTCTTGCTCCAACATGGAAGTAGTCGTCATCATCATCGCTGTCATCGAGCTCAGCCACCGCCTTGTGGAGGGCCATAAGAGTCATTTCTGCGTTTTCTCCAGTAGTTTTCAGGGTGTCGCCTGCCACAACATCGGTGAAGTTGAAGTTGCCCAAGACGACCTGATTGAATTCTTTACCCAACCAGATGGAATTCTCAGTGTCTTCGTATTTAGCTTCAACGGTAGTGACATATTCGGCTTCTACACCTTGTATCACAATCTTCAAGCCATTCTTGTTGACCTCCTCTACAAGGGCATCCGTGATGGGGAGTTCAATTTCTTGATATCCTGCCTGACTCTGAGAGCCTAACAATTCAAGAATCCTACGAAGATCTATTTCTTCTGTTCTGCCTCCTAATGATGGCTGAAGAGAAGTAATACTAAGCATTGACGTTGTGGGAACTTCATATACGAGCTGGTCGTCTGCCGTTAAGACAGAGATGATACCTATTTTTCTTCTGGCTATTCTCTGGGTCAGACTACCAGGGTTCGAACCTCCAAATCCGGGAATAATGATTGACGGCCTTATTCTATCTGAGATATCCTCAGCAAGACCTACGTTCAGTACGTCGCCAGCCTTCAGGTTAGCCAGACGCTCTGCAAGTAAAAGATTGGCATTGGCCATCGTCAGGTCAATGGTGTCGGGCTCAAATCCGGGGAGTGCAGGTTCGTTAGAATCAGCAATCCACATCAGACGGCCTTCAACAAGGTCTTTGGCAGAACGTAAGGCAATACTGTTAGTGAAAGCAGGCTCGTCTTCTCCGGCATTCGCATTGTGTACGGGGATTGTAATACCGGTCAATATAGCAATCTTGGTGCTATCTTTAAGAAGAGGCAAATGTAGATTTCTTACATCATTGTCGTTAATAGCGATAGAGTCTCCTGTTGCTTCATCGAAAGCGTAGAATTTGTCATCAATTTCTCTGATGGTGACATCATAGAGTCTTACCAGTCGGCAAGTGTTTGCCTCGTCGAGGGCTTCCGCCATTGACATGGGATAAATAGTCTCGCCCAAGCCCCCCATCTGAATAGTGGTGTCGTTTGTCTGTGTGCCACTCACAAACATAGGAGCGCTATAGTTACCTGCCAATGAGCCTTTCAGTTTTCTGCCAACAGCAGCGTTTTTAATGTCAATGCTGTCAATAACCAAACCGCCAGTGGCATCTTGCACAATATAGGAATAATCATTTGCTATGTACAATATCTCAGCGCTATCGAGGTTCAGAATAGCCTCTCCGTTAGCCTCCTTGAATGCTGCAATGTTGTCTGCTTGAGGAAGCTCGGGGAGCGTGGCGCTACCGATGGTCAGCGAGTTGATGTTGCTTATGCCAGAGAAGGTGAATTCCACTGCATCGTAAACAATGTCATCAGCGGATGTCCATACGCCGTTCTTGAAGTTGGCTGTTACATCGATTCCTTCAGTGTCAATATAAGCCAGAACTTTCTCGACATTCAGAATAGAGGCGTTCAAAGAAATCTTCGTGAAGCCCTTGCCAGCCTTTGTTGATTTTAGCCCCAAGATGTTACCTTCATAGAAAGACAGTTGTTGTACTCCAGCAGTGTTACGTATGGCTTCTCCATTCCATGAAACAGCGATGCTGTCGCCAATGTTTGTTGCAGCTTCATTTGTAATGGTGTCGGCTACCAAAGCGCCTTCGTCCATAGCAACGATCTCAAAAGCAGGAAGTTCTGAGTCACCGATGGCCAGCGACATGAGTGCGCTCTCTTCAGAGAACGTGAAAATCACTTCGTCGAAGAAGATATTATTAGCGGCAGTCCATACAGTGTCTTCTGCGTTGAAATTGGTAGTTACATCTGTTGTGTCGTTATCAATAACACCCAGAACTTTGTCAACGTGCAGTTCGGGACTTCCTAACTTGATCTTTCCGAAGGCTTTTCCTTCCTTCGTAGTTGTCAGTTTCAGTGAGTCTGCGTCATCGAATACCAAGGTCTGGAACAGTCTGTACTTATCAAATTCGGCGCCAGTTGTCGTAACGGCGATGCTGTCGCCGATCTGTGTGGCAGCTGCATTTGTAACAGTATCGACATTCAATACGCCCTTGTCCATGGCAACAATCTCAAAAGCAGGAAGTTCTGAGTCGCCGATGGCCAGTGAGTAGAGCTTGCTCTTGCCAGAGAACGTGAAAATCAGCTCGGTGTAAATTTCACCAGCACCAGCTGTCCATACGCCATCCGCGTAGGTATCTACAGGAATGGTATCGGTGCCTTCAACAGCCAGAACTTCAGCAATGTTCAGTTCAGGACCTCCCAGAGAAATCTTCGTGAAGCCCTTTTCCGGATCTGTTGATTTCAGCTTCAGAGAGTCATCCTTGGCAAATGCCAAAATCTTGTGGAACTTTCTGTGCTCTTGAAGTGTGGCACCAGTCGTCGTAATGGCGATGCTATCGCCGATGTTCGAGACGGCTGCGTTCTCAACTGTGTCAGCAACCCATGCACCTTTGTCCATGACCGTGATTCCGTTCACGATTACAGGTTCTGGATTATCGCCGTTGGGCAGTAATGCCCACGCAAGACTTGCTCCTAATGTAAAGAGCAAGGCAAGCAACAATAGGTGATGTAACCTTTGTTTCATGATGTTTTGTTTTTGGTTAATTATTTATGATAAGTTGATAAATTTGCTTACAATTATGCAATTTGGCTGCAAAAGTACTAACTTTCTTTTAATCAGCCAAACTTTGTGGTCAAAATATTACATTTTGTATAAAAAAACGCGGATATGTGTAAAAAAAGGCCGAGTTTCACACGAAACTCGGCCCCTTTTTATTTAGGATTATTATTGCTTACTTAACAACTCTCTTTTGGCCATTGATGATGTAGAGACCTGGCTTCAGGTCCTTGTTCACCTTCTGACCGTTCAGGTTGTAAACAGCACCGCTCTTGTAGCGGACAACATCGCTGATGCCGTCAGTAGAAGAACCGGTGTACTTCACGTTCTTGAACGACAGCCAGTGGATGTTGTTGTCGGCAGCAACGTTGAACTTGATCTTCAGCACACCGTCGGCACCCACGATACCGTTTGCACTCACCTCCTTCAAGAAGAAGCGCTCGACATCTTCGCAGTCAACCATTTCGCCAGTGCAGACATCAACGGGAGTACCGTCGTTCACCTGCAGGGTGACGCCGTTGGCCGACTCGGCGGTCTTCTCTCTCGTTGCTACACGTACCCAGGCGGTGACATCATAAGCACCAGCCTCCAGACCGTTCACTGTAGCAGTGAGCGTCTTTCCATCCAGCGGGTTGCCGAAGTACTCGAAGAACGGAACACCGAAGTTGGTACCGTCCTTAGTACCCTCGTTACTCCATGAGTTGATGTAGTAAGGAGCATCCTGGAAGTCGGGGTTGGTGTCCCAGGCCGACAGCAGGAAATCATCAACAGTAATCTGAACGTGCCAATCGGTGATAGCAGTAGGATCCTGCAGGGTGTTAATATCGTCCTTTGTCAGCGTGCCAGCCTCGTACTTAGCTATCCATGTGCCGTAGTACTTGTCGTATGCAGTCTGAGTATAGACATTGGTGGCCTCAACAACCTGTTTCATCTTGTCCAGGAAGTTCTTGCCAAGCTGCTGCGTCTTCTCCTGGTGGGCTGCTGTAGCTGCCTCCTTCACTGAGGCAAGGGTGGCGTTAGCACCGTAGTACTTCAGATGGAAGTTATCCCAGATACACCACAGGGTAGTGTTATCCGCAAGCTTGGCACCGAGGGTGATGTCACCGTCGGCTGTCAACTCAAAGACAACAGGCTCGCTGGCGTACTTGCCTTGGGCGAACGAGAAAGATGCAAGATCCATGCTGTTCTCAACGCCAGTCTTCAAGCAGAATGCCTGAGAATCGTCGTTTGCATAGAATACGGGCAGATGTTCGTTGTCGGAACCGTCCTGTCCGTAGAAGCCCTGAGCAGTCAGCTCATAGACACCCTTAGGCATGTTCTCCAGCTTCTGACTCAGTGTGAAGACAGAGTGCCAGGACTCTGCACACTTGTTGTTGTCCTTACCGCCACAGAGATTCTTGTTGCCGGCCTCCATCGTCCATGCACTGCTGTTGCGGTTGTTACGTCCGAAGTTAGGATTCTTAATCAGGAACGTAGCGTCAACAGGAGCCTCTTCCGTTGCCTTTGCCAAAGCGGCCTTTGTGGCAGGAATGACCTCCCACAGAGCGTCCTCGCTCTCGCCGTCAACATCGAGGCCGAGTACATACTGGCCTGTTGTATAGGCTGCCGTAGTGCCGTTGCCCAGGAACTTGCCACCAACCGAGATGGTGTAGTAGTCGTCCTTCTTGGCGAAGGTCAGCTCGGCTGCGGAGTTGCCGTCCATGTATGAACCATTGAAGAAGTAGCTGCTGCCACCGTTCGATACCTGCGACTCCATCTTGTAGGTGTAGTCGTCAATGCCAATCAGCTTCTGTGACTCAGAATAGTCGAGCAATGTGGCCTGAGTACCCCAGCTGTTACCGGCACCAAGGTAGAGACCGCTGGCAACGTTGCGGAATACATAGTAGCCCTCCGTAAACAGCGGATTCGGTGAGTCAACGCCCTCCTTCGAGGTGGGCCAGAAGATGATGGTTCCTTCCTTGTTGACACCCACGATACCCTCGGCACCTCTCACGATTCTGTTCAGTGTATAGAACACGTTGAAGTGATCCTCAATACGGATGCTGTTCTCGGTCTCAGGATCGAACAAAACGGTGAAGCCGTGGTCGTCCTTTGACACCTCGAGATTCTCGAGTTTCACGAATCGACCGATGTTCTCCTCCTTCGATGCGTCAGCCACGCTGATGACCTTAGCCTCGGGAGTCACATTCTCAGTTACCTCAAAGGTCTTGTACGTTGTCTTGCCCTCAACCTTCAGCAACTGCGGCAGGAACTCTCTATCGTGGTTCTGACCAATGATGTAGCCGTTCAGCTTCTGTCCTACATAGAACTGGATGTTCGTGCGGAAGAAGGTGGTGGCACCGCTGGCATCCTCAACGAAGATGTCGTCGCCATTGATGTAGGTCACCACAGCGTCCTTCAGCAGCAGGGTGTCGCCATCGGCGTTATCCTGCGGAATGAGCTTGAAGGTAGCAATGTCCTTGGCAATGTTCTCGCAATCCGTTGTCGGAACGAAGGTGAAGCCGTAGTACTCCAGATTCGTCTCGTTGGCAAATACATAGTAGGTCTTTGTGGCCTCAACGGGGAACGAAATCAGGTTGTTGTTAACCTTGGTAATGCCGTTGAAGTCCTTCAGGGCCTCGCCGTCCTCAGTGACGAAGAGCTTCTTGCCCTTCTCCAGACCGACGGTGACGTCGAGCTTACCGTCCTTCGTGGGCTCAAATACATAATAGGTACCCTTTGTGGGCAGGTTCTTCACCTCGGGATCGTAAGGCTTGTCCTCGTCGTCAACGGGGAAGGTGTTGATACCCTCAGTCACAGAGCCGAACTTGTTCACCTCAGGATAAGCCTCTTCGAACTCATAAGCAGCACCCTCAGGATCGTTACCGCCGAAGGTCATAATCATACCGTCAACGCCAGTTACCTGAGCACCCTGTGCGAAGCTGTCGTAGGTGCCATCCTCGTTCTCGGGAACCTCGAACTTGTCGTTACGTGGGTCATCACCCAAGGTGAAGACCACCTTTGTGGCATCTTTAACACTCAGTTCGTTGTCCTGCAATGCGGCAGCCTGCTCTTTACTCAGAGGCTCACCACTGGTAACGTCGATGTCATCACCATTTTCAACGATGATGGCCATCTTTGCACCGTCGCCTTCAGCTGTCAGTACATCGTTCTTACGAACGTCGCCGAAGTGGTACTCACCCAGCGTGACCTCGTTGGCATCCTTACTCAGCCAGATGGAGTTCTCTGTTTCCTCAGCAGTATAAACAGCGTTGGAGACAGTGACCATCGAAGCGTTGGCGCCCTTGACGGCAATCTTCAGGCCCTTATCGTTCACCTCTTTCTGTATGTCAGCGGTGATGGGCACCTCAACGATTGCAGACTCTTCATCCACATTGAACGGGATGTAGAACACGCCCAGGTCACTACGCGTTGTAACGGCAACGGTACCTCTTAGGGCAATAGCGCGGCGCTGGCCTCTAGAATCCATGTGGTTGTCTTCAACCACCTTCACCTTCAGAACATCACCAGCAGCAAGGTTCTTCATGCGGTTCAGTTCCTTGCCCTTTGTCAGATCAATAGGATTTGAATCATCCTTAACCTCACCTTCCTCAATATTTTCTGCACTCCAGAGCACAGGAACGATGTCGTCCTGAGACAGCGGAGCCAGTGCGCAGTTGGTACCGTCCTCATTGAGAATTGTAATACCTGTGATGCTGTTGACAACGTCGCCGTTGTTCAGCACGAGGTCAGCATTGAAGTGCTTGTCAATCAGAATCTCATCATCGCCAACAGTGGCATAGAAATTACCCTCCTTATCGACGATAGTGGCATCCTCAATAACTGTATACAGATAAACGTTTCCGGGCTGAGTGGCAACAGCGATGTCGCGCTTTGTCAGTGCGGTCGTGCCGTTAACAGCCTCAAACTTATTGCCGGAGTTCGTCTTAACGGTAAAGACGTGAGTATCTGCATCGTATGTACCATAAACCTGACCGCTAATCACCTTGTCAATAGCAGCAGTATTAGCACCACTGACACTCTTGGTGCCCTTCAGCATGATGCCGGCAGGTGTCTCGCTTGTCATGTTCTGTGCGATGATAGAATCTTCGCCTGCGACAATGACCTCCCAGCCTGTCATGCTAAAGATGGCTTCGCCTGTAGTTGCAGCCAAATCAGTGATGTTATCCACTTCTTCAATGCCTCCAACATATTCCAGACGGAAGTCGTCAACCTTGTACCAGCACTTGTCCTTACCCTCGGCACCGATAATGGCTTTGCCGTTGGTAACCGCAAATGTCAGTTCACCCTCGATACCATTGGCATCACCAGTACACGGAATCTCTGCGTTACCGCCATTAGCAGTCAGCAGCACGGTGTTACCATCGTCAGAAGCAGCTACAGCTGTCAGCTTATAAGTACCGTTGGGCAAATCAATGGTCTGGGTGATGGGATCACCACCTTTACCTTCCCAGTCCCATATATTAAAGTAATAGGTACCATCGACGTTAGTCGTTGCTTTGTTTCCTTCGCTTTTGACAACGCCCTTGTCATAGCTGCTGGAGTTCAGAGTCCAACCAGTAAGGTCGCCCGTTTCGAAGCTCGGGTTCACGATGGCAGCAGTGTAGTCTGCACCCTCTGTCTTCTGAGTGCGAATGGCAGTCTGGAAGGCTGCATCAATCGCGTCAACCGTTGTGGCTGCGTTTGCGGCAGTCTCGAACGCTGTCTGTGCATCTTCTTCAGTAAGCTGAGCCTTCAAGGCTGCGATGTAGTTGTCCTTGGTGCCGACGAAGGTGAGACGGAAGTCGTCTATGCAAACCCAATTAGAACCAGCACCATCGAGACCGACAGATATTGTTAAGTTGCCATCTGATACAAGGACTTTTACAGAAGAAGATCCGTTAGTTGCGTCAACCTGATCTGTGTTTCCTTTCAAATAAGCTCCTTCAATACCATTAGTCCGAGCTTCCAATTTGTAGATGCCGTTAGGCAGATTAGCGATGGATTGCGCAATGGAACGATTAGAGAGGTTAGAACTACTGTTTTGCCATGACTCTATAAAATATGTTCCATCCTTCGCAAAATCACTAGAGTTCTGCGTTTGGAAAGTGTAGCCGTTAGAACGTGGGTCAGTATACTCTTGCGTCCAACCAAACATGTCCGTCTGACCTGCTGCGGTTGCTAACTCGAAGCTTGGGTTTACGATAGCGAGAGTGAAATCCGTTCCAGCTTCAGGCGTCGCATTGTTTGTAACAAAAGCCTGTGCGAACTCAGTGTAAATCTGGCCTGGGTCATAATCGTTAGCATACAGACCATTGTTGTATTTGTCCTCAAAATCAGAAGCGTCAATTCCTTCATAGAGGGTCTTTGCATTCGCAATATTTGCCGCAATCTGCTCATATAAATTAATTGAGGCCTGAGCAGTGGAGATGTATTGACTGAGAGCGTTGTAGTTGACAACGGACTTGTTGGCATTAAAAGCACTGACTAAACCGCTTAACGTACTTTGCGTCGTTGCATTCATCTTTCCTTCCGGCACTCTATCTAAAAGATTCGTAACTTCTTCCTCTGGCAGACTTCCAAGATAGGTAATCGTAACGTTTTTGAAAGCAAGCCAGTTGATATCAGCATCTTTAATTTTGAATCCATAATTAATGGGGGTTCCGCTGACACCGTCTGCCATAGCAGTATAAGTGCCGAGACGTCCTGTTCCATTGATTACAGAGGCTCCGGTATATGCGGCTGTTTCGACATCGCCAACAAATATTTTGACGCCGTTAATTGCACCGCCATTCTCGTTGACTGCACGTACCCATGCACTCACTTTATAGACACCAGATTGAGTGGGGGTGTAAGATCCTGTAATCGTTGCATCGGCCAATTTTCCATTGTTTGCCTTATTTGTCCACAATTCATGGAAAGGAGTGATGAATTTTGTCCCATCAGCGTTACCTTCTGTAGACCAATCGTTCGTGTGCCATGTTTGGGTTCCATCATAAGTAAATCCATCTGTGGAGTTGTTGGCGACAGGGATAATGTTTGTGGAAGTAAGTGTTAAAGAAATGTCTCCCATTACGGCCCAGTTGGCACTGCCTCCATCTTTTTGGTAAACACCAAACTCATATGGAGTATTGTCTGTCGTGACATCAATTGTGAATGTATGCTCCTCATAAGCTTCCACAGCATTAAAACTCTGCTCCTGATTGCCACATTTGACGACAGTATTCGCAATGTTGTTAGCCATGGCAGTAAATTTCAAGGTGTATTTTCCTTGAGGAAGAACTGTTAGACGGCCAAGCATAAATCCTTCGCCTCCTGGGTCTCCTGACCAAGATTCAACGCCATTAACGACATTCTGTGTGTTGGGAACGAAATTATGCCATGCTTCTGGTAAAGTCTGGCTATTAAAATAACCTTCACCAGTCATCCATCCTCCATCTGAGAATTTGTGATTGTTGGTACAACTGTGACCACCACTGTTGATGATGCGGTTGACATCACCGATATAACTGGCTGTCACATCTGTTTGTGCGTTAGCAGAAAGTACTCCCACCACCATCACTACAAACAAGAGCAGTAGTTTAGTAAGATTTCTTTTCATAGAAAATATAGTTAGTAATTTGATAGTTGCGCTGCAGGTCCGTTAGCGCGTG
>Ga0265301_10003393_pt1 | contig 16932 bp, 41 predicted proteins | sample AusTroGonzalo_MG_2_FD_193488 | JGI IMG/M metagenome (GOLD analysis project Ga0265301, IMG submission 193488) | Bovine rumen microbial communities from tropical cattle in Woodstock, Queensland, Australia - Gonzalo_04 | ecosystem: Host-associated > Mammals > Digestive system > Stomach > Rumen ...
TCTGTACGAATAACTGTTGTCCTTCCAAGCTTAGTGGAACTATCCTGAAGTGGACGGACGTTCAGAAAATTAAGGAACTCGGTCTTACGACTATTCAGACCATTCAGGACAACGGATTGTTCATGACGGTATCTGGACTCTATAAAGATCAGGAGAAGGGTGATACTGTGTTAAGTCCGATTCTTGGTAAGAACTGGGAAAACATTAAGAAGGAAATCAATTCTCACAAGAAAATGACTCTTGCAAAGTTGATTGCTGGTTACAATATTTCCGGTATCGGTGAAAAACAAATTGTCAAGATTATTTCTGCCAAAAAGATTGAAAACCTCGAAGGTTTCGTCGGTGAAAACCCTTATCGGTTCGTTTGTGACGGTATTGGTGAAATCCTTTCAGAAAAACTCCATACAGGTATTGTCAAGAATATTGAAGACATGCGGGAAACGTTGAAGTATGTCGAAATCACCGAAGAAGAAAAGGTTGAAGGTAAATTGACCGGAAAGAGTTTCTGTTTCACTGGTGCAATGGAATACAAGAGAAGTGATTTACAGAAAATGGTTAAAGAAAACGGTGGTGAAAACTTCGACGACGTGAAGAAGGGATTGACTTACTTAGTTATGCAAGACCTGAACTCTACATCGGGCAAGGCAAACAAAGCCCGTAAACAGGGAACGGAAATGATTACGGTTGAACAGTTCCTGGATATGATTAAATAAGTTTCATGTTAACCTCCTACGAGATGACCGGATGAAATATTCCGGTCATTTCTTATTTACAGATATTCAGAATTTAACTATATTATAGATGTAAAACAAAGGAGATTAAACAATGAATTGGATGCGTGCCAAACAAAAGAAATTTGCAATGAATGTTGAAACTGTCGAAGACTTAATTAAGTTCTTACAGAGACTTCCTCCGAAATATCAGAAGTGGCCTCTTCGTAATGTAGACTCTGGTAAGTTCTGTGAAATGAATGTCGCGACGGATGGCAAAGACAAGGAAATTTCCATTTATTAAGATAGGAGGTTAATATGGCTGAAGAAGTAAAGAAGTGTATCTACTGTGGTCGAGAAATCCAACCGCATGAAGGATATCTGACTGGACGTATCTGTGGAATGTCCAATGCAATTATGTGTCTGGACTGTGCAAATGGTGACGGTGCAAAGTATCTTGAAAGTTACTATGATGGTTATAAACCCAAACAGAAGACCATTGAAGAATACGAAAAAGAAAAAGAAGCTCACAAAGAAAAGGGATTGGACCCTGTAATCAAAGACGTTATTTGGTATGTCATAATTGGTATTGTATTCTATGGTTTATTGTTCCTGTATGGTTACTTGAAATCTAACGGTTGATATTGAGGATTCTTCGCAAAAAACTGGACATTGCACAGGAAGCGTTAGAAATAGAATCTTCTCTTCCTCATTTACAAAAGGCCCAAAATTAACTATATTATACACATCAACAAGAGGTTAATAACTATGAACAAAACAATCCTTCTCACTCTCATCAACACCATCTCTCAGACTTCTCCGGAAGCTCAGACTCTCGTGAAGAACTACGTCGGTTCCAACGGTAAGATTGAACAGATCAAATCTACTGTGAAAGTCTTCAACGCATTGAACGACTTGAAGGAAACTTACGCTGGAACTCCGGTTGCAACTGTTCTTGAAGCTGTGACTACTGACAAGGAAGTCGTTGACCAGATTGAAGACTTCATCACTTCTGCTGAAGAACTCGAAATCAACTTGACTGCCGAACAGGTTGAAACTGTCTACCAGAAGATGAAGAATGTGAAGTCTGTTGCAACTTCCAAAGTCATTGGACTTCTCGGTGCAAGACTGAACGCCCTTGGTTCTCTCTTCACCATGTTCAACTAGTCTGAGTCTCTGAGACATGGACTGTGGACCTACTCCGGTCCACTTTCTTTTTACCTGTAATAAGTGGCTAACTGGCTCTACGGATATTGACTGGACGAAATTTTCAGAATTAAATTAAAAAGAAAAAGTTTTTAAAAATAATTCTATATTTAATTTAATGGTTAATATAATATATAAAGAACATGACATGTATGATGGACATATCGTTGCAGAGTCTGAAATAACTGTTAAGTCTTGTTTTATCGGTATGGACACATTCACAAATAAACCATATCTACATACCTATGTTCTTGGGGATAAGGAAACACCAGTGTTTTCAATGTATATCGTCCCAAAAGTGGATTATGACCAATATACAAGTATCATGAATGGAATCCTCCTTCCTGTATATGACGTTACGATAAAGGTCAACGGTGAACCCAAAGACTTTCTTATAGAGACAATGGTAGATATGTATGAATTCAAGGATATACTCGACATGGAACTGATTTTATCCGACCTCTGATATAAATATATTATGGTGAGGTGATTTATGATTAAATGTTGGAACGCAAAAGTGAAGTGGTATGACAGAAAATCAGAATTCAATGTTTACGGAGCTTCGGAAGAAGACGCAATGAATGAAGTGAAACATACGATGTCTACCTACGGTATAAAAGATGACAAATACAAGATTCTTGAACTTACCGCGACGATGACTAACTGAATATTGAATCGATAACCAGACACATTTTTTACAATAGAGACCGTTTACATTAGTAGACGGTTTTACTATATTATAAAGGTAATCAACAAGGAGATTAAAAAATGAAGAAACTTATCGTATTCGCAATCATCATTCTCGTGGCCTGCATCTTTACTGGATGTAACTCCTGCACGCAGATGTACAAGGAATTCGAATCCGACTTTTCCGAACTCGACCGTGATGTGACGGTGATGCATGCGTTCACGGGAGACACTCTGTTCCACTACTCCGGTCCTTGTTACTTCTCTGAAGACACTGGTTCGGTGACTCTCATCTACAAGGTCAATGGCAGGAGTAAGAAAGCGGATTGGGTCGGAAACTTTATCTTCCAAGCAATCGAAAAGTAAGAGGATTGAATGCTCAAGGGAAAGATTATTTACTGCACAGAAGACGCTGCGTTTGACAGTCTCAGTGACCTCGAGGATTTCCAACGTCTTAATATCCATCATGAACATGACGGTGACATTGAAAAGGTTTCGTTCGAAAAGAATGACAATGTTATCTCCTTCAAATCTGAAGATAAAGAAGCATTGGATTATGTAATGGAGTTCGCTTCGGAGAATGAAGATGATGTCCGTTACAAGTGTCTGGAATCTGCTGTCTAACCGTTAAACTGAATTTCATGTTAACCTCCTGTGGGATGACCGGGTGAAATATCCTGGTCATTTCCTATTTACAGAAAATCCAGAATTATCTATATTATAAACATAACGAAGAGGTTATAATACATCTATGACGTCTGAACAATATGACCAGATAGTTAGAAGCTACGGCTTTAAACGTGGTCCACACGCTACCTGTGGTAAGGATTATTACTACCTTCCGAGAGAATCCTATCCTGATGAATTATTTGAATATAAGGGAACGCGTTACGTGCTTCCTGCTGGCGGACAAGGACCCGGTTATCTCTGCCTTAATCCTTACATCGGAAGCAATAACCGTATCGAAGACCGCAGACATGGACCGATCGGCTCAGACATTTCGATGAGATACTTCAAGGACATAACGGAAGAACAGGTAAGAACTGCTTTGAACCAGTTCTTTGCCGAACTCCAGAAATGCATAATTATCTCCTACTCGAGAAGATACCGCCGTTGACTTGAATAAAAAATTCAGAATTAAACACGGTTACTATGACCGTGTTTTTTACTATATTATAAACATAAGGAGATTAACAATATGGCAACAGACTTGAAGAACTTTGAAACTCGTATCAATTCGCTTGTTGACGAAGCAATTGATTCCGTTGCAGATAACATTCTGAACGACATGGGAATCAAAGAAGAAGATGACCCGAACTATGTCAAATACTATGAAGTCTACGAAGACATTCAGAAATATCTGATTAAGAAATGGGAAAATGAAATCATTGACCGGTTTATTAAAAAACAGGTTGACCAGGTTAAGGAAAAGGTTGAACGTTATTTAAAACCCGGTAACGACAACGGTATCATCTCATTCCGTTTGATTGAAGAAGTTAAAAAAGCTATAGAAATCTTCCATGAAATGGGATATGAAACCGAACACTATTACAGTGACGGATATGAAACAATCGAATACTGGAAACCAGGATGCAAACCTGAACTGGACCGTGGAGTCTAAGAATAAAATAAGTTGAAACCGGGATTTACAATAATTCCGGTTTTTTCTATATTATAAACATAACGAAGAGGTTAATATGATTACGACAACGATTGAATGGTTTACTCCTCAAGAAAAACTTCCTACCGATAAGAGCGACGTTATGTTCGTTATGAAGAACGGAAAGACTCATTGTGGTTATTTCTACATCGCATGCGATATTCCTCATTTCTGTTATGTCGACAGAGAATGGAATGACGTTACGAGAGATTGTCATGTCCTCGATGTCAAACTCTGGTCGTATAAACCTTCGGTTAATTTTTAATAGAGGTTAAATTTCTTACCGTAAAACCATTTACAAAAATCCCAGAATTTACTATATTAAATACCAGATTCTCTTATAAATAATAAAAATAGGAGAATCTATGAAACTTGACGAAGCATTAACAATCTTAAATAAAAAAGGATATATCGTGGAATCTAAAGGTAGTGAACTCCTCCAAGGTTTTCTTCAAAAGTTCAATCATTGGAATGAAATCAGAAACACACCAGAAGGTGATGATTTGTGGGATGAAATCTGCGAAGAATATGATGATGATTTCAGGGAAATAGCAACAGAATGTTATGACCCGAATGAGAATGTCATTGACGTATCTGCTTATCTCAGCTCGGCTGACAGGATTTATCCTGAAATGACCGAAACACTCAAGAAGATGGGTTTCAAGGAATTCAAGTTCAATGTCCGTACTGCGTTCAAGAACAGAGCTGATTATCTCTATGATGCAATGTTCGACAATCCTTCAATCAAGTTCCGTCCAGATCTGATGAATTTCAAAGAACCATATATGGTCGCATTCGAAATAACTAAATAACGTATCGTTGATTGAACAAGAATATTATATAACCAGGGTTTACGAAAACTCTGGTTTTTTCTATATTATGAACATGAATGAAGAACAGTTAAAAGCATATTTAAAAGAACATTTGTCAATTCGTGTCGATACGGACACTAGTTATGGTTATGGTTCCGACCCGAATTACGAGACTGTGACGATTCAACTCGTTCTTGACGGTGAACCTATCGGGGAAAGTGAATCTTTTACTTATAAATCCTAAGGAGATTAATATGTTATTTTACATCGGAGCAATTTCTTTTGCAATCTTCGCAATCCTTTTGGTTCTGTGCTATATCAATCGAAAGAATGATTCATCTGTGAACTTTTTCATTGGTGCAATATTTGCATTAACAATTGCAGTATGTTTTATTGGAATTGATTCTGAATGTCAAAAGAGTCCTGACGGTAAAATCCATGTTGAAAATAATGGTAATGTGGGTTTCCACTATGGTTGGGGATATTCTGTGTCTAAAGGAAAATGGGGATTCGGTGGTGGTTTCGTAAGAGGAATCAATTTCTAACGGATATCTGTTTCTTATTAGAATGACCGAGTGAAATATCTTGGTCATTTCCCATTTACAAGAAATCCAGAATTATCTATATTATAAACATAACGAAGAGGTTATGAATATGAATACAACACATTTCGTCATTATGAATAACATGAATACCACAAACATGATTAACCAAATGAACATGATTCATATGATGAACAACCACAATACACCGGGAACGGTGTGCACTCTCACTGGTATGGATGTGGTGATTATGATTGTTGGATTCATCCTGCTCCTCTGGGTCGGTGTGAAGCTCATGGAATGGCTGCTCGACAAGACCTATCACATGAAGGATTTGTGGGGCTCTATCGTGTGCATCATTGGAATGTTTAGCTACGTATTCGTCGGTGTCGTAATAATTAGCCTGGTTATGTCGCTGGTTTAACGAAAGGTTTTCTATGTTAACCTCCAAGAGATGACCGGATGAAATATTCCGGTCATTTCTCATTTACAAATATTCAGAATTTAACTATATTATAGATATGAATGAACCTACTTTAGCATGTTCCCTTATCATCAGTTCCTGTATGCTTCTCTATATCGGAGTTGTTGTTTTTATTTTCAAAGTCATTAACGACATTGAAAACGAAAAACGTCGTAAGTATATTGAAGAACGTGAAAGAGAACATGAAGCCTGGATGTCTTTATTTGATGACCTCAAAGCTCGTGGAAGTCTTCATAATTTCTAATCTTGGATAATCATTTACGAATCTTCAGAATTTAACTATATTATAGATGTAAAACAAAGGAGATTAAACAATGGAATCACTTCAGGAGAAACTCGAAAACAACAAAAAACACATAATGACCGTTCAGGAACTGGCCGACAAGCTCAAAGCTTTGATTGACCAGGGACATGGCGATGCGATGATTGAAGTCGACGACAACTTCGGTGGATCTTATTCGTTGTCCAAGAACACGAAGATTGAACTTGAATCATTGGAACATGTCGACCTTTATGGTAAATGGATATTCATCGGGTAAACGGTGATGACAAATCCTTAATGTCCAGGCTTACGAAAAGTCTGGATTTTTCTATATTATAAACATAACGAAGAGGTTAAACATGGCAAATAACAAAGTTCAAACCAACCACGGTGTCGTAGAAATCTTCACTCCTGAATTCTTTGAAGAACAACGTAAGAGACTCGGTATGAAGAAACCCATCAACATGATTGTCCGTAACGACGGTAAGGTTTGTGGATTCGTTTACGAAGACCATACCATCGAATTCAATGGAAAGAGTTATTCTGCGAAGAAATACGAAGAAAACATCAAGAAGATTAACGAACATCCGCGATACAGACTGATGTAGGATAGATATCCTACGACATTTACAAAACCAAAAACAAAACCTATATTAATAATAACCAAAGGAGTTTAAATGTTTTTAATTGGTGCAGCTGTAATCGTCGCAATGTTCGGTATCGGTAGAATTGCAAGTGGCTATTGCGCAGGATCTGGCGTTGGCATGTTGGTGGCCTCAGGATGCATGGTACTCAGCGGCTGTGGCGTTATCGAATTCTAAGGTATAATATGATAAAGAAGTTCCTGAATCTTTCTTATAGGACATTACGTATCTTCTATTACAGGCTCAAATATCGACATTATAAATAATGTATGAGATTCTGGGAGGACTATGTTTAACTTAGAGTATTGCCAATATGTCTATGATTTTTTCAACAAAGATTTCTTTCAGAAAGAGTTGGGAACGAAACTTGGTAAATGTACAATCTTCGTGAACAAGAAAGAAGATGCGAAGAAAATATTCGATCTGGAAGAGGATAAAGAATCAGACCCATTCGGATTATCAATCACAATACTAGGACATAATTACATCTGGATTAACCCGATGTTGTTAAATAACAAGAAGATCCTGGTTAATACGATTCTTCACGAGATGATTCACCTGTATGTCAATAAGGTACAACCGGATGTCAGACATTACAGGAAAGGTCATGGATCTCTCTGGACACAGACGGCGAAATATGCTCAATCTATGTACGGACATGATTTGGGTAATATTGAACAATTCGCAACACAAGAAGAATACAAGAAGTACAAGCAGATTTATAATATGAGAACCACGAAAACCCTTGCCAATGCATTCCTGGTCAAGCTGGTTTCGTATGATCTGGTTCCAATCAAGAATCTAACCGATGAACAAATCTCTGAACTCAAGAAGATGGATATAATCGGTATATACAAGGTTAAACCGGAAATCCAGCAGAAATCAAGTACCAGGGTTACGAAATATATCACATGGAATAAACTCCTGGACTGTATTGAAAACGGTATTGATGCTGATGTCGAATCAGTATGTAATCATCTCAGGATTAAAATAGGAGAAGATACCGATACTGTCTGGATAAAGATAAGAAGATAACTAATCTTCAAGTGGCCAACATAAAATATAATTAGAATAAATCGAGGTTTACATGACCCCGATTTTTAACTATATTATAAACATAACGAACAACAAAAGAGGTTAATAAAATGAACAAATGGAGAACTTTCTGGTATTGCCCGTCTGAAATTCATTACGAACATGACGAACCGGCTGAACCGAAATACTCGACGCCTATGTTGGTTACGGATGGTGACCAGCTTGTGGTCAGACAGAATGTGGGGCATAAAGCTTAAGGAGGAATAAATGACAAAGCTTACACTTTATTATCCTACATTTGCGGAACCGGATGGTGAACCGAAATCGACGGAATTTAATTCGCTCGATGATTTGAAGAAGGATCCAACCATCAAGGACAGAATGTTTGGTCTGTTTGGTCTGCGTAAGACGTTCGCTTATGAAAACTTGACTCCTGAATCTGGTCGGAAAGGATTCTATAAGACTGTCTTTCACAAAGACTTCGGTTATTGGGGTGCTGCCATCATAACAGGCGATACTGCAGAGGAAGTGACAGCTGGTCTTAATCTTTTGGGAACAAAGGCTGTGCCCAGCGATAAGTGGTAATGACCTCTTTTAGAACTTAATGTTAACCTCCAAAAAAGATGACCAGGAATTTCTCCTGGTCATTTTTATATTATAAATAATGTATGAATTGGAAGGATTACATATCAGAAGCGGAAAGGATTAACGAAGAATCAGGTATGTCACTTGATGAGAAACTCGTTAAGAAGGTACGTGAAAGAAGAAATGACGCGAATGTTCCAGTAAAAGAAATTGTCTGGGTAACAGATAAGGTCAATACGCATGTAGAGTATGACGAGAACGGAAATCCGCGTGAAGTGATAGACACTGGTATGTACAAGCAGAAGAAACGTCAAGCTGCTCGAAAAGCCCAGCGCAAGAGAAACGCGAAGATTAAACAATCACAGAAGCTTCGTGTCAAGACATTTAAGGATCGTGCGAAGAAAGGGATTGAATACAATAAGAAAGTTCCACAGCTGAACAGAAGACGCGAAGAAGGTCAGGATTTGAAATCAGATCTTAAAGGAGCTTTGAAGGCGAAGCTTGACAGGATCAAGAATGGATTGAAGAACATGATGAATTCACTCCACAAGTAGATATTTCTTCTCCTCTGCGGCAGTGCGACATATCGATAGGACAGATTCTTCGGATTCTGCCCTTTCTACATTTGCTGTTTCGAAAGAAAGCTTCATCTCCATCAAGCTTTGTAGATATCTGATATCTCCAGCGACAACCATACTGTACCAATCACCGTCGAAGAAAACCCTGTCGCCAATCTCTATCATCTTCATCCAGGAAGGTGTTGACGTGAATCCAGCGAAATCTTCGGGCATGAACATGTATTCGAAATCGTTATTGATGTACTCGTATATGTTTATTTGGTTGGATGTAATACGGATATGGTCATCGTTACAATACCAATAGGTTTTAACCATATCAGGAATCAGGTACAGTTTAAGCTTATGATAAATCATCAGGTACATGTCCATTCTCCATCGCGATAATGAATTCCAGCATATTGTATAGATCCTTATTCCCCTCGTACCAATCCGAAACCAGGAATTCATCTGTCGAATCCTTGCCGTCTCCATCAATACAGATCGATACTGTATCTCCGTAAGCTGCTGGATAAGTACGTACTTCCCCGGCGCTGTTGTAACCGGAAATTGCAGGATATTCTGCCGTCATCGTACCGTTCTTATTATATTCGTATTCGATATCCATCCGGTACACGTTGTACAACGATTCTGTTATGCCGGAATGCTTGAATGTAATGTCAACTCTTATCATATGTCCTGTAACGCGACGGCAAGTGAAACTTCATTGTAGAAATTGTACCAATCAGTATCTTTGCCGAAATCATAATACTGTTCCTTATCGTCTGCGAAATGTACTGTCGCGCCCGAGCAATCTCCTCGTCGTACCCCGAACGCGTCTTTATCTACACCTCTATTATCGAATATCTCGAGGTATTTCTGGTACGTTTCATCATCATGTCTGACATCAACTACCATCCTGATCGAGGTTTGATAAAATGCCATATCGAGAACATAGTACTTTGGGAAGGAAGCTTGAATCTCGGTCGCAACAGAAATACCTGGAAAGATTACATGCCTTGGCCAGCGCTTCGGAGTAACGGTTATGTCGTGGAATTCAACCCAGATCTTACTCATCTGCTTTCTCCAATCCCAGTAACAGGGATAATTCATTGTACATCTGCATGATGTCCTGTTCTGATTCTAAGGTCCATTGGTGTTCGAGATTATCTGGATCAACGATATTCATTCCTACCATCAATCCCAAGAAGGAGTCAGTAGAATACTTTTTCTGCTGGAATTCATCTGTCAGTTCCATCTTATGTCCATTGATCCTGATATGTCTGGTAAAACCGGCCGGACTCCATATGTAGTACGGTTCGATACCTGTAACCTGCTGGATCTTACATCTCTGTCTGTCATCGAATATCTCAAGATTCATCATCGTACCCAACACGTGTTGATTCTACATCCTTAGGATCATCCTGTAATCCCATTCCCAGCTCAATAAGATTCTTCAAATAATATAAATCACCTTCTGATTCGACAGTAACGCAATTAACTGCATTATCAGACGTTACCTGAACTACGTCTCCTATATAGACATTATAATTTTTGGTTCCGAAGTACTGCGTATGTCCGTCAGGGAATAATCCGTAACCTTTCTTCCATTGCGCCTTCATCACCTGTTCATTTGGTTTGTACCCGGTAATGACCAGAACATGGTTAGGTGCTACCACAAACTTTTCAAGTATGACATTAGTGATATAACCCAGCTTCACCTTTGAATCAGCAGCGCTTTTACCTATCTGTACTTCCATTACGCATTCTCCAGCGCGATAATCATATTCGCCTTATTCACGAAGACCCTGAAATCTGCTCCTGTACTAAGCTTCACCTTACCTGATTCGTATTCGGATTCGTATTCTACCTCTGCGTTACGACCAATATAGAATTGCTTTACCTCGTAACCACGATCCGTAGAGGTGTAGGACGTGACCCAATTACGACCATGACCTTGAGCTGTCGTAAGGTACGAATTGGGTTGATTCAGGTACGGTTCTTCAAATAGCTTGATGTCGGTAACAGAATCGATGGTGTACCCGAGAGGATTAGTATCAGACTTTACTGATATACGCATCGTTGATGTCCTTAATCATCTGTTCCATTTCTTCTGCCGTCGTATCTGCCGATATCTCCTTACCCATCTGTCTCAGATAGAATGCGAGGAAATCTGCATCGTGATTCATCGACTGTCCGTATCTGCATTGGTTCTTGAGGTACAACGCGTTGTTGCCGTCTCGCTTGGCAGCGTACGCTTCCTGGAGGAAATGGTAATTTTCCTTATCGGAGTCGTAGATCTTGTACAACTCCTCTTCCGGGTAATAACGTCTAAGGAACTTATCGTACTGGTTAAGATCCTCGACCAACGTGGGAAATTCTTTCTTCAATGATTCTAATGCATACATAATCCTTACTCCTTTATATTTTCCAATGCGGTCAGTACTTCTAGCTGACGGCAACATACATCGACATCCAGCGGTGTATTCAAATTCCACGTCTCCTTACCGGAAATACTTGATATTGCCGTCACGATAGATCCTTGCGTAATCATACCGCGTGATACTACCTCGTCGTACTTCTTCGTTACTTCTGGTTCATCTGGCAGCTGTAATCTGTACATCTTCGCGTTACGAATCTCCTTTCCTTCAACCCTAATACCATGTACCGTAATCCCGTAACCTTTGACATCGCGAAAATCCATATCACCGATTGATACTCCTGTTACTTCTTTCATCTCGCTATGTGTCATAGCCATGGCATCCCGATAGCGCTGATTGTATATGACTTTAAGTGTCAGCATTCGTTCTCCAATGGAATCAGTACATCGAGCTGATTCGTAAGTTGCGTTATACTACTATCCAATTTCCATGTCTCCTTACCATTCATACTGGACTTTATCGTTACTTCTGATCCAAGCGGAATCACATACTGTCCAACAGTACGTTCTTCCTCTACTGTCTTGGTTTCAAACTCTTCCAATTGTCCCACATTCCATACATCAAAATTCTTATATACCGGACGTTCCTTCTCCTCTTTAATGCGAATCGAATCTGCCGTAATAAGCAATCCTACTTCTAGGTACTTATAACCTGTCCGGTCACGCATAATCATATGACCGAAGTCCGCGCTTTTAAGACCCTGTACCGTAATACCTTTGAGTCCCGTTTTCTCGGTCTTTTCCTTCTGAATCTTGGTACAAATATCAATCATACTTTCTCCATTGCGAGCATAAACAGGATGTCGTTGTACAAGCTGTAGATGTCTCCTTCCGAATCAATCCTGTATTCGTGTTTCTTCAAGCAGCATCCTTTCCCGGTACGAACGATGACGTTACAACCAGGATGAATCTCGACAGAATGAGGAGAATCCTCCAGCTCATGATCGATATCGTAATAACCGGTGATATGACAGTAATGACCAAGCTTTTCTACCTTCGGCAGTACCTTCTGAATCCAATCCGGTTCCTGCTCCATACATACTGATACGACCACGTTACAGCAGCTGTTGGATTCAGGAGCATTATCGTTCTCTACGTACACTCTCATGCATTCTCCAGCGCGAGCTTGAAACTCACCTCGTTCATCATCACCAGAATCTCCGACATGTTCTTCGGGCAGTACGTCTGTTCCCACCCGTCAGAGGTGAATGTCACCTGTTCGTTGAGACCGCAGAATGTCGTACCGAATTCGTTCTTGCCAGATTCGTTCAATATCTTCCCGTTCATTGCGTATATCGCATTCACGTTACTGCCCAGAACCCCAAAGCTCGCGAATCCCATGAATTCGGTAATTACAAGATCATTGAATGCTGGCAGACCCGTATTCGCTACACCTGTTGTCAGGGTCGCCTTGCGTACGTTGGTGACATGCCTGCTGAGCATCTCTGCCTTCTGTTTCTCCGGCATCCCGTCACGCGTGAGCTTCTTCACCAGACACATCATACTGCTGTAACCCCGAGACATCTGTCTACCCTGTTAACGTAGAACAGGGAAACATCCAGATCTGTAAGCTTATCAGGTACGATATCCTCTGCCTTCTCCGGTAACGTAGAACGACGAAGCGGCATATCGGATTCAGGTTGTACGGTATCATCTGCCATGTTCAGGCCGATAAGTACCTGCATCTCGTTAATGAATGCATTTGCCGCGCTGTGGGTCTCGATAAAACTTAACCCGTCTGTACCAGTAACGTCGTCCTTCACGTAGAAGACGGCCGGAATCATCCAAAGGTACTGGACATTCTCCTTTTCCGGTTTCATCTCCTTCTTATCAGTATCACTCTCTGCAACCGTACCAGTAATATCGTACAATTCCGAAAAATGATTGTTATGCTTGATATCCGTTACCCTACTGCACACGAATTCCCACATGTAATCCGGAATATCTCCCATACCACATGCATTACCTTTCTTCGCTTCCTCGATCAGGAATTCCTTGGCATTTGTCAGAAACTTATGTACTTCTGTCGTTACTACCTTTACAATCATACCTTCTCCAGATCCAATAGGAAATTAACCTCGTTGATTATCCTGAGCGTATCTGCCTTCGTCTTTATCTCGTACCTGAACTCCTTACCGTCTTTGCCGACGAACAGTACCTTCGCGCCGAGGTTCAGGCCGATATGTCTCTGTAACTGCCTGTGTAACCCCGTATCACCGGACTCCCGCTGAACACCCGATATCCAGAATCCGCCTTCTTCCCCGATCTTCTCCAGCGAGTACACGTTCTCGAGCGAATCAGTTACGCCAATCCTCGTCTCTGTCTCACAGCGCATTCACTCCCTCCAGATCTAGCAGGAAATTAACCTCGTTGATTATCCTGAGCATGTCAGTCTTGTTCTTGACCCTGTATGAATGTGACTTGCCGTCACAGAAGAATTCCAGCTTCGTACCCTTATACGCCACGATGGTGTCAATCGGGAATATCGGCAGATCCGGTTTGGTGTCAGGGAGCGATTCCCTAACGCCGTTGATGTCGAGACCTCCTGTCTCCTGATTCAGCGTCAGTGACGTAACTATCTCCATCCTGTCGGTAAGTCCCATATGTGTCGTTACATGGCAGGTCATATCGTATCTACCTTCTCCAGATCCTTCAGGAATTGCATCTCGTTACAGAGGGAAATCGCATCTGTCATACCATTGACCTCGTTCCAGGAGCTTATTCCGTCTTTCCAGTATATTACAGTATCTCCTGGAAATACATAGTACCAATCAATAACAGCATCATCCGGTATACGGAAATTCGCATCTGGGCATTCAATTCCTGCGAAACGCATTACGGCATTGGATCCCGGTATGAAACCACCGGGATAGAATCCATTCGCGCCAGTCAGGAACACCTGCTCCGGTCCTGACTTGGTCCAGTCTCGCTTGCGATTGATCCACACGTTCATGGGTACAAATATAATTATCTCCGTGATTTTCGTAAACCCTTTTGCCGTCTACGACATCAGGGATGACATTCGATTCGACAACGCGACTGTCACCGTGACCGTCAAAATGCCTGAGATAACGACGACTTCCGTGACGTTATATCGAAATAATGTCAAGTAGTACGACGGCAAGTACGACGTCAAAATAGGGGCCCCCCGCCCCCCGGGGGCCCCCCTATCCGTGACACCCCGGTGTAAATTTTTCGACTGATTCAAAATGAAACGATTGTAAAAAAATGTGTTTAGCGATATATAATATATACCGACGGTTTAATATCGAAACATTTCCTTAGTGGTTTAGCCCCGGGTGTGTCTGAGTCTCCCCTAAAAATAAAAAATTTTTTAAAAATTTTTGGTTTATCCCTTCTAGGTTTATTGGGTTTATCCTTCTGGTTTTTCTAATAATACGGTTTTTCTCCCCCGGGCGGGCTTATTTTTGAAAATGGCTTGGTTTCAAAAATTTTTTTAAAATTTTTTTGTATCTGGTTTACCGAAAGGGGGAATTTTTCTATATTGTTATATTATGGGATATTATATACGTAGATACGATTTACACGATGACGTGGTGGACTGGGGAGATATAGACGAGGACCAGTTCTCGTTGACATATGACATGTGTAGCAAGAACGATTACGGTAGTTTTGCCTTTCCGGTATATATGGATATGTTATATGACGATGACGGGTATGTGTTAGGTATATGTATATACAGGCATATGGTGGATGATGTCGGTATATATGTCTTTTCATTCGAGATACGTAAGGGAATGAGGTATTGTGGCATTGGAAGTATGTTTATGGGGATATATAAGGGAATGGGTCGTGTGGGGTTGTCTACGTTGCCTGAATCCAGGATATTTTATGAGAAAAACGGTTTCGAGAGTATAGGGGATAGCCGTATGTTATATAAATAATATAAAAAGGATTATTTATATGGATATAAATGAAGCTAAGAAGATACTTGCGGATAACGGATATCTGGTAGAGGTTGGGTTGTTTGACAAGTTGGCGGATAAGATACATGGCAAGCCGCAGATAGTGACGCCGAAGTTGGAGTTGCAGTTTACTGACGAGAATGTGAAGGCATGGTATATGGCATTGCTTGATTTCTTCCGTAATAAGGGAATAAAGGTTATCAAGAGCGAGAATGGCAGCAGTATCTTAAGGAACCAGAACGGTTATGGCTGCGGACGTCTTATACTTGACGCTGACGAGGTTGGCTTGATATTCCCGAAGGATTCTACCGATTATACAGCTGGTTCGTTAAAGATAACCAGTAAGACTGAGCCTGATGTACAGAAGGCTATGGCATATCTCGAACAGAAGCTTGATTATTAATAAGGATATATAGAAAATAAGAAAACCGGTCGATTATGGCCGGTTTTTATTATAGATAGGCTAGACCCGCATGCATTTGGATTTCATTCTGTAGTTCGGGTATTATATGTAGTTCTTCCGGGTTGACCGTGGCACATCCTTGTTCGTCCATGTGGTAGTTTAGGCTCAGGTAGGTATTTGCTATCTTTATTATGTCTATGGCATGGATGAATTTTGTTATCTGTTCGAGCGTATCGAATTTGTAGTATTCGAAATCTAGCATTCTGCTGCCGACTTTAAGTATATCGATTTCGCCGGATATACAGATATTTGCTTGCCAGTATGGCTTGTCGTTGTCGAACCGGTATATGACATTGAATGAGAATTCGATTTTCGGTCTGTACTTTTTGATGCCTATGCAGTGGTTGTCGATTTGATAGTCCGTGTTTTGGTAGAGGCGTTTTTCTTCTTCGACAATCGGTTTGAACAAGTCTTCGATGGGTTTATATATTACTGCCGGTTCTGGTAGTTTTTGTGGCTTATATATCGGTGGTTGGGTCATATATATTGGTCGATTTTGTCCAGGGCGATGGCGATCTGGAGCTGGTTTGCTATATAGAGCATTGTATTGGGTGTCAGGGTGGTCCAGTCGAGAAGGATTTTGTTCGGGTGTTTGGATTCGCCTGTTACGGCACGAATCTGGTAATCCTTGTCATTACGGAGCATTACGCATCTGTATTTTCCGTATTTATTGTTTTTCTCCTTCTCGTAATACTTGATTCTGAGGTTCATCCTCTTGACTTTCCTGATATTTGTCTTGGTTTCGTCGAATTCGTGGACTTCGTATTCGTATAGCGAAACATCTGGAACTTCCCCGTACACGCCATTGGTGGTTACGAGGTCGTTAATATCTATATAATAATACAGTGTCTGTTTATTAGAATCGAATTGCCGGATGTATATTCTCATGTGTAGGTATCTTTGCCAGTTCTATAAGGAACTT
>Ga0265301_10003398_pt1 | contig 16902 bp, 10 predicted proteins | sample AusTroGonzalo_MG_2_FD_193488 | JGI IMG/M metagenome (GOLD analysis project Ga0265301, IMG submission 193488) | Bovine rumen microbial communities from tropical cattle in Woodstock, Queensland, Australia - Gonzalo_04 | ecosystem: Host-associated > Mammals > Digestive system > Stomach > Rumen ...
ATTTTCGGGGATGACACCATCTGATAGAACAAAAACAATTGTACTTTCTTTGTTAGCATTACATTCTTTTTTGACTTCAGTAATAGCATCTGTAAAGCATGTGATACCTCGTCCAGTTTCACAGCTATAAGCACATAGATTTTGATTTAAATCAGGTTGTTCCGTTCCTTTATCAAAACTTTGAATAACAATTCCATTTTTTATTCCTTCACAAACAATACCACTCATAGTTGGATCGGATGTCGCATGATTATTTGTTTCGCGGAAAACACCGATTCTAATATTCGAATTAATTTTACGTATTCCTTCGACAATTGTATGTGCGATATTTGTTCTTTCATTATTAAATATTTTGCCACCGATAGTCGTATTTTTGGAGGAATAAGAGTAATCTAACATCATTGCAAATGATGGGACTTCGCCAGGTTTACAGATACGCATACATTTGTATTCTTCATCATCATTAATTTTAACAGGTGTTTCACCCTCTGGGCAACATTCGTAGGTTGGAGGTGTTGTATCAAAGCGTGTCCAATAATCGCCTTCACTTTCACAAATACATACACCATTTTCTTCTATCAATGGATCAGAGCATTCACATCTTTCGTTTCTGCACGTATTATGCCCATCTGTGTTTTCTGCGCAATCATTGTCTGATTTGCAGCCGCAGATATGTGTTTCTAAACATTTTGTTCCATCCACATTACCTTCACAATCCGTATCATTTTCACAACCGCAAATACCATCTTTACATTCTTGTCCACCATCACAATCTGCATCTATAATGCATTTTCCACATGTTCCATCTGTACGACAAACAAAATACGGATACGCAACATCATCCAATTTTTTACACTCAGAATCAACAGTACATTCTTCGCAAGTTGTATTATCGTCTGTTTCATGACAGATAGGAGTTGTAACATTACCAATTTCATCGTCCGTTGTTGCACCATTTAAACAGTATTTCTTTACATACTTTTTGCAAGATGGTACAAACCAATTTTCTTCCCAATAACTTGAATCTTCGTGCTTTTGAGGACACTTTTCAACCGCTGGATGGGTACACTTTTTACATTCATGTTGTGTAGTATCACAATATTCGTCTTCACCAGAACAATCGTTATCTGTTATACATCCACATTTTTCAATACCATCAACAGTTACGCAGGCTGAAGTACAACATTGACTTGCACAGCAAATTGCACCACTGGCACAGCAAGAACCGCCACAACATGTTCCATTGGGACAACCTGGATCTGATGGGGGTGTACAATCTGAACATTCTCCATCTTTGCATAATTTTGCGTTAAGACAGCAAGTTCCTAATGTTTCTCCAGATTTAATACAACAATATTTCCCTGTAGGACATTCTGTATTGTCATGGCATACGCAGTGGTTATCTACACAAACCATTGGAGATGGACAGTCCACATCTGTTGTACATTCGCTCCAAGTACATCTTTTTGTGCCTGTACCGTCATTTAGACAACTTTGTCCATGAGGACAAGGACATTCCCCAATTTCATCTTCACATACATTCCCAATACGTAAAGATTTACATTGGCAATTACCGCCACTTATTTCGTGTGCATTAACACAAGGTAGGCATGTATAATATTCTGAACAATATCCTGCTAATCCATCACATACTCGGCCTGGAATAGGGCATTCCTCACAACGATTATTAACGCAGTATTTTTTATCAGAAGGACATTTTGATGTATCAGAACTGGTACATTCCACGCAGGTTTTATTATAACAAATGCTGTCTTTACAATCACCGCATGTACCACATTCACCAATAAGACCATTTAGACAACATCCGTTAATATAATCTGCGCTTGTACCAGGCAATGATTGAGTATAACCTTTGGGGCAAACACTACACTTTCCATCGAAAAAGTATCGTGATGATTCACCACAGTTCCCTCCATAAATCAAAACAAGAGGTTGACTATCTGAACAGTTGCATATTTCTTCAATCTTTTGGGGTGCATCATTGGGCGAATATATTTTATCAAGAGTTAAAGTATCTCGATTTGATTTAAAGGTAGCTAGTTCACTTTTTGTTGTTGGAACGATAGCATCATAGGCCTTCATTTTTACGATTTCATAGCAAGAAGTACACTCTAAATCAGAAGCTAAAATAACAAAAGAATCCGAACTTTCATCAGTGTATAATTCGGCTTTGCCGTTATCAGGTGTGATTAATATCCCAGGATCATTATATTGCCCCTCCGGAAAAAAATCTGTCAAGCGAACCTGACCAGATTTTTTCTTTGCCGATAGCTTGTGTAGCTTATAGCGCGTCGCAAGAGTTGCAATTTGGTCGGAGGTTTTTTTACAGTTTAAATAATCCCGTAATATCTTAAATCCGAAAAGAGAACCAATCAGCAAAATAGCGATCACAACCAAAACGGCAATGATCTCTATAATGCTGCGCCCAGATTCTTGAAATTTCGGAGTTAAAGAATGCAATATATCCTCCCATTATGAATTACATATTGCCGTGATATTGCAAGCAGCACATTTATTTTCTAGGTCAACACTGATAGAGTATGTATGTCCCGCTTTTAATGGTACACTTTTAGAAATACTATTGGTTCCACTGCAATAATTTGTACAATCGAGGCCTTCACAAAGTTCTATTTTTGTACAGCGTGTTATGGATGCAACACTGATACTTAATGTCATATCCTTTTGGGAATCAACGGTGAAGGTCGAATTGTCGGACCATTTCCAATGATCAGAATATATCTGCTTATTACCAAAGCTCATACTTTGACAACAGCCTGTTCCCGATCTATTACATGCTTTTGAGCAGCATTGATTTCCACAGACAACTTGAGCACCTGGATCCAAGTAGCTGCATGTTCCATCACTATTTTGAAATTGGCAAATGTTACATGGACTACAGGTATTTGAAGGTCTTGTAGGAGTTGTTAATGGACAATAATTTTCCGTAACGGATCTACAAACCCCATTGACCATTTTGGTATAAGTCACACTTTCCATATGAGATTTTGGGGTATTTTTACCACAAACATCTGTTGGGGTACCATCTAAAGCACAGCAGGCCATATTACCACACGTTTCTGTTGGACAGGTCAAACACACATGATCCGGACCACAATAAGTATCTCCTTCACAATCTGCTGGTTTTAAACATTCAACGCAATACGTACCAGAGCTATGACACATATCTTTTTTGGGATCATCTGTTGGTCTAGGACATGTGAATTTCCTTTTTTCAATACAGCGTCCAGCATAAACACCTGTTCTATAGAGTTGATCCGCATCAATATCACATCTATTTTCTGGAGCCGGACAATGACGACATACCAGTGAAGGATCACAATACTCGTTTCCTTCGCAATCTTCATGTCTGGTACATTCTACACATCTTCCCGTCATTGTGTTACAAACCTTTTTGTCAGATGAATCTCCGGGCATAGGACATGGTGCTAAATCATATTCCAAACAACCATCGCTATCATATATTTTTTGATCGCAACGATATCCCTTGATGGGCGGACAACACTTCTTCGAAGCGTCACTTGTGTCATTTCCATCTTTACAAGTTGTTCCTGAAACACATTGTTTTGGACAAACCTCTTCTCCAGCACAAGCTTGACCTTTGGGGATCCTTAATGAGAATTTGGGCGGGTTACATTCACACTTATTGTCTCGACATTCGAGTGCTGGTCCACAACCACAGGCCCGCATACAGGAAGCTTTTTCTGTGGCTGGCAAAGGTGTGATACATTCACATTGTCCAAGCTCAGCACCCGATGTTGAACAACGTAAGAATAAGCTATTTGCACAACCGCATTCTCCCCAACATGCATCGTTTTTGGAGGTTGGTAAAGAATTACATTCGCATTTAGCATTGTCTTTAGAACCATAACACATCAATGCATCACCTGCTTCAGGATTACATGGACATTCTGTGGGTTTACAGAGATGGTTTTTATTTCTGGGTTGTGTGCCAAAACCCTTTTTGGGACATTCTGGACTTTCTGGTTTAACACAAACATGGTTAATGCAATCCAATCCTTCATTACAAGAATTTGGACAGCTTCCATTATCACAACTTCCTCCTTCACCAACACTGTTTTCGGGTGGACACTCACATGTTTCTGTGCTGCTCCTACATACTAATCCTGTTGCACATTCAACCGGACAACCAGGGCACTTATCTGCTTTACATGAGCCGCCTTTTTGAACAACTTTTCCCTTGTTCTTACAAACACATTTTTTATCGACATCATCCCAGTTCATACAGACCTTATTGCATGAACAAACGCCATTGAGACATGTTAAATCTTCTGAACATGCGTCTGGGCAGGCACCGTTACAACTTTCTCCTATACCAACCGTATGAGGATCAGGACATCCCGTTGGAGGACACGGTGGATTGGGACAACCGGGGCATGGAGTTGGTCCGGGACATACAGGAGGACATGGTGGATTAAGACACCCTGGACATGGATCTGGTCCGGGGCAGACAGGGATGCATACGCCGTCTTGACATGTCAATCCATATGCACAGCCACATTTAGGACTACATTTCGCGCCTTCTCCTCTTGGTGGCTTTCCAAATTCACGTTCACAGTCACAATCGGGTGTCACACAACACATTTTTTCTGATGGTGAACAATACAGACCTGAGCTGACGGAACCCGTATCGTTATAGCAGACATCACCACTATTCAAGCATTCCTTACATTTATGATCTTTGTCACAATAAGGCTTGCTGGGCGAATTGGCTTTACAATTGGGATTGAGTCCTTGAGAATCATTTTTAGTGGGATCACATTCGCGGCACATACCATTGACGCAAACATCTTTACCGCATCCGCCGCAAACACCACATTCAGGATGTGCACAACAGTTGCCGTTTTTATCTTCCTGTTCACCTTTGGGGCACCGATAGCATTTTCCAGAATAGAAATGTTTGCAATCCCCTTTTTCTTTTCCATTATAAAGGAAAGAATGAGTGTTGCCTTTACAAAACTTTTTTAACGCGACAGGATCTTTTTTAAAGTCATCCGGTGTAAAGAATTTAACTTCTCCATCTGAATTGATAACTCCTTCATTGAACGCATCACTTAAATCTGCATCAGTCACTAAATCATAAGATGATTGTAACATTGCTTCTTGACAGGAAATAAAGTCAATGTCCTTTGCAACGACAACAAAACTGGTTGTATCTCCAGATGCATGAAGACTAACTTGTCCACGGTCTGGGGTTGTACAATATTCAGCGTTACAATCTCCTTCTGGGAAAAAGTCTTTTATGCTAACCGTCTGTTCGGAACCTTTTGTAACATCGCGAGCGCGTCCCAAACGACTGGATTTATAGCGCAAAGCTATTGTTGAAATTGCACTGGCCGTTTCTCTCTTTTTGAACATATCCAAAATAAGTCTAAATCCAACCAAAGCACCAATTAACAAAATGGCAATCACAACCAGAACGGCAATGATCTCAATTAAGCTGCGTCCTTTTTCTTGTTCCTTTGAATAAGGTTTTGAAGAGTTATTAAAAAACATGATTTCCCCCCTTTTTTCTATATGGTATCAGCTTTTTTTTGTTTATGCAAGTATAAATTTCAGTTTTTTTAGAAAAAGAGATATTTTCTTTATTTATTAAATTATAAGGATTGTTTTTGGGTGAATATTGTGCTATGATCAGCCTTATTAACAAAAGGAAAAACTATGGTTCTATTTTTATTGGCTTGTGCTTTGTTGGTTTTGGGGTATATTGTTTATGGGGCGCTGGTGGAGAAAGTATTCGGTATCACTGGTACTAAAACGCCGGCTGTAAAACATCCTGATGGGGTGGATTATATTCCCTTTCCGACCTATAAAGCCTTTTTGATCCAGTTTTTAAATATTGCTGGACTCGGACCTGTTTTTGGTGCAATTTTAGGGGCGGTTTACGGACCGGTATGTTTGTTATGGATTGTGTTTGGTTCTATTTTCGCGGGAGCAGTGCACGATTATTTATCGGGTATGCTTTCGCTGCGCCATGACGGAAAATCGTTGATTTACTTAATGGAAATTTATTTTGGTAAAAAGATAAAATATGTGGCATTATTTTTGTTGGTCTCTATGCTTTTGTTAGTGGGGGCGATTTTTGCCAAAAGTCCAGCCCAAATTTTGGGACAATTAACGAATACATCCATGTGGTTTTGGTTAGCAATCGTTTTTGGGTATTATTTTGTAGCAACATTATTACCAATAGATAAATTAATCGGTCGTTTTTATCCCATTTTTGCATTGTGCTTATTGGGATCTAGTGTAGCTTTGATAATCGCTTTATTTATGCAAGATGTTCCGACATTTTTGAATTTTACAACCGAAAATTTACATCCCAATGGATTGCCTTTATTTCCCTTACTTTTTGTGACGATTGCTTGCGGAGCTATCAGCGGTTTCCATGCCACTCAATCACCTATGATTGCACGTTGCTTAAAAGATGAAAAATACGGTCGTCCTGTGTTTTATGGTGCCATGATTGTGGAAGGTATTATAGCACTTATTTGGGCAACATTGGGTATTTGTTTTTATCCAACGACTAGCCATTTGCTCGCGACTATCAGTCATGTGGAACCCGGTGGTGTTGTGTCCGAAATAGCCAAAGGTTTATTAGGAAATATTGGTGGTATTGTCACAATCGCTTCTGTAGTTATTTTAGCTATTACCACGGGTGATACTTGTTTCCGTTCAGCACGACTTACTTTGGCAGACTTTTTTAAATGGCCCCAAGAAAAAATTAAATTCCGTTTGATGTTATCGTTGGCTGTTTTAGCGGGTGGTATTTTTATTTCCGTTATCAATGTATCCACCATTTGGCGTTATTTCGGATGGTTTAACCAAACATTGGCAATGTTTACACTTTGGTTGGTAACAGTCTATCTTTATAAGATGAAAAAATGTTTTTGGGTTTCATTGATACCGGCGGTTTTTATGACCGCGGTGAGTTCTGCTTATATTGCTTATGATAAGTTGTTTTTGAATTTACCAGTTGCTTTGGCGCACAAGATAGGTTTATTAGTCGCCTTAATCTGTTTAGTTGTATTTTTATTAGGTGCACCTAAATGGTTTCAAAAAAAGTGAATTCAAAATAATAGAGCAAAGAATGTCAACAGTTTGTTATGAATTAAGTAAAGAGTCGAAGGCGATGTTGAAGGCAAAATTTCCGCCTAAATACCCTGATGTTCGATATGATCATGTTACGATCGAAATGGGGGGATTGGGCGCTCATCTACCTGAACCTGCACAAAAAGTTGAAGTTGTTGGTATTGCTGATGATGGGAATGGAATAGAAGCCTTTATTGTTAGAGTTAATGGTACACCAATGCGTAAAGATGGTAGGGCCTGGCATATTACAGCAAGTTTTGATTCTTCAAAAAATGCACCAGCGGTCTTTGATATTTTTTCAGAGCCTGGGGAGGAAAAAGAAAAGCCTTATAAGCCGGTAACATCTAATGGTTTTTTAGCTCAAGTATTAGATGAAAAAGGAAAACTAAAGCCGATAAAGAACCCGAATTGGAAAGTGCAAATCTTTGATAAACCGATTCAAGTACAGACTCATCCAGCGGTTCAATATAAAGCTGCAGAGCTGCAGAAAATGCAAAAAATGGGTATTTCGATAGTTTGAATTGTTTGTTTTATAAAATATAAAGCCCCGATTGCTCGGGGCTTTATTTTGAAACGATGTTCTTATTATTTTAACAACATCTTGAAGTCCACAACGACGGCACGGTCTTTTGTGACCAACACTGGGTTACCGTCAATGGATTTGATTTCGGGAATTTCCAAAACCAACTTTTGAACTTTAGCGAGTGTGTCTGCCAAAGGTCCAACGGCTTTGGGTTCTTCACCACGTACACCATTTAAGATGGTACCAACTTTGGTTTCTTTGATCATGGTATCAAAGTCATTGGCAGGCAAGATACGCATCGTTGTATCGCGCATCACTTCGGTATAAATACCACCTGTACCGAACACCATCACACGTCCAAAGTTCTTATCGGAATTGACGCCGATAATAGTTTCGGTGGCTTTAGTAATCATTTCCTGAATCAAGACACTAGCACCTTTCAATTGGAATTTTGCAATTGTGGCGGTTAAAGCATCAAAAGCTTCATTGAACTTTTCTTCAGAGTCAATGTTCAGGTAAATACCTTTCATTTCTGTCTTATGAAGTGCATCCGGAGCGGACAATTTCAATACGACAGGGAAGATATTCTTGGCAAATGCTAAACCTTCGGCTTTATCGGTAAAGTTACCGCATTTTGGATAATCAATACCATAATGATCCATAATCATGTTCATTGTGGATTGAGGAAGTGAAGCTAAACCTTGTGCTACAGCATCGGCTACAGCAGCTTTAATATCGGCAGGTACTTCACCCACTTCAGCAGTCACTTCAGGCAATCCTTTGAATGCCATCTGAGCTTTCATCAATCCCAATAAACGGATACAATCTGTTGGGTAATCATAGGCCAAAATCTTGGCAGCTTGCAAGATCTTTACGGATTCACGCACACGAGATCCACCAATGAAAGAACAGAAAATGTTCACATTCGGGAACTGGGCAGAAACTTTCACAACTGCTTCGGCCGTTTCTTTTGGATCTGTGGCTTTTTGTGGTGTCAACAAAACGATGATGTTTTTGTATTCACCAGATTCACACATGACACGCAAAGCATTTTCATAACGATCTGCTTTAGCATCGCCCACCACGTCAATGGGGTTACCTACAGAGGCCTCTGGTGTTAATACAGCGCGTAATTTTTCGATAGTTGCATCGGAAGGACGTGCCAAATCCAATTTAGCATCTTCACACAAGTCGGAAGCCAACACACCCACACCACCGGCATTGGTCACAATACCAACAGAACCGGAGAAGTCTGTATGTTTGACATTTTGCAACATTTCCAAAGCGCCAAATAATTCACGTGTTGTATAAACTTGGATAGCGCCAGAGCGTTGTAAAGCAATTTCCAATACGCGATAGTTAGGTGCCAAAGATCCCGTGTGGGACAAACTGGCAGCTTGTGCTTTGCTGGATTTACCAGGTTCCATAATAACGCATGGCTTTGTTTTGGAAACTTCCTTCAAGACTTTCAAAAATTCTTGACCTTTTTTCAAACCTTCCAAATAGAATACAAAAGCTTTGGTATTGGGGTCATTTTGAATGGCTTTTAAAAGACTGGCTTCGTTCAAATCAGCTTTATTACCGATCGAAATAAAGTGGGAAAAGCCAATACCTTTTTCTTCAGCCCAATCCAAAATAGCGCAACAATAGGCACCTGATTGTGACACAAAAGCTACGTTACCTTTTAATGGGAAACATGGGGCAAAAGAAGCATTCAAGTTAGCATAGGTGGAAATATAACCTAAGCAGTTGGGGCCTAACAAATTGATACCGGCATTCAAACACTTTTTAGCAATTGCCAATTCCAATTCCTTGTTGCCAGCTTCACCAAAACCTGCAGTAATAATACAAATGTTCTTAGCACCGTTGGCAATGGCATCATCCACAGCTGCATCACAAAAACGAGCAGGGACCAACAATACGACTAAGTCCAAAGCCTCAGGAATATCCTTTGTTGAGGCAAAGCACTTTTTACCTTTAAGTTCCTGGCCAGCTAATTTAGGGTTTACACCATACAAATTACCTTGGAAACCTGCTTCAATCAAATTTTTAAAAACTACCGCGCCCAATTTGGTTTCATCGGCAGACACCCCCACAACAGCCACAGACTTTGGGGCAAAAAAACTATCTAAACTCATTTTGATTCTCCTTTCTGAAAAAATGATGGCAAGAGTGTAGAAAATTATCTCTGAAATGTCAAGGAAAAATTCAAATAGATGGTTGTGAATTTTTGTTTATATAAATTTAATAAAAAAAACTTGTTTTTTTGAAAAAAATTTTGTAAAGTGGGTTTATCCAAGATGAAAGGTTGCAAATGAATAAAATTTTCCTTCTCCCATTATTGTTCTTGTGTGCATGTATGCCCCAACCAACTGTTCATGATTCTGCTTGTGCTAAAGCAAAGTCTGTGCGTGTTATACGTGTGATGGGTGATATGATTTTGGGATGGACTGACACAGGGGCAGATAAGGATTTTTATTCACCTTCGACTTTCTATATGCCAAATGATGAACACTATATTTATTTGAGACGTGAATCACATCAAATTTATTATCCGGGCCAAGTTATTCAATTGCCTGATTCGGCATGTATCAAATATGCTGGTTCGTATAGTTATGTTATTGATAACAGGTATGGCGCTAAAACTTTGAAAGGTGTGATGGGACCATCAGAATATCCAAACCCAGAATATGAAGCTTTGATGCAAGAACGTTATGAGAAAGCTAAGACGTCCTGTTGGATGCGCCGTCGTTTAGGACAGAAATGCAATAAAAATAAAAAATAGGAGAAGATATGAAGCCAATTTTACCCGCCTTTGTGTGTTTAAAGGGCTTTGAGTTGTTGTCTGATGAAGCAGCTATGCTCAGTGAATTTAATCCGATGGGGATTACTTTATTCAAGCGCAATATTGATAATCCAGATCAAGTTAAAAAACTGACAAGCGATATTCGTTTGGCAGTTGGGCGTGATGATTTTTTAATTGCGACGGATCAAGAAGGTGGTGTGGTGCGCCGTCTGCGTCCACCACATTGGCATGAATATATTTCTCAACAAAAACTAGGGGCTTTACCTGAGAATGAAGCCAAAGAGGAAATCAAATTACATGGTACTTTGATTGCACATGATTTGCGCGCGCTGGGTATCAATATGGATTTTACACCGGTTGCGGATACTTTGCACTATGATACAACAGGTGCTATAGCTTCACGTTGTTTCTCTGATGATCCAAAAGAAGTGGCCGAATATGCTAGCATCATGGCACAAACTTTGGTAGAAAATGGTGTTTGTCCTTGTATGAAGCATTTGCCGGGACATGGTTTGGCGAATACGGATTCTCACACGGGATTACCGGTTATTACAGCGGATGAGTCTGTAATTCAACGTGACTATTTACCTTTCCAAAAAATGGCCGATTTTATTCCGATGGGTATGACAGCGCATATCGTTTTACCCCACGTGGATGATCAACCGATTACACAATCGGCAAAAGGCATTGAACTCATCCGTCAGCAAATTGGTTTTGATGGTTTGTTGATTACAGATGCTCTGGAAATGCAGGCTTTACAGGGAACATTGCCTGAAAAGGTTCAAAAATCTTTACAAGCTGGTTGTGACGTGGTTTGTTATTGTTCAGGTCATGATCAAAATAACCCCAACATGTTGCAAGACAATATTGATGTTCTAGAGGCTTGTACACCGATTTCGGATAAAACTTTAGCCCGTTTAGCAAAAGTGAATAATGTGATTTCTAAATCTGCTCCCAAAATTGATGTGGCAACTTTGACAGTGCGTTATGATGAATTGGCGCAAAAAGCTCAAAGCATTTTAGAGCAGGGTAAGGACCACACTGAAAACTGGGCAAAAAAGTAAAATTCAAAATCGGCTTTTGTGTAGGGTCTTAATTTGTAGGTCGTTATATCTTTTTATTGTCTTTCTCTGCAAAAGGGTTTTCGCGTTTTCTTAACTGAATGCGCACAGGGATTCCTGTAATGCCAAATTCATCACGCAACCCATTGGATAAATAACGGATATAACTATCAGGCAAACGATCTGGATTTGTGGTAAATATCACAAAGGTTGGTGGACGTGTACTGACCTGAGTCATGTATTTGAGTGGTACGCGACGTCCGTTTTTAGCGAGTGGCGTTGGATGTGCTTCCTTCATCATATCCAAAAACACATTTAGTTTATGAGTGGGAATGCGTTTGTTCCACAGAGCATAAACTTTGAAAACAGCTTCCATTAATTGTTTTAATCCATAGCCTGTTTTGGCCGATACAGGAATCACATTTAAATCTTTTACTTGTTGCAAAGATTCATACATACGTTCTTTGAGTGGACCCCATACTTTTTGTGGATTTTCTACGGTATCCCATTTATTTAAGGCTATTACCAAGCAGCGACCTTCTTTGAGTACTCTGCTGGCAATCAATAAATCTTGACGTTCCAAAGGTTGCCCTACGTCCAAGACCAACACGACCACTTCAGCAAAATCAATCGCATTTTGGGTATCTTCACCGGACATTTTTTCCAAGTCATCTGAAATTTTACCGAACTTGCGCAAACCGGCTGTATCAGTCAGTTGAATTTTTTTACCTTCCCATTCCCAATTGACCGAAATCGCATCACGGGTGACGCCAGCTTCTGGACCTGTCAATAAACGATTTTTGCCTAGCATTTTGTTGATGAGTGTGGATTTACCCACATTAGGACGTCCTACAACGGCCAACTTTAAAGGCCGTTCGTTTTCAAGTGATTCTTCTTCGGGTGCTTGAATCAGTGGCAATAATTTGCCTGCCAATATATCAAACCCTAGCTTATGTTCAGCAGATAAACAGATGGGTTCGCCCAATCCTAACTGGTAAAAATCTCCTAGATTTTGTTTTTGTTTATCGCTTTCACATTTATTGGCTACCAATAAGACGGGTTTATGGGTTTTATGCAATTCTCTGGCTAAATCTCTGTCTAAAGCATTCATTTCAGTGCGTGCATCTGATACCATAACAATCACGTCAGCCTCAGAAATGGCAACCCGTGTTTGTTCCCACATAGCTTTGGCCAATTCTGTTGTTTTTTCTAAGCCCGCTGTATCAATCAAACGAAAGGTTTGTTCTTTGAGTGTGGCAGTGGCTTCTTTTCTGTCGCGTGTGACGCCAGGGCGATCATGAACTAAGGCTAAGCGTTTATGACAAAGCTTATTGAATAAAGTGGATTTACCCACATTGGTGCGCCCGACAATCGCGACAGTTTTCATTGTACTTGTCCTTGGTGAATTAATTTCCCATTTTTACGTAAATAATACCATCCATCTTGTGCTAAAACAGGAATAGAACCATCAAACTCTGCCGTGATAAAATCTTCTATCTGACCATTTAGAGCATTAAGAGTAATCACTCTTTCTTGTCCTATGACGATGATTTTTTGATCTAGGAAATACAAGCCTTTTAATTTTTTGATTTCAGGTATTGCCGTTTGCCAAAATAAATGTCCGTCTTTTTTATTAAGAGCCATTAGTATATTATCTTGGGTTAATATAAAGATGGCATTACCATTAACGATGGGGGTTAATTGACTGCCATATGGAAGAATCCAAATATTCCGACCACTTTTCAAATCAAAAGCTCCAGTTTTATTGGCATGTCCTACTAAATAGACAATTTGTTCATCAATTACAGGGCTAGACGACATTTGAGCAATGTTGGAAATACGGTCAAAAGATTTTGTACCATTCATATCTTCTTCCCATAAATAGGAGCCAGAATTTTTATCAAAGGCAACAACAATACCTGTTGAAAAAGGTACAATGACTGTTTCTTGCGATACAGCGGGTGTTCCCATTTGTTGCAAGAATAGAGCAGGAGCGTCTGTTTTATAATGCCATTTTTCTTTTCCTTTTTGGGCATCTAATACCCACATATCGTTACTGGAGGAAAGCAGATATAGGTTTCCTTTTTCTAGAACAGGGTTGTTTCTGAAAGGTGTCTTGAAATCTTTTTCCCATAAAATCTTACCATCTGTGTTTACACTTATCACCTTTCCTTTTGGGGACAAGGCAATTAATTGAGTTCCTTTTTTTACCAATGACAAACCTATATCGTTTTCTCCTAAAGGTGTTTGCCATAGGATTTCCCCGTTTGCACGGTTATGTGCTCGTACAACAAAGTTACTATCTAATGTATAAACATTTTCTTTGCCAATGACTGGAGATGATAAAAATGGGCCATTGTCTTTCTGACTCTCTGCGGCACTTATTTTCCAATCTTCGGATGATGATAACTTATTTAAAGCTGGGCGTTTATTCTGGGCATTATAGGCTGGGCTGTCAACCAAAAAGATATTTTCAGAAGATTCCAATTTTATTTTTTGTTTTGCTTTTGGAATAATTAATTCTTCTTGTAGCGTGATGCGTCCATCCTTTGGCGCCACTTTTTTATCTGAAGAACATGCGACTATCCCCAAACATAATAATAAAACAATCCCCCAATGTTTCATTCTTATTCTCCTAACAAGTGATTTAATCTTGATGCTGTATCTGATGTTGTATTTGGATTATCTAAAGCCTTCTGAATTAATTGTTTGGCTTCGTCCTGTTTATTCTGTTTTTTCAACAAAATAGCGGTTAATTCTGTAGCCATTCCTTGAAAGTATGGATTATTCAATGTGGGTGTTAAAATTTGAATTAATTCATCTGGATTTCCTTCATCCAATTGATAACCAACGTAACTTAATAGTGCTATATGATGTAAAGGATCAGAATCCTTTGTTGTTTCGACGGCTGTTTTCAAGGTATCTAAAGCTTCTTTTCTATTGTCCTCTCTCATTTGAATATCGGCCAATTCAAATTGTGCCAAAATACGATACCCAGTTTTACCATTTTGAGACAGTTCCCCGAAATCTGTAATTGCTTTTTGAGTTTGACCACTTAAAAGGGCCAAAGTAGCCTCTTCAAACAAATCGGATTCCTTTAAACGTGTTTTTGTGCGCCATGTATTATAAGACTCAAATCCTACAACACTTGCTAAAACCAGAATGACCAAGCTATAAATCAGCCAACTGTATTTTTTCCAAAATGCAGTCAACCGTTCTTGTTGGATTTCTTCATCCACTTCCATTTCAAACTCTTTGGCCTGACGTGCGGCACAATCGTTGCATTTTTCAGAACAATTTTTACAGTTCTTTCCCTTTTTCATTTATTTCTCCTTATTGAATTGTAATTTCTAAAGATTCCCAACCCTGAACATTCCAAATACCGTCTGGAGCTACAGGAACAAAAATTGGTTCTTGTATCATAATTGAATCCAATGGTGTATTGATAATTTCAGGAGCTAGTTGATAAGCAGAATTATTATATCGCGGTGAGATGGGTTTTCTCATTGGAATATTTCCTATACTTTTCTCTGTTAATACCTGTTCTTGGGACGCGGCTGAAACAGGGTATTTCTCATCATGTATAATAATTTGGTTTTCAGATTCAGGATACAAAATAGTTACCTTTGCACACTGCCATTGTGTAGTACCCGTTTGACGTGGAATATACCCGTTTTCACAGTAACAGTTTGTCATGCCAATACGTTGTCCAGACTTTTTACCGGCGTGTTCTGGGCAGACAGAACAGTTATTACCGACACAATTTTTGCTTACATCCCAATCAGTGTTTGCAGCAATACAACCGTTTTGTTGTTCGTTTAATTGGTAGTTTTCTTGGCAATAGCAATTACGTGTGCCAATGCGTTGTCCAATACGAACAGTTCGACTGCTGAATTCTGGACAATCTATACACATATTTTCCACACAATCTTGAGATTCTTGGCATTGGCTGGATGTCAAACATTCTACACAACGACCATCTTTTAATTTGTATGGAGTAGGTTCTGTACATTTGTCTTGTTCCTGTTTATTGAACGCTGGATTTGTAAAAGTAAAATGAGGTTTTGGGTCTTGATGATCAAAATTTGGTTGATCGATCATTTCTTCTTGTTCTAGCTCATAAGGGCATGTAAAGAAAAAGCGTATAAAACCAGGACAAGTTCCATTTATATCTTCATTAATGGTAATCATATCTGCTTTGAAAACGTCCGTTTTTATAAGCTTTTTACAAATAGATTCAGAAGGTGTTTCTACGACAACAGAAAAATAAATTTTATCTGCATCAAATTGAGGTGTTTCTTCTTCATTTTCCAAAATGATAGTTGTTTTATAAGGTCCATTTTGGAAATATTTTCTTGATTTGAACTGAGCAATATTATTGCTGATTCTCGGACAATACAGCTTTGCTCTGGCGGCAACAGCTTGTGCAATTTCTTTTGACTTTTCGGAAGCATGTGTTTTGTGACAAATATAAACACACAATAAACATAACAATGCAATAACTGCAATGATTGTGATAACGCCGAAGATAGTTTTGCCTTTTTGATGATTTTGGACCATGGTACGCTCCTTTGTTGATTTGTGGCTATATTTTAGCAAATTTTCACACTTCTGTCTACTTTTATTTTTCTTTTTTGGGAAGTGAAGCAAAAATAGGTCTTGCAATCCATCCTGGTAAGATACTTCCAAACCATGCTCCAAAAGCCATTATCCATGGAAAAGCAATCAGAGCAGGTGCTTTTCCCAACCGTTTATGAATAATGTGAGCGGCTTTGTCAGCTTTCATTAAGAAAGGCATATAAAATTGATTTTTGTCTGTCAAAGGAGTTTCAATAAAACCAGGGCAGATAGTTGTAAAATGCAATTTTTTATACTTATTTTGTCCGCGCAAAGCCTCTCCAAGTGCCTTTACGCAAGATTTGCTGGCAGAATAGGCTGGACAACTGCCCATTCCGCGATAACCTGCCAACGAAGCAATCAGTGCAATTTGTCCTCCACGTTTTTTCATTTCCTCAATAGCGGGTAGTACTGTATTTAATGTTCCGAATACGTTTGTTTGGATAATTTGACGTGTTGAGGCAATAGTTTCATCTGTTCCTAAAACACCTCCAGAAATACCTGCATTGGCAATGACTAAATCCAAGGGTTTATTTTTGTAGGCCTGGTTAATAGCCTTTTCTGTGTTTTTTTCTGAGGTCGTGTCAAAAATATAAGTATAGACTTTCGCTTGTCTTTGACGACACATCTGCGCAACATCATTTAATCTTTCCTTATTGCGTCCACATAAATGTAAAGTGATACCTTTTTGGGCGTATTCCAAAGCTAAAGCTTTACCTAATCCACTACTGGCCCCTGTGATGAAG
>Ga0265301_10003410_pt1 | contig 16853 bp, 6 predicted proteins | sample AusTroGonzalo_MG_2_FD_193488 | JGI IMG/M metagenome (GOLD analysis project Ga0265301, IMG submission 193488) | Bovine rumen microbial communities from tropical cattle in Woodstock, Queensland, Australia - Gonzalo_04 | ecosystem: Host-associated > Mammals > Digestive system > Stomach > Rumen ...
CCACCTTCAGCACCATAACTGCCTATTACGATGATGGCGATGTCTGGGCCTACCGCGACATCTATTTCGACCCCGCCTACCCTTCCTACAACATTCGTTTCCAACATAAAGGCCACCATATACTATACGTGTATCTTGGACCTCCGGCAACGCCCTCCGGGAAGGGCCAGCCAACCGGATCCGAAAGACTGGGCAGCTCGTATATTACGCGCACCGACGATTGGCAGACATGCGAATACACGGTTTCCGGAACTCACGCCGGAATGCAACGCCTCTATTTCCTGTTCTACTGCGGCGCACCCACCAATGTGGGAGCGGCTATCGACAACGTCCAAATATCGGGCATCGAATGCATTGCTCCTGAGAATTTGGCCGCGACGCCGCAGGATTCCTCCGCCGTGCTGACGTGGCATCCCCTGTGCGTCACGCCGCCCTACGGGTATGTGGTAGCCTACAAGAAGTCCACAGACACGGAATTCACGGAGGTTAACGTCACCGACACCACCGTCACGCTGCTGAACCTGCTCCCCTACACGGACTATACCTGGAAAGTGAGTGCTAAGGGGTCGGACAGCATTCTTTACGGTTGGAGTGCGACGGCCACCTTCAGTACAACGGTCACGCCGGTGAGATCCATCCCCTATTTCTGTGGTTTTGAAGACAATGCCGAGAATGCCGGCTGGACGTTGGTGTCCATGTCGGGCTCATCCAACCGATGGACGATCGGTGTCAACGGGAAATATACGGGCACCAAAGGCTTATATATCACCTATACCAGCAGCAATTCCTACAACTACACGGATGTGAATTCGGCTGTTTGGGCCTACCGGGACGTACTATTCGATTCGGTGGCGAAAGGCACGGTGGTGGAGTTCGACTACAAGGTGAGAGGCCGAGAGGGTTACGACTATGCCAAATTGTTCATCGGCGACACCGTCCAACCGTACGGATTTGACATCCCCGCTGGCCTGACGGACATCACGGGCGAACTGTCCTCCACGGAGTACAGTCCAAATTGGAAGCATAAGATCTTTTTCCTCAACGATTCGACACTTACGGGGCTGAAACGCATCTATCTGTATTGGCAGAATACCTATTATTACTCCCAAACTCCCCCCATTGCCATTGACAACCTATCGATTTATACCACCGAATGCAGCGCACCTATGAACTTGGCCGCCACAACGCTCGACACCGTGGCTGATCTTTCGTGGCAACCCAATGTGATTGGGGAGGCGCAGACCTACACCGTGGCTTACAAAAAGAGTACGGACTCTGTGTTCACGGAAGTGTCTGTTGCCGACACCATCGCACACATCGGCAATCTGGAGCCTAACACACAGTATGACTGGAAAGTAAAGACCAACTGCTCCGAAATTAGCAGTTCATGGCAAGCTGGGCCGGCTTTCAAGACGTACCGCCTTTTCGCCCAAATTCCGTATTCTTACGGTTTTGAGGATACCAGTGAGAACCTAAACTGGGGCGAACATGGCACTTCCGGCGAACCTGACCATTGGAAAATCGGAACGGCCGCCGTTCATCAAGGACAATATGCCGCCTATATCTCCAGTGATGGCGGCAATACAGTCACGACCTCCCCTTCTGACTATCAGAGTGCTTCCGGGCTTTATCGCGACTTTGTGTTCTCCCCCGAGTTCTCGGAGCATGAACTCACGTTCGATTTCAGAGCGACACGGGCGGACCTGCCGGCGAATGTGAAAGTTTATGCCATGGAAGCTACCTCGCCGGACTACGTATATACAGACATCCCGAATAGCGCTTTGGTTTTCGAACTGAACCCAACACTTACGGTGATTGGCGATACGACTTGGCATACCTATACGGTGAAGTTGAACAATACACACAAAGGTATTGTCAGAGTTGTCTTTTACTGGTGGAACGACAGTTTTCATAACCATACTGTGTCACCCTGTGTCATTGACAATGTAACCATTCACGGGCATGTCATGGGCACTCCCTTCGCCCTGGTGCAGAAACCGCAGACCGACACATCTGCTTTGTTCTCCTGGCATTCGGGCAACAACATGCCGGTCTCCTATACGTTGTGCTACCGCAAGAGCACCGATCCGGTTTTCACCGAGATTACGCTCACCGACACCTTCTTCCTACTCCAACCCGTGACCACCCCTTCTACTTACATCTGGCAGGTTCGCGCTAACGGAACGGACACGATGCACAGCGACTGGACCGAAACGAAGACCTACGTTCACAAGGTGGTTGGGCTGCCGTTGCTGTGTACCTTTGAGGACGACACCGACAACTCCCTGTGGACCAATTACTGGTATTATGGCTATAGCTATTCTGCTATGCCTGACACCATCGAATGGGTCATCGGAAATGCGGTGAAACGCGATGGGGAGAAGTCGATGTACGTCTCCTCCAACCAAGGTGCTGACAACACCGTATCGACCAACTACTATCTGAATGTATGGGCCTATCGGGATGTCTATTTCCCGCCAACAGACTCCTATTACTACGTCACCTTGGATTACAAAGGAGCTGCCCCGACAACTATATACATTGATGATTATAATGACAATCAAGAACCTGAAGACTTCATTAACACCTATTATACAATATCCGTTCCCCAGTCTGCGACCTGGGATCATCGTCACTTCATGGTGATTCCGGACGATTCGAGTTTCTCGGGGGTGAAGAGAGTCTATTTCCAGTGGCAGTATTCAAATACCGCGACGGTTGTGGATGCCGGTGCCGTGGACAACTTCAAAATCGGGGTTGTAGAGTGCCAGGAACTGACCGATTTGTCGGTTGTGGAGATCTCTTACAACTCCGCCAAGGTTACTTGGGAGAAGTTCAATGCCGACTACGACGGCATCAACAACTGCAACGGTGTGCAGTCCTATACGGTGGCCTACAAGCCTGTGGATGCGCAGCAATACGCGGAGGTTACGGTCAGCGACACCTTCTGCGTGCTGACCGGTCTGCAGCCGGATGTCACCTACCAATGGAAAGTCCGCTCCAACTGCGGCAATACGGTCTCGGGCGAGTACTCAGCGGAAAGCAGCTTCACGACTTACGCGGCCCTGCCCTATTTCTGCGACTTCGAGGATGACGGTGAGAATGCGAAATGGCATTTCGCCAATGCCGCGTACACCTACTGGGCCATCGGCGAGGATGGTGAGGTCAGCGGCAACAACCGGTTGAAAGTCATGGGCAGCTTAGGCATAAACAGTTACACCTACTATTCCGGGTTCAGCATCTGGGCGTACCGCGACCTTTACTTCAATGAAGGGTACTCGGAATACCAAATCTCATTTGATTACCGGGGTATGGGACAGGCCGGACAGGACTACGTGCAGGTGTTTATCGGACCGGACACGGTAACGGCTTCCGGAAGCATGATACCCGCCGAACTCACGCGGATTGGCGACAGCCTCTGCAACGTGGCCTCCTACACCCATTTCAGTTTCACCCTTGACAGCACCTTTACGGGCAGCCACCGTCTCTTCTTCTACTGGAAGAACAATGCCGACTCGAAGGGCACCAATCCGGCGGCATCGTTCGACAACCTGCGTATCCAGGGTTCCGACTGCAAAATCCCGACGAATCCTCGCAACATCGCCGTCCCCGGCACCACCGCCGACCTCGCCTGGGGTGCGCCGGATGCTTCGAGCCATCAGTTCACCGTTGCTTACAAGTCCGCGGCGGATACCGCGTTCACGGAAATGCCAGTCAGCGACACCGTGTGCCACCTTTCCGGACTGCTTCCCAACACCAGCTACTACTGGTATGTGCGGAGCGATTGCGGTGAAAACAGCCACAGTCTATGGAGCAACAGCAAGACCTTCTCCACCACGCAGCTGAACATCGCGACCTTGCCCTACTCCTGCGACTTCGAGGATGCCACCGAGAACAGCCGTTGGTCGATTTCTTCCTCGCTGAACAATAATTTGTGGTATATCGGCAGTGCGGTCAGCAATGGTGGCGACAATTCGCTTTACGTCTCGGCGGACAGCGGCGCCACCAATTCGTATGTAAACGACATGGCTTCAGGCATTTGGGCTTGGCGTGACATTGACTTCGGAACCGATTATGGCGAGCATATCGTCTCCTTCGACTTCAAGGGAAAAGGGCGGGAGGCCCACTACGCCCGCGTTTTGATCGGGAAGCCCACAATCCCCTCGGGATCCCCTGTGCCGGAAGGTCTTACGCAATTAGGCGGAGTTCTTTACAACGTCAACGACTGGACGCATTACGCATTCAGCCTCGATTCGAGCTATTCCGGCGTGATGCGGCTGTATATCCAATGGCAGCAGAACACCTACACTGGTTACCAGCCGCCTGCCGCGTTCGACAACCTCACGATTCTCGCCACGAACTGCAGCGCACCCATACAGTTGACAAGCTCCGTGGCCGCTGATACCGTCACGCTTTCCTGGTCGCCTGGAATGGCCGGCGCGAACAACCTGTTCACCGTTGCCTACCGTAGCACAACGGACAGCACCTTCACGGAGGTCACCGTACCCGACACCTTCCTGATGCTCACCGGTCTGCTTGCAAACACCGACTTTATATGGAAAGTGCGGCAGGACTGCGGAACCACCTCCTATTCCGATTGGAGCGAGACTGCTACCTTCTTGACGTATCCAACCTATCCCTATTTTTGCGATTTTGAGGATTCCATCGACAATTCGAGATGGGTGTTTGTCAACGGAAGTTATCCCAGCAAATGGTATATCGGCAACAACTCCGAGAGCGGAACGAACAGCCTTCTGTACATCTCGTCTGACAATGGAGCCACCAACACCTATTCCAACACTAATTCCTACTACTCTCTGAACACCGTTTGGGCGTACAGGGACATTTACATCGATCCTGCTTACGACACAACGTACATCTCTTTCTTCTGCCGGGTCAATGGTGAGAGTTACGACGACCTGACGGTTCTCGTAGGCGACTGCGTGACACCGTCTGGCGAAACCAACCCGCAAAATGCGACCATCTTAGTGCACCAGCTCCATGGACAGCCGGAGTGGCAGCGGCATGTCTGCACCGTCCCGTCGTCAGCGGGGGGACTGCGCCGTCTGTTCTTCCTGTGGCGCAACGATAGCTATGACATCTACAATCCCCCTGCGGCCATCGACAACATCGAGATTTGCAACAAAAACTACAGTTTCCCGCAAAATCTGGCCGTTTCCGCCATCGACACGGCGGCAGTTCTCACATGGCAGCACACCGCCGGCGAGACACCTGACTCCTACACGGTGGAGTATTGCGAATATCCCAACGGCGCGTTTGTCTCGACCACGCTGAGCGCCGAAAATCTGGCAATTGGCAACCTGCAGCCCAACACGGACTATCTATGGCGGGTCCGTACGAACTTCAGTGACGGCCATCACGGTATGTGGGTCAATGCCTCCTTCAAGACCGAGGCAAATGTGGCCCGCCTGCCCTACTATTGCGATTTCGAGGACACCGTCGAGAATGCCCACTGGAAGTTCTTCTTAGGCAGCAATACCAACAAGTGGGTCGTTGACACCGCCATTACCCATGGCGGAGAGAGAGCTCTGTATGTCTCCAACGACAACGGTTCCACCAATGCCTACACCGTGAACTCTTCTTCCCGCGTGTGGGCTTGCCGCGACCTTTACTTCGACCCGCACTATTCACAATTCATTATCTCCTTCGATTTCAAGGGCTTGGGTGAGAACTACAATAGTCGCGCATACGACTTCGCCAAGCTCTTCATTGGACCGGCTGTGACCCCGGGTACCTCGTGGAGCTCGTCAGCCGTATCTCCGACAGGAAGCACGCAAATCGGTACCTACCTCTATCTGCAAAATGATTGGACCACCATTCAGGACACGTTAGTTGTGATTTCCGGGAATGGCATGCAGCGGATCTACTTCCTTTGGGAAAACGATGGAAGCTATGGCGACAACCCGCCAGCTGCCATCGACAACTTCTCCATTGTCCCGTTTGGCTGCGGAAAACCGCTGAATCCGGTTACGTCCGACCTGTCCGCCAACAGCGCTACCCTTTCCTGGGACGGCACGGCCAGCGATTTCGAGGTGGCCTACAAGCTCACGTCCGACACCGTTTACACCACCCTCATCACGAGCGACCACGCGGTCACCCTCGGGAACCTGACGTCCGATTCGGAATATGAGTGGATGGTGAAGACCCTCTGCGCTGATTCTACGGAGAGCGAATGGAGTACCCCCGTCATCTTCTCCACCTACCAGAATGTCGCCCACCTGCCCTACTTCTGCGATTTTGAGAATATGTTCGAGAACTCCAACTGGTCATTGGTCAGCGGCAACGGTGACCAATGGACGGTCGGGCAGGCGGCCAGCAACGGCGGTACCCACTCGCTGTATGTGACGGCCGACAGCGGGGTCACAAACACCTACACACACAACGCCCCGTACGCAATCTGGGCTTACCGCGACATCGATTTTGACGAAGGCTTTACCGAATTCGAAGTGGAGTTCGACTACAAGGGCTTAGGCAACAATGCTCATTATTGCAACGTCTATCTCGGAAGTCCCGTGAAACCTCATCCGAACGACAATGCCGCACCCGCCGGTTCCTCCATCGTAGCCCAGGGCATTTACAACAAGCCCGACTGGACACACTACAGCATTACGGTGAACGGGAACAACACCGGTGTCCGACGCCTCTATTTCCAATGGATTGTCTCCAACGCCGGAAGCGATGCCGTGAACCCGCCCGCCGCCATCGACAACGTCACGGTCACGCCCCACAACTGCGTGAAACCGCTGAGTCTCCAGACCGTCAATGTCACAGACAACACCGCATCGCTCTCTTGGACGCATGCCGCCGGCGTGAACTTTGTGGTGGCCTATCGCGCTGAAGGCTCCACGAACTACACTGAGGTTCAAGCAGTTGGCAACTCTATCGTATTGGACAACTTGCTTTCCTCAACCACGTACACGTGGCGCGTGAAAGCTGTATGCAGTTCGTCGGAAGAGAGCGCCTGGAGTCCGGAAGCGACGTTCACCACGAATTATTTCGTCGCCCAACTTCCTTACATCAACGGATTTGAGGACGACTACGAGAACAACCAGTGGCGGTACTTCTATCAGGGATCCAATCCCGACCATTGGGCGTTCGGCAGTGCGGCTAGCAACGGAGGCAACAACGGATGCTATATCTCCTCAGATGGCGGTATAACAAACTCCTATGCTGGTGGTTACTATAATTCCTGGGCTTGGCGCGACATCTACATCGACTCCGCCACTACCCAGATTCAGATCTCTTTCGACTACCGTGGCATGGGGTATGCGAGCCCCTACAGCGGTTCGGAATATGGCCGTCTGCTCTTCGGCGTGCCGACAACACCCTACTACGTCAACACCGACGGAATCACCGATTTGACGGGCGAGCTCAAGCTGATTCCGGACTGGACCCACTACAACTACGTGGTGGATGTCTCGAACATCACCGGGGTGCGGCGCATTTACCTCCACTGGCACTCCTACGCCTCGCAAGGCGACAATCCTCCTGCCGCCTTCGACAATCTCACCATCGTGGCCGGTAACTGCGGTCTGCCGAACAACCTCACCATTGACAACGTGACGCAGAACAGCATCTCGTTCCACTTCTCACGCTCCGACGCATTGGATGTCGAATGGCAGGTGGCCATCGCTCCCGAAGGAATGGAATTCACAGAGGATCAGATTGTTAATATTTACGACACCTTCTATACGTTCACCGGACTCAACCATTCGTCGCTGTATAAGATTTACGTCAGAAACGTTTGCGATGAGGATGCCTTCTGGAACTACATCTCCCAATACACGGAGTGCGGCCCGATAGCAGCGCTTCCTTTCGTGGAGAACTTCGATGTGAACACCACCCCACAAAACTTGAATTTGGAATTCCCGCGCTGCTGGAGTCGGAGTGGAAGCAACGTTCAGATTGACAATACGTTCGACATCAGTTCTTTGAGATTTAGAGAAGCAGGACTGATTGCCGTGCTACCGGAAATCGATTCCGCCATTGCAGTGTCTGATCTCCAGATTTCCTTCACGATGCAGTATTTCAACAATTCACCGAGCAGAATCGTGGTGGGCGTGATGAGTGATCCGAACGACACCACGACCTTCACCCCGATTGCTGAGGTGGCCTCTTCGCCGGCCCAAGCCTGGACGTACAGGCATGTGCCGCTGAACAGCTATCAAGGTTCGGGAAAATACATTGCGCTCAAGAGTCTGAACTATACCTACATTGACAATCTTGTGTTGGACTACATCTCCGGATGCCCATTCCCCACATACGTGACCGCTTCCGAAGTCACCAACAATTCCATCCATTTGACCTGGACGCCGAACGGCGACGAAACGGAATGGCAAGTGATTGTAGTTGAGCAAGCAAGCGACACGGCAACCGCAACTCCCCAGACAACAACATCCACCAGTTACACCTACAACGGGCTTCAGCCAAGTACAACGTATGTGGCCTACGTCCGTGCCGTTTGTGGAGACGGTGGATTCAGCACATGGGAAAAGACCGATCCTTTCACAACGGTATGCGATCCTGTCTCGACGTTCCCGATTGTGGAGGATTTCGACGAGTTCCCGGTGCCAACGGTTTATGTCTTCGATCTTCCAAGACCGGAATGCTGGACCTTCCCGGAATTCTATGGACAGAACTATCCCGGTGTGAGTTTCCATGAATCCTACTCAGGCACCAATTCGCTGCAGTTCACCGCCGGTGCCAGCAACAGCTTCGCCTCCTATACCATTCATGCCACTGCAGTTTCTCCCATGTTGAATGCCGATATCCATCAACTCAGCGTCCGTTTTATGCTGAAATCCAACTGGTTGTATTATCCCGAAGGTATGGAAGTCGGTGTGATGAGCGACCCCTACGATATGGAAACTTTCGAACCGGTGGAACTGATTGTCCCGCCAACCAGTGACCAATGGTACGAATATCTGGTCCGGTTTGACTCGACCCAGCTCTCAGGAAGTGGCAATTACATCGCGTTCCGCTATACGAGCACCTACAACCAGCGTTGCAACTGGATTGACGATGTGGTCATCGATTATTCGACAAACATCACCCCGGTTCCCGCCCCGACCAATCTTGCGGTTTCGGATATCACCGAATATACAGCTAATCTCTCTTGGAGCCAAGAATCATCGCTGATTTCCAGTTGGAACGTGGAATACCGCAAAGCAGGAGAATCGGAATGGATTTCGATGACGGTTAGCGACATGACTTGTCAGCTTTCCAATTTGGAACCTGACCAACAATATGTTGCAAGGGTGGCCGCACGCTTTGAGGAACATTTTTCCGAATACTCCAACGAATGCACCTTCACGACATTGCCTGTAGGCATAGAGGTGTACACACTGGAGGGCAGGGTATCCGTATATCCAAATCCTGCTCACCATTACGTGGAAATCAACGCGGAAGAGGGCGTTACAATCAGGAGTTACCGCCTTTATTCAACAGACGGGAAACTGTTGCACAGCACCTCGGTTGAAGATGCGCCAGTCCGAGTGCCGGTCGAGAATCTCACCGATGGCATCTATTTCTTGGAGATTGTTTGTGACGAAGGAATGGTCACCAAGAAGATTGTGAAACGGTAAAAAAAATCGCGGCGAATGCCGCGATTTTTTTATTTCGTCGGTGCAGGCCTTACTTTGCTCTCCCGTTTCCAATCGACCGTCATGCCAAACAAGGAAACCCCCAAATACCCGCGCATTTTCAACGTCTGACCACCATCCACAATGCGGATGTAGGCTTTGTAGGTGCCGTTTTTGCCGGGGTACTTGATTTTGCCGTTTTGGTATTCATTCTCCTTGGCGTTGTAGGTCAGCCCCTTCATGAACACTAGGCCGACCTGGTTCTGACCTTTCACGTCGTTGGTCCATACCACCTTGGCTTCATACGTGCCGTCAGAGGCTTTGTAGATTTGGGCCTGTGACTGCTTTTTGGAGAATGGGTCCACGCAGTAATAGATGCCCAAAATGTCGTCGGCTTTCTGCGCGAAACAGGCCATTTCCGCCCAAACAAATATCAATAACAGTGCGATTCTTTTCATTGTCATTTTCAAATTAAAGGAACGATGCCTCTACTCTTCGAATGAGAACAACGGATCCCAAGCAGGTAACATGATGGGCTTCTGGTCGAAAAGTTTAAGGGTGGCGGCGGGGATGTATTTGGCCTCCACGACGAGACGGAACATATATTCGTTGAACCATTCGTCGGTCATGATGAGGAATCCGTTGTGGCCGCGGTTGCTGCCCCAGCTGTTCTCCACCATCCATTTCGTGGGTTTGCCGTTGGCGTCGAGATCGACACCGCAGAGGGTCATGGCGTGGGAGGATCCGCTGGCGTACGTGCTGACACGCTGTTTCTTGTCCATGCCGAAGGTGGTGCCGAAGAGGGAACCGTAGTCGTAGTTGTTCACGTCCATGTAACCTTTGTCGCGGTCGAGGAACTTGGCGACATCACAGGAGAAGTACATCATGGTGCTGTCCTTGATGCTGGCGATGGCCATCTGTGAGATTTCGTTCATCGGCAGGTTGAGGTATTTCCAGTTTTGGCCGTCGTAAACGTGGCGGTCGTATTCAATTTCATATACCTTATAATATTCGCGGGTCGGGTCGTTCATGATCATATAATATTGGGAGAAGTCCTGATTCACGAACTTGTTGTAGAACGACATCGGGGTGTAGGTTTCGGTGCTCACCACTTCGCCTTTGGAGTTGCGCTGTGTCCAGGTGAACTCTGTGGGAGGTTCGCCAAAGGTGTAGGCCAGCATCCGGTAGACGGTTTCCAGCATCTCCATCTTCTTGGCTTGCAGTTGCTGCTCGGTGGTGCCCTTGTTGTTGCACATATCACGCAAAATCAAACCGTCCTCGCGCAGTTTCAGCTTGATGAGCTCGGAAATCTTGGAGGTGTGGTTGCTGTTGTAGGTTTCGGGCATCACGTCTTTCGGCACTACGCCGTATTTGGTCATCAGGTTGGCCACGCCGGTGAACTGACCGCCGTCGCCGAGCGGGTTCTTGAAGAGCCACTGCACGGTCTCGTCTTCCATGGACTTGGCGCGGTTGTCGAGGATGGCCTGCAGGAAGAGGTTGGCCTTTTCGAGCTGGTCATAGAAGAAGGTGTAGCATTGAGAGAACTGGAAGTCGGCGGGAAGGTCGTATTTGCGGATGGCCTTGTTGCGCAGCACGTTCATGCCGGTGAACATCCAGCAGCGGCCGGAGGATTCTTGGTTGGTGATGGCTTTGGAGGGCACGGTGTTCGACATGTTCGGGTCGAAGGCCGTCCGGTTGTCGTAGTTTACCGCCAACTTGTTGATTTCGTTGGCGTTGATGGCGTTGCGCATCGCCTTGTTGTTCGGATTGGATTCGTAAGAACCTCTCAGTTGACCGATCTGCTGCATCGAGAGACCGCCGTTTTTGTCTATTTTTTGCGCCTGTACGGCCGTCATGCAGGCCACCGCGCATACGAGGAGGAATAATTTCTTCATTGTTTCTATTTTTTATGATACTTAATTCCAAAAATCAGGCGGCAAAGGTACGATTTTTTTGGTTAGAAGCTTACAAGCTAGAGGCTTAGAAGCTTAGAAGCTTAAAGTACTAAGCTACTAAACTCCTAAGCCACTAAACTCATAAATTCCTGATAATCAACAATGTTAATAACACTGTTTATAAATAATCCGACGAAAATTAAATCCTTCAAATGGAATTATTATTTTTGCGCGGGTTCAGGTTCTGAACGGATGAAAAGGGAACGCTGTGAGAATCAGCGGCTATACCCGTAGCTGTGAGTTCCGATTTGCGCTTTCTCCAGAATGTCACTGACTTTTTCAGGTTGGGAAGACGGAGAAAAGCGGGGACAAGCCAGAAGACCTGCCTGAAACCAGAGATCGTAGCTTTCGGGATTAAGAGCCGACGAGAAAAGCAGATAAGTGCAATTTCTCCCTGAGCTGTTTTTATTAACAACCAAAACCTTAACCATTAATGGATCAACTGTACATCATCAAACGCAACGGCAAGCGGGAACCCTTCTCGGCCGACAAAATCAAAAACGCCATCGCGAAAGCGTTCCTTTCCGTGAACAGCTTCGCCACGCAAGACGTGCTCATCAACGTCATGAGCCGCCTCAAAATCCATGACGGCATCTCCGTGGAGGAGATCCAGAACCAAGTGGAGGTCTCCCTCATGGCCGAACGCTACTATGAGGTGGCCAAAGCCTACATTTTGTACAGACAACGCCATTACGAGGATCGTGAGGTTAAGGAGAAACTCGATTTCCTGATCAACTATTGTAACGCTTCCAATGCGGCTACCGGCTCTAAATACGATGCCAACGCCAACGTGGAGAAGAAGAACATCGCCACCCTCATCGGGGAGCTGCCCAAGTCGAACTTCATTCGCCTCAACCGCAGAATGTTGTGCGACCGCATCAAAGACTTGTACGGCAAGGAGCTCTCCGACAAATATTTATACTTGCTTAATCATCACTTTATCTATAAAAACGACGAGACTAGCATCGCCAACTACTGCGCCTCCATCACCATGTATCCGTGGCTTCTTGATGGCACGAAGAGCATCGGCGGTAACGCCTCCGCGCCCACGAACCTCAAGTCTTACTGCGGCGGCTTCATCAACATGGTCTTCATGGTCTCCAGTATGCTCAGCGGTGCCTGCGCCACTCCGGAATTCCTGATGTACATGGACTATTTCATCCGCAAGGAATACGGTGATGACTATTATGAATATAGTGACAAGGTGGTGGATCTCTCTGTGCGTCAGCGCACTATCGACAAGATGATCACCGACAGCTTCGAGCAGGTGGTCTATTCCATCAACCAGCCCACCGGCGCGCGCAACTTCCAGTCCGTTTTCTGGAACGTGGCCTACTACGACCGCTACTACTTCCAGAGCCTCTTCGGTGAGTTCCGCTTCCCCGACGGCACTAAGCCCATCTGGGAATCCCTCAGCTGGCTGCAGAAACGGTTCATGCGCTGGTTCAACCAGGAACGCCTCCGCTCGGTGCTCACCTTCCCGGTAGAGACCATGGCGCTGCTCAGCAAAGATGGCGACATCATCGACACCGAATATGCCGATTTCACTGCGGAAATGTACGCTGCCGGCCACTCCTTCTTCACCTACGTGAGCGACAATGCCGACTCTTTGAGCAGTTGCTGCCGTCTGCGCAACGAAATTCAGGACAACGGTTTCAGTTACACGCTTGGTGCGGGCGGTGTCTCCACCGGCTCCAAGAGCGTGCTCACCATCAACATCAACCGCTGCATCCAGTACGAATGCCGCAACAATATCCCGCAATTCCAGTTCGTGGAGGAGGTGATCGACCTGATGCACAAGGTGCAGATCGCCTACAACGAGAACCTCAAATATTTGCAATCGAAAGGCATGCTGCCGCTGTTTGATGCCGGCTATATCGCCATCAACCGCCAGTATCTCACCATCGGTGTGAACGGTCTGGTGGAGGCTGCCGAATTCCTCAGCATCCCGATTGACGACAACCCGCAATACCAAAAATTTGTGGAAGACACCCTCGGTCTGGTGGAGAAATACAACCACCAATACCGTTCCAAGGAGTTGCTCTTCAACTGCGAGATGATTCCTGCCGAGAATGTGGGCGTGAAGCACGCTAAGTGGGACCGCGAAGACGGCTACCGCGTGCCGCGCGACTGTTACAACAGCTATTTCTACCGCGTGGAGGACGACTCGCTGAACCTGATCGACAAGTTCCGCTTGCACGGCGCACGCTACATCGCGCATCTGACCGGTGGTTCCGCACTGCACGCCAATTTGGAGGAGCATCTTTCACAGGCGCAATACCGTCAGCTGCTCCGCGTGGCGGCTCAAGAAGGCTGTAACTACTTTACCTTCAACATCCCCAATACCGTCTGCAACGACTGCGGTCATATCGACAAACGTTATTTGCACGAATGTCCGGAATGCCACAGCAAGAATTTGGATTACCTCACCCGCGTCATCGGCTACATGAAGCGCGTCAGCAGCTTCTCTCAAGCCCGTCAGGAGGAGGCGTCCCGCCGTCATTACGAGAATGCTTCGGTGAATTGCTAACTTTTGCCTATTGCCTGTTGCCTAACATGTTAAAATACTACAACTACGACATCGTTTTCCAGGAGATTCCCGACGAGGTGACCCTCGCGGTGAATATCACCAATTGTCCGCACCGGTGTGTGGGATGCCATAGTCCGCACCTGCGTCACAATATCGGGGAGACATTGGATGCGGAGACGTTGGATGGGTTGTTGGCCAAGTACGGTCGTCAGATTACATGTGTCTGTTTTATGGGCGGTGATCGCCAGCCTAAGGATGTGGCGACTCTGGCTCGGCATTTGCACCAGCATACGAAGTTGAAAGTGGCGTGGTATTCCGGCAACGACATCATGCCTCGGTATGCAGGTCTTTTTGACTATGTCAAAATCGGGGGCTACCGCGAGGACTTAGGTGGTCTGCGTTCCCGCTCCACCAATCAACGTCTATACCGGAATACTAATGGACAACCGGAGGATATTACCAGCCGGTTTTGGAAGAAGTAATGATATTTTGATTGTTGTAGAGACGCAAAATGTTGCGTCTCTATTTATTTCATGCCTCTTGCAGCTTTGATTTTGTCGTAAGCTTCATTCACTTTGGCGAATTTTTCCTCCGCTTTTTTGCGTACATCCTCGCCGAGGTGACTTACTTTGTCGGGGTGGTGCTTCATGGCCGCCACGCGGTAGGCTTTCTTCACCTCTTCATCGGAGGCGTCGGGAGAGACTTCCAGGATTTTGTAGCAGTCATCAAGACTGGGACCTGAATGCGGAGTGTAGGAGCCACCGCCGGACTGGTCGTAGTAACCGCCGCCGTAGTTACCAGAATAACCCCCACCATACCCGCCAGAATAGTTGCCGCTGTAGGAGAAGTTGACGTACATCATCTTAAGGGCTTCGAAGGTGACGCTATCCACACCGCACCAGTTGGCGATCCGTCGGATGGCTTCCAGTTCCTGTTGATGGGCGTTTCCATCGGCGGTGGCGAATCCGAACAGGCACTGCAGGATGGCCATTTTCTCATGGATGGTGGCGTATTGGCGAATGTTTCCGCACGCTTCTTGGCACGCGCTGTCTGTGTCGCTGGCGTTGAGGATGTCGCGGAATTTGAGCATCAGCTGTGAGATGTCGCTGTGCGGGAAAGTCTTCAGGAAGTATTGCTTGCAGTAGTCGAATTCAGATTGGAGCAGTCGGTTGTTGTCGGATTTGGCTACATAACCAATCAGTGTAAGAAGTTGATCCTCAAACTGCTCAGGATTGTTGTAGTATTGTTGCCGACCTTCGTTGAACATTTCTTGCGCTTTTCTCGCCCGAATGTTGTTGCGGATACTGTCGAACAAAGAGCCGATCAGGAAGCCGCCGAACGCGCCGCCCAGTCCGCCGAAGTAAAGGCCAACGATGCTGAAGATGATAGTGAATAACATATTACCAGATGTGTGCGTCGAGGTCGAACCAGGTGCCTTGGAGGCGCATGGTTTGTTCAATGATGTCGCGGACAGCCCCTTCGCCGCCATTGCGGAAGGAGATGTAGTCGGCGAGTTGCTGGATTTCGATGGCGGCATCGGCCGGACAGCACTTCACGCCGGCGAGCTTCATCATCGGGTAGTCGGGGATGTCGTCGCCCATGACGAGTACCTCTTCGGGTTTCAGTCCGTGCTTCTCCAGATACTGATTGAAGACTTCGATCTTGTTGCTCACCTTGAGGTACATTTCCATGCCATGGAACTCTCTGAATCTCAGTCGCATGGATTCGGCAAAGCCGCCGGATATAACGGCGATTTTGTACCCTTTCTTGAGGGCGTAGTGCAGGGCGTAGCCGTCCTTGACATTGGTGGCGCGCACTTGCTCGCCGTCGCTCATCACGAACACTTTCCCGTTTGACAGCACGCCGTCGAAGTCGAGGATGAAGGCGCGGATGTTATGGAGTTTTTCTTTGTAGTTTTTCATTTTTTTAGGCAATAGGCAATAGGGAATAGGCAAAAGGCAATAGTGATTAGTGATTAATGATTAGTGATGAGAGAGCATTATCATTCATCATTCATAATTCATAATTCATCATTCTTAATTGACATGCGAGACGAGCATCTCCTCTTTGAGGTCGTCGTAGTCGAGTTCGACGGAGTCGCCGGAGGTGAGCGTCATGTTGAGGATCTCTTCGGCGAGGACGTCTTCGACGTACTTCTGGATGGTGCGTTTCAGCGGGCGGGCACCGTAGTTGGCGTCCCAGCCGTTGTCCACGAGGAAGGTCTTGGCCTTGTCGGTGACGGTGATGTTGACGTTGAGGTCCTTCACGCGCTGCAGCACCTTCTTGAGCTCGATGTCGATGATCTTGCCGATGTCCTCCTTATCCAGACTGTTGAAGTAGATGACATCATCGACGCGGTTGAGGAATTCGGGGGCGAAAGTGGCTTTGAGTGCCTTTTCGAGGATGCCCTGCGCCACCTTATGCTCGGAAGCTTTAGTGGCTTCGGTGCTGAAGCCCATGCCGGTTCCGAAGTCCTTCAGCTCGCGCGTGCCCACGTTGGAGGTCATGATAATGATGGTGTTCTTGAAATCGACTTTGCGCCCCATACCGTCGGTGAGCTGACCTTCGTCAAACACCTGCAACAGAACGTTATAGACATCGTGGTGGGCTTTTTCGATTTCATCCAGCAGCACGATAGAGTAGGGCTTGCGGCGCACCTTCTCGGTGAGTTGTCCGCCCTCTTCGTAACCGACGTAGCCCGGAGGCGCGCCGATGAGGCGGGAAACCGTATGCTTCTCCATGTACTCGCTCATGTCAATGCGGATG
>Ga0265301_10003413_pt1 | contig 16844 bp, 14 predicted proteins | sample AusTroGonzalo_MG_2_FD_193488 | JGI IMG/M metagenome (GOLD analysis project Ga0265301, IMG submission 193488) | Bovine rumen microbial communities from tropical cattle in Woodstock, Queensland, Australia - Gonzalo_04 | ecosystem: Host-associated > Mammals > Digestive system > Stomach > Rumen ...
GCCGAAGGCTGACCGCTTCATTGCACTGCCCTTCGAATACTGATTCCGTTCAATCTTGTTGCTGCCCTTCGCATACTGACCGGCGAAGCCGGGGCGCGGAACGACCGCAAGTCTCTGACCGGAGCGCCCGGCGCGGCGGGAAGAGTCTTGCAGTGGAGCTGCCACAAGTGGAGTTCGAAGGGGCGCGGCAGTGCCCCGGAGGACGGAACCAAAGCGAGTGAGCGCAGCTTTAGCGGAGCGAACTGGCTTTGACCGCTTTGTTATATCGGCCTCGACCTTGAGCCGGACGTTTGCTTCCGGGGGAATCGGCAATGATTCTATTCTCCCTTCCGATCAAACTCTAAATGGAATGGCTTGTCGAAGTGGCGGCGGGAATAGTAGGTGACGGAAGGGTTTGTCAGATCCATCACAAGGGTCCAGGCGGTGCCCATGTGACCTCCTTCCGTCGGTGGTAAGGAAACAGATGCAATCGTCTTCGTGAGCTGCATTTTATCCATTGTTCCTCCCGTGGCATCGTACAGACTGCACAGGACTTCATATCGGCGGTCTCCCTTAATAAGGCCGACATTCAGTTTGGCTTCGCACAGGTAGTGATTAGCGACTGCAGCGGATTCAACGACCTCCATCCGGTTGTCCACATACTCCACTACCACGCTTCGGCCGGTGGCATCGGAGATGGCGTAGTGATGGGCGGCGCCGATGTCGGAGTGCATGTCAATTCCCCGGAGCAGATCCAGGGCTTCGTCCACCGTTGCCGCATTCTTGAGCAGGTAGCAGATGGCCGATGTGGTGGTAAGGGCGGGCTTTCCGCTTTCTTGATTCGTCTGGGCGTTGTCACCAGCCATCAGGTCTGCGACGGCCAGGCCCTTCTCATTGATGCCGTCCAGGGCGAAGAACAGTACGGATAGTGCCATATACTGATTCTTGAAGCCTTCCGGAAGCCAACCTTCACCGAATCCGAGGAAGTTGGTGTTGAAGGTGGTATAGGTTTCATAACCCTGCTCGGGGACCGTGTGTAGGACGATTCCGGTGGCCGAATTGAAATCGAAGTTCCGGCCCATCAGAACGCCGCCTTCCGGAGTGCGAACCGTCAAGGCAGAGCAACCGTAATCCATCGGCCCGGGATTTCCTGACTTCGGCGGGTAAAAGCCTTTGGAGAGAAAGCGCGTGACGTATGCCGATAATTCTGCTGCGCTGCGTCCGCCTCCGTTTTCCAGAAGACCGGCAAAGCCGTCATCTCCTTTGTATTCCATATAATACAGTCCGTCATCCAGTTTCCGGACTGACATGGCACCCTGTTCAAGCGGGTCGGCCTGTGCCCATGCATCGGCCCCGGAAAGCCATGCGGCGGCTAACAAGCCCCATAAAATGGTCTTGGCAATCTTATTCATATTTGGTTCGATTATTTACTTGCCGAAAGGTATTCTTTCAGCGCTTCCACATATTGGTTGAATGCATCCTGCCCGGCAGGCGTTATCTTGCAGGTGGTACGGGGCATCTTCCCTTTGAAGCCCTTCTCCACCGTGATGTAGCCGGCAGCGGTGAGCTTGTCTATCTGCACGCTCAGGTTCCCTGACGTAGCGCCTGTCTGTTTTTTGAGATAGGTGAAGTCGGCTTCATCTACCCCCGCCAGAATGGACATCACCGCCAGTCGGAGTTCCGAGTGCAGCAGCGGATCTAACTTGGGAAACATAGGCTATTTGTACTGAAGTTTCATAATCAGTCCGGTCACGAGCAGCAGGACGCCTCCCAAAGTGAAAATCAACAGTTGTGCTTCTCCCTTTACCAGCATGGCGAAGACGGCACCACCCACGCCCAGGAGGAAGCCGGCGATAATGATCGGCCAGTTTTTCAGCAGGACGCCGGACATACATTCTGCCAGGCCCATGATGATGACGATGATAAGGGATACGCGCATGGGGACCAGGAAGATGGCAATGATGCTGAGCGTGATGGCAAATACACCGAAAACACCCCACACGTTGCCGAGCATCTTGCTCACTTCGTTCTGAGGCATGGCCTTGCTATATTTCCCCATTAGTGCAGCGATAGGATAGCCGATGACCGGCATGGCGAACCAGAGGAAGTTCCATTCAGGCTTTCCGGTAAGATGCCATAATAGATAGATGACAAGGGAGACGACAGTGAGCAGCGTTCCCCAAAGCATAAAGTACTTGGCACTGCCCCGAAGGATTTCCTTGCGGCTGTTGTTGAAAGTCTCGCTGATGATTTGAAGGCTCTGCTGAGCCGTCATTTCTTTGTTTTGTTCCATTGTATCAAGTGTTTTGCTTGTTTTTGCGGCCAAGCGCAGCTGCGCAGTCTGCCTTAGCCACGATGCAAATATAAACAAGTTTACAATATAAACCAAATTTAATTGCAATTATGGCGATACTGCGGAACGGCCGCGAGTCTCTGACCAGAGCGCCGTGGCGCGGCGGGAAGAGTCTTGCAGTGGAGCTGCCAGGAGTGGAGTTCGGAGGGGCGCGGCAGTGCCCCGGAGGACGTAACCAAAGCGAGTGAGCGGAGCTTTAGCGGAGCGAACTGGCTTTGACCGCTTTATATCTTATTCGTATGGACTTATCGGCGGAAATGGTTAAATTTGTGCATTATAATTTCGCGTATGAATATGGCAGATAAGAATGATTACATATTCCCCGGATGGGACTTTACTCCTTTGTACGACTATATTGACAAGTGCAAGGCTCTGTATAAAAATGTTCCGGAAGTGTATCAATATACAGATGTAGATGCGCTATTTAATGGGATTGTGCGACCGCAGGATGACGGCTCCGTTGATCTGTGTTTACGGAGCACCAATTGCCAGTACCTCAATGATGCCAATGAAGTACAGTACGGCAAAGACGTTGTAGATACTGTGGTTTTTGGTCATCTGAAAGAAGGAAGCGAGGTTTTCAGGAGCTTGGTTAATCTCGACCATATCTATCTTTCGAGTTTCTCAACAGAGGTCAATCACTTACCGATGTGGAGCATGTACGGAAGAGAAGGAAAAGGAATCGCACTTGGGTTCGACGTGCAGAGTATCCAGAATAGTAATCATCCATTATATCGCTGTATCTACGATTTCATCGAGTTTAGGTATGAAATACAGCAAGCAGTAATGGCTTCCAGAAAAAAGGAGAACACAGACGGGAACGACCCAATTGTATTCTCCCACTATATTTCTGTTCTTCACGAACTGATTAAGCACCATTGCTATGAGTATGAGCAGGAATACCGACTTATCGTAGATACTGATGCTCAACCAAAGTATAGAAACAGCAACGGTGTCCTTGTGCCGTATGTGGAGAATCATTTCCCGGCCAAGGCCCTCAGGACGATTATTGTCGGCCCTCGAAACGATTATGAATTGGTCGTAAAATCAATCAAGGACTGGCTCCAATCCATCGGGATGAATAGTGTCAACGTGGTGCCTTCGGGGCTGCCTTTCAGATAGGCTACTTCTTGAACAAATCAGGCCAGTCGAAATAGAGGGGAAGGTCTTCCCAGTCGATATCATCGGCTGAAATAAGGGGCTCTCCCTGGCCTTTCTTGACCGCGTTGATGCCTTCGACGATGGCGTGCTGGTGGGCTTCCATCATTTTGTCGAACAGGTCGGGGTAGTCGTAATCCATTGCCCAGAATGGGAGACCGGGATTATCTTGGATAAAGCGCTTGATGTCGGCAATTTCCTGAGAGGAGAGATCCAGGGAGAAACTTGCGGAGTATAATTCGTCGGTATCGAAGCGGAATGTGTAGGGAAAAGTGATTACCATTCGGGGCAAAGCTTATTATTGATTGATATACAGAAGGATAAACACTCCGGTTCGAGGGGAGCCGGAGTGCGAAAGTGTGATGGACCTACCGCTTGGAGAAGGTATCGGTCCAGGACGACCAGTCGCCCTTGTCAATATCAAACGTCTTCTGACCCCTAGTTGAGAGTAAAGACCCGTTGATACTGCCGGACTCAAGCTTGTAATAGGCATAAATCCAGCGATAGGTAAGGCCCGAGAAGGTGACAGAGTTGCCGGAGACCTTATAGGTGCCGGTGGTTTGACCGGAGTAGTAAACACCGTTGGGCTTGGCGAAGTAGCCAGTGACATCGGCGTCGGAGGTGAATTCGAGGACCATCAGGTAGTCGGAGTAGGAGGCGTACCACTTGGTGCCAACAAGCGGATTTGACTCCTTGGTGTCAGGAGTGGCCTTCTCGCAGGAGGTGAGGCTGAGGACGCCAATTACAATGGCGAAGACGAGTGAAAGAAATTTCCTCATAGAGAATGGAAAATTAGGGTTAAACATTGGTTAGTTATCGCTTTTCGTTGAAAAGCTCAGGGATGAAAGCAAGGCCGCAGAGGATGTAAATAAGGATAGACATAAGAGAAAAGGATTAAAGGTTACGTTTAGAAGAGAATCCGTTGATTGGAGTAGCAGACAGTTTCCGTATAGCCACGGCCGCCGTGCATAGGGACAGCAGTACACTGGATCTGATACCGATAGGGTTTGCCACTGGGAACAACGACAACAGAATCGCCACATTGCGTGAAATAGTATTTCCATCCCTGTTTGAACTTGGGAGCAAGCAGCTTTATAAGACCGTTCATGGTATATACCCTAGTGTCAGGAAGATTGTAGGAAGGCGAGAAATGAAGCAGTGCCATAAGCGATAAAACTGATTACGGCTGCAAAGGTAGGGCTATACTATGCAAGATATTTGCACATTTAACGATAATTGAGTAACTTTGAGCGTTACTTCCGAAACTATTTATGGACAAGAACCAATACGAGCGGTATAAACAAATCGACCGTATTCTCAGAAGCGTTCCCGATGGATTACCATTGGATACGCTTCTTGAGCGTCTGAATGGCTCACTCCCGTATGAAAACCAGATAAAGCGCCGTCAACTTCAGTACGATCTTGATGCGCTAAAGGATTTATACGGGGCACCAATTGAAAACAAGAAAGGTGCTCGTCGCATCAAGTACGAGGATGCCAGTTACTCCATCATTACGCATGAAATGAAGGAGTCTTTAAGAAGTATGGCCGAGCAGATTGACAATGTCCAATCGAATCCTCGTCTCCTTTGGCTCCAGAACTTGATCCTGATGCTTCAGGACACCTACTTCACTAACGAGATGGCCATGGAAGCCATTGACTTTGGCGACAACCTGGAGTATGAAAACAGCAGCCGTGTCCACGAGTTCTTTTCCTATATATTAAACAAGCAAGTTCTTGAACTGAACTACAATGCTGGTTTCGGAAAGCCTCAGAAGAGGATTATCCATCCGTACTTTGTGAGGCAGTATAACAACCGTTGGTTCCTCTTCGGGTACTGCGAGCAAGCAGCGCGTGAAGGGAAGCCGGCATCCGGGATATTGAACCTTCCATTGGACAGAATTGTAAGTGTCAAGACGGTTCCAACTATTTACAAAGAAGTATCCGTGCAAGACATCAAGGATTTCAAAGAAGAGTATTTTGGCGACATCGTTGGTGTGACCAGGCTTGATTCGGAAGAGCCAATTCATCTGGTATTAAGATTCGACTTCAATACCGGTGAACCGAGACAGGACAATGCCGCCCGGCGAGACTACTATTATTTACGCACGAAGCCGTTTTATCCCTACATCACCTTCCCGAAGGAAAAAGATATTGAGCAAAATGGCTATGCTGAGGTCTCTATGGATATTATTCCGAACAAAGAACTGGAGGGAATCCTGTTGCGGTATGCAGATACTGCAAAAATTGCAGAACCTGCAGATTTCAGGGAAATAATGTTGAAACGCATAGATAATATCGTAAAAAAGCAGAAAGAATAGGAATTACGCAAATGTAATGCGCACAAAGCACCTACCTTTGCAGCGTCAAAACAATCGAACTATTATGGCTACTCGTAAATCATACAAAGAAGCAGGCGTTGAAGAGTTCCTCTGGAATGAATTCAATGTTATCAGGAGCAGCGGCTCTTTCGATATGAATTCCGCGTCCTCCTGGCTTGCTGTTTTGTATTGTAAAGCAAGAAAAGCCAGCGTGAAACTGCACACTCAGGAGAAAGGCCTTTGTTTTCTTACCATTGATGAGAATATTCTTGAGCAACATCCAGTCTTGGCAAAACTTTCGACCGCTTTTGAACTGAAGTTCGACGAGAGTTTTTCATTGTGCATCAAGCGTGTACTGGAATTTGACGACAATCTCGTAAAAAGATTCTACCCGGAAATAGTCGACGGATTCCTGAATTATATGTCAACTCAATTCGGAAAATCCGGAATGATGGAGTATGCACAGCCGGAAGAAGTCACAAGATTTGTCTGCGGTCTCATTGCTCATCACAAATGTGAGAGTATATACAATCCTTTCGCTGGCATGTGCTCCTATTCTATAGGAACGCGGGAGTATTTATATGTGGGGGATCGTGCGCAAGAGATTCCCGTTTTCGCTCAGGAATTGTCTGTTCAAATCGCCGCATTCGCATCCCTTCGTTTGGATGCCTACCGGTGCAAGCAGACCCAATTGCTGGTTGAGGACTCTATCGAACACTGGATAAGCGATTCTTCGTTTGATGCCGTCGTGGCGACGCCTCCTTTTGGCCTAAATCTTAAGCACTACTCTACAATATATCCCAAATGTAAATTTGCCGAAGATTTCTTCTTTGACCAATGTTCAGAGAAACATCCTGCAAAACTTGCCGTTTGCGTCGTTTCTTCTTCTTATTGTTCGCGCATTGGCAGTAAAGAATCCAGGCAACGGATGATTGACGATGGCTCTCTGGAGATGGTAATAGACCTCCCGAAGGGGTTATTCTCAGGGACGGGAATCGGGGTGTCCATCATTGTGCGTTCTTTTGAAAAAAAGCATAATGAGGTCCGTTTTGTGGATGCGACAACGATGATTCGGCATGATTCATCAAGAAAGAAGGAGTTAAATACTCTTATCCTCCACCAAGTCCTCGACCCCAATAGCTGGTCTTATAATAAGAAGAGAGCTGAGCAGTTTGTCAAGACTGTCTCGTATGAGGATATTCGCAGGCAAGACTATTCCCTCGACGCGATGATGTATATGCGTACCCAGGAGATTCCTGCGGGAAAGCATCTGGCGACGGTGGAAAGCCTGGCGTTGATAGATCGAGGTACGGCGGTATTGGACAAGCATCACTATGCATTTATTGTATCGCGGGATGATTTTAAGGATAGCCTTGACGATGCGTTGATTCCCAATAAAAGGGAGAGTAATGAGGCGCCTACTGCATCAAATAAGAAGCATTTTGGCGACGCGGTTGTGTGCTCTTTCTTTGATAACAAGGCCAATATCTTTGTGCACAAAGGATTTGACGAGTTCTATTCCCGTCCGTCCCAGATTGTTTTCAAGCCAAAGAGGTCGGCTACTTCCCTGGAATATCTGGCTCTGCTTATACTGAATAATCCGCAGCTGAATCAGATGGCCACACGCGGAATCACTATGATGTCCGTCGACAACAATGCTTTGCTTTCAATGCAGGTGCTTGTTGACGACGACCAGCAGGCCGCAGTCGATGCGGCTCTCAAGAAGGAGCGGGAGGCGAAGAAGAAGTATCTTCGTTCAGAAGGCGAGCGTATTGGTCTCAGCAGCGATGTCAATGATCTTGTTCACATGCTGGGAACATCCTTTACCAATCAAGGGGAGGTATTTAACTATTTACAGAGTCCTGAACGGAATCTGAGCGAAGATGTAGCCCTCGGTATTTACGCCCTCAAGGAAATCAGTGATTATATGTACCGGATGATTACATCATTCGGTCAAGACCTGAGTGTCGCAACATATACCCGTTCAATTGTGAAGCCGACGGAGTTCTTTATTCAGTTTATGAATTCTTGGCAATTCATCGGAAGAAAGGAATTTAGTCTCAGGCTGTTACCTTATGATGATTTCATGAAGGAGGTGACCATTTCCGCTGATTCTGATAAGTTGAAACTCCTTCTGGAAACGCTTCTGGACAATGCTTACAGGCATGGTTTTAAGAAGGGCGATTTAAAAGTACCCGGCGGCAATCAGGCAGCCATTATGCTTGAATTGGTTACATATCACGAAAAGGTGTACCTGCGTATCGCTGTTATGAATAACGGTGCCCCTCTTGCTGACGGATTCACGATCAAGGACTTTGTCAAGAAAGGACGTTTCAGCAAAGAGTCCGGGAATACCGGACTGGGCGGTAACCACGTTTATAGCATTGCCAAGGCTCACGATGGTTACCTGGCGCTGACGAGTGACAGCGAATGGAACTTCATTGTGGAAGTCCTAATTCCGACTATTGGTTTACCGAACTCTTTACCCTCTAACATCAACGAGTATGAGTCAGAGTGTTTATAATATCCTCTGGGCAGATGATGAGATCGAAACCATCACCAAGGCCCTATTCTTCGAGCAAAACTTGAAGGTAAGTCACATAAACCTTCTTGGAACGGCCACCAATGCCGAAGACCTGGAGGCCTTGATGAAGAAATATGACGGTCAGGTGCATGCCGTTGTGATTGATGCCAACTTCAATCGCAAGAAAATGCTCGACATGCAGGAAGAAGGAAGCCGTAAAGACTTTTCCGGTCTGCGGTATTGCGCCATTCGTCTGATTCCAGATTACTCTGCTAGTATTCCATTCTTTCTCTATTCTCAACGTGGTGCTGAAGAATTGCGCAAGGCTTGCGAGGAGGGAGATGAACTTGAATACTTTCTCCGCGAGGAGAATCTTGATAATTGGATTCCAAAGGGGAAAGGAACGGCTGCACTTTATCCGAAGATTATCGAGAAGGTGGATCTGATTAATTCGCCGGAATACCAAATTGCGCAGCGTTTCCATAGAGAGTTGCAGATTGCCAAGCGAATCCCAAAGGCAGAGAAACTGCTTCTTGAAGGGCTTCGTCTTGCTTATGTGGATGACATTTCTGATGTAAACGTCGAAGATTTGTTTAATCCTCTCCGTAAACTCGTCGAGCGAATAATGGCCGCATGCCGCCGGGAAAATATTCTCCCCCAAATTGGCAGCCTGAACCAGTTCCAACGGTTTTTGAGTAACAGGGAGGTGAATCCCTTCAAGCTCTTAAAGACTGACCTGATGCCCAAGACATTGGCGCATGCCTTTGAGTTTTTCCTCGATATTACTCAGGATGGTTCGCACGGAGATGATGAGGCCCTTGAACTTGGCGTTGACAACTATGTGAGCGACATAAAGAGCCAGAACCTCTTTCAGGCAGTTCTCCATATTGCAATGGACATTCTTCTTTGGTATGGCAATGTGGCTGACAATTTCTCGGGGGAGAAGCTCTGGCAGGGAGACTACGAATACGACGGCCCCGTGCATCTGACTCAGATTCCCGGTGCGCCTGCATATAAGAAAGCTCTGATTGTGGGTGACTACAGCCTTCAGTATGTGAAGGAACTGAATATCTGCGAGGGTGATTACATCGGCATTATTTCAACGGACTACCGTAACAAACCAGACAGGGATTTCCCGGATAAGATGTATGTGTTCTCCAATCAATATGTTATTATAGAGCGTTTTGCTGACCAACAATAGACTGTTTTAACTATGGCAATCAAAAAATCTCAACTATATAGCGCCCTGTGGGACGGATGCGATGAGCTGCGTGGCGGCATGGACGCCAGCCAGTACAAAGATTATGTGCTGGTGGTGTTGTTCGTGAAGTATATCTCCGACAAGGCCAAGAAAGACACCGACATGCTCATTTCGGTGCCGGAGGGGTGCTCTTTTGACGATATGGTGGCGCTGAAGGGCAAGACCAACATTGGCGAGGAGATGAACAAGATTCTTGCGAAGTTGGCGGAGGCTAACGGCCTCACTGGCGTCATTACCAATGCGGATTTCTCTGATGAGAACAAGCTGGGTAAGGGCAAGGACCTGGTTGAGACGGTGAGCAAGTTGATTGCCGTGTTCCAGCGCGAGGAGTTGGATTTTTCCAATAACCGGGCGGCGGACGATGATCTCATCGGTGACGCTTACGAGTACCTGATGAAGAATTTCGCTTCCGAGTCCGGCAAGAGCAAGGGACAGTTTTATACTCCGGCCGAGGTTAGCCGCATTATGGCCAAGGTGATTGGCATCGGAAAGGATGAACGCCAGATGATTTCCATCTACGACCCCACCTGCGGTTCCGGCTCTCTTCTGCTCAGGGCAAAGGCTGAAGCCAAGCACAACGTCAGTATCGACGGTCAGGAGAAAGACCTGGCCACAATCGGTATGGCGCGTATGTCTATGATTATTCACGGCGTGGACGACGCTGAACTGCGCCACGGCGACACCCTCAATGACCCCCTCCACAAGGAGAACGATACCACCCTGCAGACATTCGACTATGTAGTCGCAAATCCTCCATTCTCGATGAAGGGCTGGCGCAAGTCTGCCAAGGAGCAGGACATCTTCGGCCGCTGGGGCTTCGGGGACAATTTCGCCCCCGTACCGCCTCCCGGCTGTGGTGACTACGCTTTCCTCCTGCATATTGTCAAGTCACTTAAGACGCAGGGCCATGCAGCCTGCATCCTTCCTCACGGTGTACTGTTCCGCGGTGGCGCCGAGGCGGAAATCCGTAAGTTCCTGGTGAAGAAGCGTTGGATTAGCGGCATCATTGGTCTGCCCAGCAACCTCTTCTACGGTACCGGTATTCCGGCGTGCATCATCATCATTGATAAGGAGCACGCCGCCGGCTCCAAGGGTATCTTTATGATTGATGCCAAGGAAGGCTTCCAGAAGGATGGTGCCAAGAATCGTCTCCGCGAGCAGGACATCAAGCTGATCGTGGACACTTGGGAAGCCCACGAGCCCGTCCCTCATTATGCCAAGTTCGTTCCGTTTGCCGACATCGCCTCAAACGACTACAACCTCAACATCCCTCGTTACGTAGTTCCTGAGGATAAGGAAATCCGCCAGGACATCTACGCGCACCTCCACGGTGGCTTGCCTGCACACGACGTGGAGGAAGCTTTCGCCCAGTTGTGGGAAGCGTGTCCCAGTCTGAAAGACCGTCTCTTCCGTAAGGAAGCCAACGGTTACTACAGCCTGGTTCCTGCTGCAGACTGCATCTCTGAGGCTGTGAATGCAGATGCTTCCTATCAGAAGCAGAACGCCTTGTATGCCAAGGTGGTCGAGGATTGGTGCAAGAAGGTTGCCGGAGATATGCTGGCGTCCGTCAAAGAAGAATGCGAACCGAAGTCGCTCATCGAGCGTTGGAGTGGAATGCTTCTGGAGAGTGCCAAGACCGACCTCAAGCTGGTTGATCCGTACAATGTGTACGAGATCCTGATGAACTACTGGGCCGAAGCCATGCAGGATGACTGCTATATGGTGAGCCGTGACGGTTGGAAGGTGGCTTTATATGATACCAAGAAGAAATCCACCTTCGAGGACCTGGAATGTGACCTGCTGCCGGTGAGCGTGGTGATGAACAAGTTCTTCGCCGCTGATTTCGCCAGCATTCTTGCCAAGCGTGGCGAAGTTGATCAACTCAGCAGCGAGATTGAGGCGCTGCCGGAAGAGAACCCGGACGCCTTCGATGAGGGGCTCTACGAGATGCTGGAAAAAGTGAACGAGACCAACGTCAAGAAGGCAGTTGCCGCCCAGAAGAAACATACCGTCGAGGCTGATGCCAGTATTGTTAAAGTCTGGAACAAGTACCTGGAACTTTGCGGCAAGAAGAAGGAGGCTTCCAAGTCGCTTTCTACCCTGGTTGATGCTCTGACAGAGAAGATCCGCAAGAAATACGACGCCTTTACTGCCGATGAAGTACGTGACATAGTTGTCAATGACAAGTGGCTAAAAGAGCTTAAGGGCCGCAGCGAAGCAGAGAACAGGCGCGTGTGCGAGTCCATCTCCAGCCAGGTGTCGGTGCTCAATGAACGCTACGCCAAGCCGCTGCCTATAATCAATGAGGATATTGCCAGGTTGAGTGGTGAGGTGGATGGATTCTTGAAGGCAATGGGTATTAATCTGTAGTAGAAATGGTTAATAGTCGAAATATGAAGATGACGCCTGTTGGATTAATTCCCGAAGACTGGGAGGTTATTCAACTTGCTGATTATATCGTAGATATTAATGATGGCCCATTCGGCAGTAACCTGAAATCAGAGCATTATACCCTTGACCGCGAAGTTCGGATAATTCAGTTAGGTAATGTCGGTGACGATGGGTGGAACGATGAGAATGTAAAATACACGACATTCGAACATGCTTCTACATTGAAAAGATGCATTGTCCCTTACGGAACAATTATCATAGCCAAGATGATGCCTGCCGGTCGCGCTATCATTTGTCCATCTACAGAACCTGCGTATATACAAGGTTCCGATGTAATTAAGGTTGTTTTTACTGATTCAATCAATAAAGATTTCTTTATTTATCTCACAAAATCTAAGGCTTACATTGAGCAGATTGAGTCTGGAGTCCAAGGTAGCACAAGAGCGAGGACGAATATAGGGAAGATTAAGTCCCTTAAGTTGCCGTTGCCCTCTGTTGAAGAGCAGAAAAGAATTGCTGGAGCCCTCTTAAGCGTTGATAAGATGATTAGGGCGCTGGATGAGGCGATTGCGAAGAAGCGGCAGATTAAGGAGGGGCTGATGCAGCAACTCCTAACCGGAAAGACTGCCATACCGGGATTTAGTGGAGAATGGAAGAGCAAAAGAGTTGGAGATATTGGCTTTACCTACTCCGGCCTTACAGGAAAGACCAAGAATGATTTTGGTCATGGAGAGGCTCAATACATCACGTTCTTAAATGTCTTGAATAATCCTGTATTAAATACAGATATTTTCGAGAGGGTTGATGTCTGTGGTGACGAAAGCCAAAACGCCGCAAAAAAGGGCGACCTATTTTTTAATACATCTTCTGAAACACCAGAAGAAGTTGGCATTTGTGCTCTCCTTAACGCTGATATTGACAATCTCTACTTGAATAGCTTCTGTTTCGGATTTCGACTTACTGATCCTGATGTTGATGGTTTGTATCTATCCTATTTCTGGAGAAGCAAGCAAGGGCGTGAGATTATGTGCGCTTTAGCTCAAGGTGCTACTCGTTATAATCTTTCCAAAGAGTATTTCAATAAGGCGGTTATTACTCTGCCTCCCATTGAACTGCAGAGACATATTGCCAATACTATAACTGCTGCAGATAATGAGATTGCAGGGCTGAAGCAAAAGCGTGATAAGTACCTTCTTATAAAGCAGGGTATGATGCAAGAATTGTTAACCGGTAAAACGCGTTTAGTATAATATGCCAAATCCGTCCACAAACTCCGAACGTGCCGTCCAGAACAGGATTATCAAACTCCTGCACAAATACAACGGCTATGAGTATATCGGAAACCTCAAGGATACCGAGAATACCAACATCCGTGAGGACATCCTCCGGACGTTCCTGATGGAGCGCCAGGAGCTGACGAGTGCCCAGGCCACGGAAGCCATCCGTAAACTTAAGGAGGCAGCCGTGTGTGCCAATAAGGATGCGCTCTATAATAGCAATAAAGCCGTGTACAACACGCTGCGTTACCCGGTATCAGTCAGCCAGGGTGCAGGCCTTCCGAACAAGCAGGTTTGGCTCATCAACTGGAAAGACCCTCTTAATAACTTCCTGCACGTCGCAGAAGAGGTGACTGTTCGCAAGCAGACACTGGGAGAGGAACACCGCCGACCCGATGTCGTGATATACCTCAACGGCATAGCCGTGGCCATCATCGAACTGAAGAAGGCCACTGTTAGTGTTGAGGATGGCATCAACCAGAACTGGCGCAACCAGCAGGAAGGCCAGATTCCGCAGTTCTTTTCAACGGCTCAGTTGCTGATGGCTGGTAGCGAAAGCCAAGGTGTATATTATGGCACCACGCTAACACCGCCCAAGTACTACCTCCACTGGAAAGAGCCCGCTGGTGATGGCTATCCGTTCGATACCGATAAACTCCCTGTCTCCAACTCAGTGTATGGACAGAAAGAATTCCCGAACGAGTTGGATCGCTCTCTGATGCAGATGCTGGAGCCGGACCGTTTGCTTGAATTCATCCACGACTGCGTTGTCTTTGATGGAGGCATCAAGAAAGTCGCACGTCCCAATCAGTATTTCGCCATCTCTGCCGCCAAGACCCGCTTGAAGAACAAGCAGAGCGGTATCATCTGGCATTCCCAAGGTTCCGGCAAGAGTCTTACGATGGTCTGGCTGGCTCAGTGGATTCGTGAGAATATTGACGATAGCCGTGTGGTGATTATCACCGACCGTGATGAGCTGGACAAGCAGATTGAGAACGGATTCAAGGATGCTGGAGAACATCCAATCAGGGCCAAGAGTGGAGACCATCTTATTAAGATGCTGGAGGGCAAGAACGATAAGAAGGGCGAGGAAAAGATGCCGGCGCTCATCTGCACCCTTATCCACAAGTTCGGCATTGCTGATGACCCCGAAGAGGAAGAAGGCAAGGATGCCCGTCTTCGTGGGGCCCGTTCTCCTGAGCAATATCTGCGAGACCTGGCTGACAAACTGCCGGAAGGATTCTCTGCGAAGGGCAACATCTACGTATTCGTAGACGAGTGTCATCGTACCCAGGGCGGCATCCTCAACCAGGCGATGAAGAAGATTATGGGCGAAGGCGTGATGATGATTGGTTTCACCGGCACGCCGCTGCTTAAGGACGAAAAGGGACGTCTTACCAGCCGTGAGAACTTCGGTCCCTGGATTCATACCTACAAGTTCGACGAGGCGGTGAAGGATAAAGTGATTCTGGACCTTCGTTATGAGGCCCGGGATGTAGAGCAAGCGCTTCCGGATACGGTGTCGTTTGACGAGTTGTTTGAAGACACAACAAAGAATCTGACGCCGAAGGCCAAAAAGGCACTTCAGGACCGCTGGGCGGATATGCAGAGCTTGTTCTCCAGCAAAGACCGTGTGAACCGCATCGTGGGGCAGATTACGAAGGATTTCCAGCTGATTCCGGCTTTGAAAGAAGGCTGGGGTAACGCAATGTTGGTGGCCGGCAGCATCTACCAGGCATACCGCTTCTGGTCGGCATTCCAGGAAACTGCTTTAGCCGGCAAGTGTGCCGTTGTGACCAGTTACGATGGGGCCGACCCTTCACTGGAGGAAGGATATAGCGGCGAGCTAAAGACCGAGGCTGACTACAAGTACAACACCAACAAGAAGATGCTGGGCGACAAGACGCCTGAAGACTTCGAAGAGTGGGCAAAGTATGAGTTCGTGAATCACCCCGGCAGCATGAAACTCCTCATCGTGGTAGATAAGCTTCTCACCGGTTTTGATGCCCCTGCAGCAACCTATCTGTACATCGATAAGGAGATGCGTGACCATAACCTTTTCCAGGCCATCTGCCGCGTGAATCGTGTCAATGGAGAGAAGAAGGAATACGGTTATATCGTTGACTACAAGCACCTCTTCGAGAATATCGAGGGCGCCATCGAGGACTACACTAACGGAGCATTCTCCGGATACGATAAGGCAGATATTGAAGGCCTGCTCAAGAGTAAGGTTGAGGAAGCAAGGAAGGATCTGGACGCTGCCCTGGAGCGCTGCGACCGTCTCTCTGAGCCCGTCAAAGACCCGAAGGGTGTGGATGAGTTCTTCGACTGGTTCTGCTACGACCAGCACAAAGGTACTGAGGAAGAGCATCAGGCTGAAATCATCCTCAACGCTCGCAAGCGTGAGGATTTCTACGATGCTTGCTACGCACTCGTCCGCCGGTACACCGCTATCGCTATGCAGATGACGGAAGCCGGTTATACCGAGGAGGAAGCCGAGAAGATCTATCATAAGGTCAAGACCTACGATGATCTGCGCAACGCCATCTCCAAACGTTGTGGCGACTATGTGGATCTGAAGAAGTTCGACGCCGAAATGCGGGCTCTGCTCGATGACTATGTGGTATCTTCCCGCGTTGAGGTCCTCGAGAAGCTGGATGACTTCTCTTTCCTTGACATCATCGACATCAAAGATGATGGTGACGTGGCGGTTTCTGAAGAGGCCGAGACTGAACTGGGAGGCCAGAAGGGTGTGGCAGAAACCATGGCTGCCAATGTGCGCCGTGTCATCAATCGTAAGCGTGAGAGCAACCCGGAAGAATACAAGAAGTTCTCCGAGCGCATCAACCGCCTGTTGGAAGAGTACCAGCAGGAGAAGATGGAGTACAAAGAGCTGCTGAAGAGCATCAAGGCGCTGGCTGAAGAGATTCGCAAGGGTGAGGCCGTTGATCCTCGCATCAATACTGAGGGCAAGAAAGCGCTCTACGACAACCTGGGCAAGAATGTTGACCTGGCTTTGATGCTCAACGGCGTCATTGAAGCCAACGCCGCTCACGGTTTCCGCACCAGCGAGGTCCGCAAGAAGAAGCTCCTCATTGCTATCAAGAATGCTTTGGCCGGTACTTCCTTCGACCCTGAGAAGATCCTGAACATCGTCATCCATAACCCAGAGTTTGGCAACTGATGAACATCGATGGACTGGAAATAGAGGTTGAGCGCAAGCCCATCAAGAATATGCACCTGTCGGTTTACCCGCCAGATGGCCGTGTACATCTGTCCCTACCGGATTATCTTACCGAGGCCGATGCCCGCAGCTATGTCATATCCAAATGGGAATGGATCAGGAAGCAGCAGGCTGACATCGAGGCCCAGGCCCGGCAGACCAAGCGTGAGTACGTCTCCGGCGAGAACCATTACTTCTTTGGCGTCCGGTATAGGCTCCGTGTTAACTACATCACCAGCGGAGCAAATTCAGTGGAAGTCCGTGGCGATACTATGACTATGCGCGTCCGAAAAGATTCCACCACAGAGCGCCGGGCCGAATTGATGATGGAATGGTATCGCGAGCGGCTCAAGGAGT
>Ga0265301_10003414_pt1 | contig 16837 bp, 15 predicted proteins | sample AusTroGonzalo_MG_2_FD_193488 | JGI IMG/M metagenome (GOLD analysis project Ga0265301, IMG submission 193488) | Bovine rumen microbial communities from tropical cattle in Woodstock, Queensland, Australia - Gonzalo_04 | ecosystem: Host-associated > Mammals > Digestive system > Stomach > Rumen ...
AACTGGTCGCGCCCTCGTCATCATCGCTGAGGACATCGACGGCGAAGCCCTGGCTACCTTGGTCGTCAACCGTCTGCGTGGCTCGCTGAAAGTCGCTGCCGTCAAGGCTCCTGGCTTCGGTGACCGTCGTAAAGAGATGCTGGAAGACATCGCCATCCTGACCGGTGGCACCGTCATCAGCGAAGAGAAGGGCTACAAACTTGAGGATGCCACCCTGCAGATGCTGGGTCAGGCCGACAAGGTCAGCATCAACAAGGACAACACCACCGTCGTGAACGGCCACGGCGCCAAGAAGGACATCGAAGGCCGCACCGCCCAGATTAAGGCTCAAATCAAGACCACCACGAGCGACTACGACCGCGAGAAGCTGCAAGAGCGCTTGGCCAAATTGGCCGGTGGCGTGGCAGTCATCTACGTGGGTGCCGCTTCCGAGGTCGAGATGAAGGAAAAGAAAGACCGTGTGGAGGACGCTCTGAACGCCACCCGCGCTGCCATCGAAGAGGGTATCATCCCTGGCGGCGGTGTCGGCTTCATCCGTGCCATCAAGGCCATCGAGAAGATGAAGGGCGAGAACGAGGACGAGACTACGGGTATCGCCATCATCAAGCGCGCTCTGGAAGAGCCGCTGCGCCAGATCGTTGAGAACGCCGGCCTCGAAGGCTCGGTTGTCGTCAACAAGGTCATGGAAGGCAAAGGTGACTTCGGCTTTAACGCCCGCACCGAGGTGTACGAGAACCTCCTGCAGACCGGTGTCATCGACCCCGTCAAGGTGTCGAGAGTCGCCTTGGAGAACGCCGCCAGTATCGCTGGCATGCTGCTGACCACCGAGTGCGTCATCAACAACCACAAGGAGCCTACGCCTCCTACGCCTCCTATGCCCATGGGCGGCGGCATGGACGGCATGATGTAATCCATACTGGAAACGAGCAAAAGGCTGACTGCGTGAGCAGTCGGCCTTTTTTTATGCATGTCGCAATTTTTTCCTATTTTTGCAAGTTATTAATACCTATTTTATTAATAAGCGACATGTCAGAAGCAAAAAAAGACAGAACGTTTACGATGGCTAGGCTGCGCAAGTGGCTCTCGCTGAAAAAGCTCAACCGCAAGTACGACTTCCAGATGTCGCACGACGAGACGGGCCATTCCATTGTCAAGGTCAGGCTCAACTTGCTTAACCTCATCCTCGTGATCATTGGCATCGCCTTGCTGCTCATCGTCATCACGGGCTTCATCATCGCCTTCACGCCGCTGCGCGAATACATCCCGGGCTATACCGACACCAACCTCAACCGCAAGGTCTACGAACTCAACCTCCGTGCCGACTCGCTCGCCAAGGAGATGCGGAAGAAGGATGTCTATTTCGAGAACCTGAAGCGCGTCATCGAAGGCTACGACTTTGCCGCCGACAGCACCTTGGCCGCTTTGAACATCTACGAGCCTCTGCCCAAGGGCGTCACCGACACTATCACGCTGAAGAAATCGGTGCAGGACAGCATCCTCCGTGCCGAATACGAGGCCCAGAGCCAATACAACCTCTTTGGCGACGACTACCTGCCGCCTGCCAAGCCCAACTCCCTCGTGAAGAACTTCTTCGTGCCGCTCAACGGTGCCATCGTCAAAAGCTTTAACCCCGACCAGGCACACTTCGGCGTCGACATCGCCACCGACGGCGACCAGATCATCAACGCCACCTTGGACGGCACCGTGGTGTTCTCCACTTGGAGCATCAACAACGGCTATTGCATCGGCATCCAGCATGAAGATAGCTATTTCTCTGTGTATAAGCACAATGCCACGTTGCTGAAGAAAGAAGGCGACTATGTGAAGGCAGGCGAGGCCATCGCCATCCTAGGTCATTCGGGCGATGGCACAGAACCAGAGCACCTCCATTTCGAGCTGTGGCACAACGGTATAGCCATTAATCCTGCAGAATACATGACTATCTTTAATCCCGACGCAAACTAAAAAAAACTATCTTTGCGCACTTTTTCACCCCAAAAATCGTCTAAGCATGACTATATTAATTAAGGTATTACAGTTTTTCCTCTCCCTTTCCATTTTGATTTTCGTCCACGAGCTGGGCCATTTCCTTGCCGCCAAGGCCTTCAAGACCCGCGTCGAGAAGTTCTATCTCTTCTTCGACTGGGGCTTCTCGCTGTTCCGCTGCAAGAAGGTGAACGGCAAGTGGCGCTTCAAGTTCTTCGCGAAGAACGAGCCAGAGAAATACACCGTCACCGAATACCGTGACGCGGCTGGAAAGAAACAGAAAAACTACGAGCCTATCGACCTCAGCACGCTGCCCGAGGACGACTGGCGCCGCAGCGACAGCACGGAATACGGCATCGGCTGGTTCCCCTTGGGTGGCTATAATAAGATCGCCGGCATGATCGACGAGTCGATGGACAAGTCGCAGATGGCCCAGCCACCGCAGCCGTGGGAGTTCCGTAGCAAGCCCGCCTGGCAACGCTTCATCATCATGATTGCCGGTGTGTTCATGAACGTTGTGCTGGCCTTTGTCATCTACATCGGCCTGCTGACCAAGGAAGGTGAGCAATACCTGCCCACCGCCGAAGTCAACAAATACGGTATCTCTGTGGATAGCTTAGGTTATGAGTTCGGCCTTCGCGACGGCGACAAAATTTTGGCCGTTGACGGAGAGTACATCGAGAACTTCCAACAGATTCCGATGCAGATCATCCTCGAAAAGGCCAAGACCATAGAGGTGGAACGCGACGGCAAGGACACCACCATCGTGCTGCCCGCCGACGCCCTCACCAAGCTGCTCAGCCAACAGGATGCGGGGTTCATTACCTACCGCACGCCATTCGTGGTGGCCGACGTGATGGACAACTCGGCGGCTAAGGAAGGAGGCCTGTTGCCCGGCGACGCCATCATCGGGATTAATGACCTGTCGACACCGTATTATCAAGACTTCGTCAAAAACATTAAGCAGTTTAAGAATCAGGATATTAATATAGTTGTAGTACGTGAGGGCGACACCTTGGCCTTGGCCATGCACCTGCCCGAGGAGGGCGTGATCGGCGCCTACTGCCAGACCTACCTCACCGACTACTTCGAGTTGGAAACGAAAGAATACACCTTCTTCCAGGCCATCCCGGCAGGATTCAAGAAAACAGGGAAGGAGCTGAGCGACTATTGGAAGCAAGTGAAGCTGGTTTTCAGTCCCAAGACAAAGGCATACGAGAGCGTGGGCGGCTTCATCAGCATCGGAAAGATCTTCCCTGACCAATGGATCTGGAGCATCTTCTGGCGCATGACGGCCTTCCTGTCCATCGCTCTCGCCGTAATGAACATCCTGCCCATCCCGGCCCTGGACGGCGGCCACATCCTCTTCCTCCTGGTCGAGATTATCACGCGCCGCAAGCCCAGCGACAAGTTCATGGAGGTAGCCGAAACCGTGGGTCTCGTCTTCGTGTTGGGCTTGCTCATCCTGGCCAACGGCAACGACATCATTAGGCTCTTCAGGTAATTTTTTCAAATTAATTTGTCCCGATAAAGAATAAATCCGTAACTTCGCCGTTTCAAACGCAACCCCTCATGTCGAATTTGAAGCACAAGATCAAACATATCTTTCTCCTTGTTGTCATGTTGTTGATGGCGCGTGGTGCAATGGCCCAGCAGTTGCCCATTTTCACGCAATACCACAACTCGTATGCATTCGCCAATCCCGCTTTCTTTGGGATGAGTGAGGGCATTAATCTCATGGGTTTGTATCGTCAGCAGTGGGCGGGCTTCACCGATGCCGACGGCAACAGCGTGTCGCCGCAGTCCTTCCTGTTTTCGGGCGACGTGCCTCTGAGGGTCTTGCATGGCGGCCTTGGCTTGTCGGTGTTGCAGGACCACATCGGCGCCGAAAACGACGTCAATATCGGCTTGGGCTATTCCTACCACATGGACTTGGGTGGTTCTGTCTTGGGCATCGGCCTTTCGGGCACCTTGATTAATCGCTCTGTCGACTTCTCGCAGCTCCATCCCATCAGCGAGGGCGACCCGCTTCTGGTGGGCTTGGGTGACGAAAGCGCTGTGCTGTTCGACTTCAACGTGGGTGTGTTCTGGCAGATCCCCGAGTCGGTCTATGTGGGCTTCTCCGTCGTCAACGTGCTCGAAAGCATGACGAAAGCCCTCAACGACAATGCGGAAAGCAGCGCCAGCTTCGTCACCGACAGGACATTCTATCTGATGGCTGGATACCCCTTCCAGTTCGAGGGGCTGCCGAATTTCAAGTTTGTCCCTTCCGTGAATGTGATGACCGACATTTCGGCCTGGCAGTTGAACGCCAGTATGAAGGTGATATATAAGGACCTGTTCTCTTTGGGCCTCAACTACCGTCCCCAAGAGTCTGTCGGCATCATGGTGGGTCTCACCATCAAGGACATCACCGTGGGCTACGCATACGATATCAATACCATGGGCCTGAATGTTCCAGGCTCACACGAGATAGCACTGAGTTATTGTTTCAAACTTGACCTCGACCGCAATCCAAGGGATTACAGGAGCGTAAGATATTTGTAAAAATTGAGGAAATAATGAGGTCGTTTCAGTTCGGATAAATGCATGTTGAGAGAAAAAAAGTAGAAAAAAAACCAAAAAAATAAGTTGCCGATACATAATTTTTTCTAATTTTGGCGGTTTTTAATACTAAACCGTCTCGGAAAAATGTCGAAATCGGTGAAGTAAAAACGAAGAGAGAAAATAATAGTAAAAATAGTAATTATATCATTGTCAAGAAGATGAAAAGACTACTGTTCGTGTTTACCATAGCACTGCTGCTGGCAGGCTGTGGCAATTCAAATCAAGGCGAGTTGGTTGGAGTCAGAAAGTCCAACAAAACCTTTAACCAGCATGAACCCTATGGTATGGTATTCGTGCCTCAAGGGAGTTTCACGATGGGTGTTGGTGGTGAAGACCTCACGGGCTCCTACCTGAATGAACCCAAGACAGTGTCGGTTTCGGCTTTCTTCATGGACGAGACCGAAATCACCAACAACGAATATCGCCAATTCGTGTACTGGGTGAGAGACTCCATCGCAAGAAGAATCCTGGCCGACAACTTCCCGGACAGATTCGCCATCACCGAGGGTAAAAACGGTGAGGTGTATGACCCGCCGAGGTTGAACTGGAAAGAAAAACTTGTTTGGAACGGCAAGGATCAAGAGGTGCGTGAAGCCCTTGAGCCCATGTATCTTCCCGAGCACGAGAGATATTTCCGCAGAAAAGAGATTGACACCAGAAAGTTGTACTATTCATACTATTGGTTCGACATGGTGGCCGCTGCCAAGAAGGACTTCTCTGAAGACAAGCTGACGGGCAACGACTACTCGATTGGCGAAGCCGATGCCGGCATCGAGGTCGACAGAAAGGGTGCTTGGACGAACCGTAAGCAGGGCTATAGCGACCGTTCGGTCTATGCCCGCGCCGAGGTCATCAATGTGTACCCCGACACGCTCTGCTGGATTCACGACTATGCCTATTCGTTCAACGACCCTATGACGGAGCGTTACTTCTGGCATCCCGCCTATGACAACTACCCGGTGGTGGGTGTCACCTGGCAGCAGGCTCGTGCCTTCTGCGTGTGGCGCACTGAATTGCTCAACGCCTACCTGCGTACGCGCAAGGGCTTCGATGTGTCGGAGTTCCGTCTTCCCACCGAGACTGAATGGGAATGGGCTGCTCGTGGCGGTCAGATGCTGAATCCTTATCCGTGGGGCGGTCCTAACCCCAGCAACGCCAAAGGCTGCTTCTTGGCCAACTTCAAGCCGAGAAGAGGTAACTACCTCGCCGACGGTGGCCTGCGTACCCTCGTCGTGGGTTGCTATCCTCCCAATGGCTGGGGTCTCTATGACATGGCCGGCAACGTTGCTGAGTGGACCAACACGGCCTTCGACCCCAACTCCTACAACTTCACTTGGGACATGAACCCCAACTACACCTACAACGCCAAGATCGACGACCCGGCGGTCATGAAGCGTAAGGTGGTGCGTGGCGGATCGTGGAAGGACATCTCCTACTACATGCAGGTCTCTACCCGCGACTACCAATACCAAGACTCGGCCAATTGCTACACGGGCTTCCGTTGCATCCAGCCTTACCTTGGGCGCAACAAGGGCGATAACCCGAGAATGTCGAGAGTGTACAGATAAAACATAGAAAATCAATTAATTAATAAATAAAAAAATCACTAAAATTCAAATTGTCATGGCAAAGAAAGAACTTAGCAAATTCCAGCAATTCCTCACTTCGAGAAAGTTCAAAACCTTCATGGGTTACCTCTATGGTTGGGGTGCCTCTGTCGTTATGATCGGTGCTTATTTTAAACTGACCCACATCCCTGGTGCTGACCTTATGTTGGGCGTCGGTTTGGGTGTTGAAGCATTAATCTTCTTCATGTCGGCCTTCGAGCCTCAGCATGTTGAATATGCTTGGGATAACGTTTTCTGCGAACTCGAAGAGGATTGGGATGGAAAGACGCGTACTCAGTTTGCCACTACAAACGGTGGTTCCGCCGCCAGCAACCTCACCGACGCTGAGGATGCCATGCTGAGCAAGATGCTTGAAAAGATGAATGTCACCGAAGATACTTTCAAGAAACTTGGAAGAGGCATCGACAAACTGGCTGAAAACGCCGGTCAGATGGCTGACATCTCCAACGCAATGGCCGCCACCACCAACTATGCCGCCGCTATGGACCGCGCCACGAAGTCCATCGCCGACTTCTCGAACGCCTATGTCCAAACCAACCAGAAGCTTTCTGATTCTTTGGGCAAGCTCGACTTCAGCGCTCTCGATGGCAACACCATCAAGAAGGTGGCCAGCAGCATGACTTCGCTCAACTCCATCTATGAGTTGCAGCTGCAAGGTGCCGAGCAGACCTCTGCCGCCAGCAAGAAGTTGACTGAAACTATGAACAAGTACATGGAAAACCTCAACGCTTCATCACAGAACGCCGGCCAACTCAACCAGCAGTTGACTCAGTTGTCACAGCGCCTCACCGCTTTGAACAACGTCTATGGTGGAATGCTGTCAGCAATGAATATCAAGGCATAATTCTACTCGAAGCGATTGTATAACTTTAATAAGGAGTAAGAATTATGGCAGGATACAAAGAAACCCCAAGACAGAAGATGATCGGTATGATGTACCTGGTCTACACTGCCTTGTTAGCTATGAATGTCTCGAAGGACATCCTCGATGCCTTCGACACAGTGAATACGGGTGTTCAAACGACGAACATCACTCTCGCTCAGCAGATTAACCAAAAGTATGCTGCTTTTGAAGAGCAGTATGGTCTGGACGAAGAAAAAGTCGGTCCCTATTGGGAACAAGCTCAGGCTCTGAGAACTGAAGCCGACGAACTCATCAACTACGTCGAGGCCCTGAAATGGGACTTGGTGAAGAAAGTTGAGGAGAAGACCCCGGCTGTAGCCCTTGAAGAAGGTCTGTTGAAATCAGCCGATACGGTGGGTATGAACGGTCGTAAGATCTATAACATCAACACCGCTAAGGTGAAGTCGAGAGACAACTACAACAAACCCACCGAATACATGATGGGTAACCCCGAAGGTACCGGCGTGGCTTTTGAACTCTCCCAGAAGATCAAGAAATTCCGCGCAGAGGCCGTGAAAGCCATGGGTCCGGAACACGCTCATGAAATCGGCCTCATCACCGACAGTATCTATGGCCCGAAGAAGTTCGTCATGGAACAAACCGGTCTCGCCGAGAGCGCACTGAAGAAGTTGCCCATCGAAGGTGATTACTATGCCGCAAAGATGGACTATGATCCTTCAGCCAACGATGCCATCCAAAAGGGCTGGGAGTATCACAACTTCCACCACACCGTGTTGGTTGCCGACGTGACCTTGTTGAACAAGATCATCTCTGAGGCCCAGACCGCCGAGTTGGATGCTGTCACCGAATTGATGTCTGACATCCACGCCACCGACTTCACCTTCGATGAAATCGGTGCCAAGGTGTTCGCCGAGAGTGGCTACCTCCTCTCCGGTCAGACGTATAAGGCCCAGGCTATGGTGACCGCTTGGAAGAACTCACAACTCAAAGCCCGCGTCAAACTCGATGGCGGTGCCGAGAAGGAGTATATCAGCAATGCCCAAGGCGTCATTCCGTTGGAGTGGAACTGCGGTGTCGGCTCACACAGCTACACGGGTATTATCGACATGTTGAATCCTTCCACCAACCAGATGGAAGAATATCCCTTCCAGGGTTCCTTCGTCGTGGCTCCTCCCGCGGTGAGCGTGTCGGCCACCAAGATGAATGTGGTGTATCGTGGTATTAAGAACCCGATTGCCGTCGGTGGCGGTGTCGGTGGCGAAATCAGTGCCACGGCCAGTAGCGGTACGTTGACCAGAACGGGAAACGGCACCTACGACCTGCTTCCTGGTGAAGCGAATGAGGTGACTATCAGCGTTAGCTCACAAGGCTCCAGCCTCGGTAGCATGAAGTTCCGCGTGAAAGACCTGCCCAAGCCCACGGCTTTGATTCGTAACGTGGTCAACGGCCAGGTGTCGAAGAGCGCCCTGCAAGCTGCCGGTCGCGTGGAAGCCGAGATGAAGGACTTCGACTTCGACGGTGTCCACTACGATGTTGTCGGTTACACCTTCCGTTACAAGACCAAGAGCGGTACCACCAAGGAAGCCAAAGCCAACGCTGGCGGCTTCACCGATGAGATCAGGACTGCCATCAGCCAGTCCAATGTTGGTGACATGTTTGTTTTCACTGCCATCCAGGTGAGAGGTAACGACGGTAAGACCAAGACCCTCGAAACGCCTATCGGTATTGAAATCAAGTAATAGAATATTTAAAACCTAATAAGATGAAAAAGACACTTGTTTCACTGTTGACTCTTGTGGCGCTCTTTGGTGGCATGTGCCTCAACGCCCAGACAACCGACATCAAGCCCCCGAAGAACAGCATCCTTTCGGGTCAGCAGGAAATCATGAACGAAAAGGCCCCTTCGCCGCTTCCAGTGATTGATGAGTCCAACATCATGTGGAAAAAGACGGTGATTAGGGAAGTTGACTTCCGTCAGAAGATCAATCAAGTGTTCTACTATCCAATCAATCCGACCGAGGACTGGAGAAACCTCATCACGGTGATTTACGATGCCATCCAAAGCGGAGACATCACGCCTTACCGCGTCGAGAACAACATCGACGACATGGTGACACCTCTGACCCTGGCTGATTTTGAAAAAGAAAACACGAAGATTGGCGACCCGCCGGTCATCTGGAAAGATGGCGAGGAAGTGCCCAATGAGATCATCTTCGCGGATCGTATGCTCAATGTGACCCGTCTGCGTATCAAGGAAGACTGGTACTTCGACAAGAAATTGTCGCAGTTCCTCGTCCGCATCATCGCCCTGGGTCCCATCGTCGTCGACGACGACGGCGGTCTGTCGCAGGTCTGTTGGATTCCTTACGAAGAGTCTCGTGACGTGCTGGCCAAGGCATTCTGCTTCAACCGCAATAACTCGGCTCAGCGTCGCACCTACGATGAGATACTGCAGAAGCGCGTCTTCGACAGTTACATCATCAAGGAAGAGAACGTCTACGACCGTTACATCAACTCCTATGCGTTCAACATTGACGCCCTCTATGAATCAGAGCGTATCAAGAACCAAATGATTGACTTTGAGCAGAGCCTCTGGGAGTATTGATGGTATGTGTATGACAATGAAAAAAAGGACATCCGAGAGGATGTCCTTTTTTTGTGCGGTCTTGCATTCAAAACCGCACAAAAAAAGCAGCCGATTACTCAACTGCTCTTTTGTCGAATGTCCTGCCCAATTATCGAACTTCTTCGAGGATTTTAATAAGATTGTTTGTTTCATTGAGAAACACTATGCGTTTAATAAGTGGGTATAATATAAATAGTGGGTGTTTGAAGATTGTAAGATTGTAATTGACAGGTTAAAACTATGCTACAAGAGAGATAACGAGAGCCAGTTTTGGCAAATGATGGCAGAGCAACCCAAACATATTCAAGTGGGTGATTTTGATTTGGTCAGAGGGAAAGCCGATGGAACATACGAATGTATCTATGGGATTGCCTATGCGCAACAAGAATTTGGCATTTTGCAATTCGACAGGTATTCCGATAAGGAAAAGAAATTTTGTTGGGTGCGCATAAGTAATCAAGTGTTCTATTCCAATACGATGAGCATTGCATTACTCAAAGAGTTGCAAGATATGACAAGATTAGGGGCTATCAACAACATCACCGAATTGGAATTGGCTTGCGACTTGTCATTTAATCCTGTGCCAAGGATTAAGAAATTGATGAAAATGGATGGTGTTTCAGTTGTACGATGTGGGGCAAAGTATGAGGATAAGGAACAAGAAATCAATGGTTTTTTGTTCCAACATCCAACCAATAGTGTGCGAGAATTAGCACCTACTTTTGGTTTCTCCGATGCAGACAAAAGGAAATCATTGGTGGTTTACAATAAAAACAAGGAAATTAAAAAGAGCCAAAAGACATATATCAGCGATTATTATGGCAACCCGAAACGATTGTATAGGATAGAAATAAAATTGCGTTCCGATGAATTGTTTCGTTACTTCAAGAAATACGATATGGCACCTTCAGTTGATATGCTTACAGAGCAATCGTTTTTGAAATCCATGTATGATGAATTTCTGTTTCGATTGTTCCATTTCTCGTATAAGAGAAAGTCCATTGGCTTGTTGGATGCGGTGATAGCCCTTAAAGAAGGGTATGATTTGGATTTGGTTTTGAGAAAGCCGAAAGCAACCATAGGGATATAACCATAGCCCCCACCAATACAACAAACATATCCCTCCCAATACAAAGGAATGTATCAAAACTATAAGTGTATCAATGTAATCTTGTTTCCATGTATAATGACACTTGTTTTTTGTGTCACTATAATCATTTAGATTTTACTGCATTGTATCCATTACTTCTTTTATTATTGTCCAGTATTTATTTGACCCTTCCAACAACAATTCTTTTCGTGCTTCCGACAATTCTTTTCCTCTTGTTTTATCCGCCTCAAGTGAAGCTTTGTCATATTTTCTTTTCCATTCGTGATAATCTTGCAAATACTTTTCAATAACGTCTATCTTCATTGCTTGATAGTCTCGATAATCTAGTTTTAATACGATAAATCGTGTGAGGTAATATATACCAAAGAGTACACCATAACCACAAATACCTGCCAAAATCGGATGCATAAATGATACGAAAAACAAACCAATGCCACCACATACGCCCAATATTAAACATACAGCTCCAACAAATTCGTCTATTCTAAACTTATCGCCGCCAACTCTAATCCACCGCTTTTTACTAATTTCAAACTTCTTCCTTACATAATCTTCAATTACTTGTGGGGATAGTCCGTAATCTTCCATATTGGGCATACCGAGAATTTTTTCACATTCACCATAACCCCAAATATGAGTATAGTCGGAATTCCATAGTTCTTTAAACTCATTATCCATAACTATTATGTGTTTTATTATTGTTGGTTTCGATGGTTTTTGGTTTTTCCTTCTGTCTCCTTCATAAAGATTTCGCCTTTTCGGATGGTGTAGCCTGTTTTAGTCACAACCTGTAAGGGCTTGCCTTCTTTTCGTAACTGACAGAAAGCATTGTTCAAGGAATGTATATTCATTCCAAGTTCAATATCATTGTGTTTTGAGTAGAGCGATGCAGGCGACCCAAAGAACTCAAAACCATCTTTCCAATCAAGTGAGATTACATTTCGTGCCATACATGGTTATAGTTTGGTGCAAAGATACGCCCAATTCTTGAAAAAATTATCATTTGTAACAAAAAATCCTAAAAATATGATTGTATGTAACAAATAATCACTATATTTGCATCATAATTCAACAATCACACATCACTATGGAAAACGCAGTCATTTACGCAAGAGTTTCAACGCAAGGTCAAGACTATGACAGACAGGTCGAAGAATTAAGAGCCTATGCTCAACGAAGTGAATATCAAATCGTTGCAGAGTTTACCGAGAAAATCAGCGGAGCGAAGAAGGTGGATGAGCGCAACGCCATGTCGGAAATGCTTGATTTCGTGGTCGCCAACGATGTGAAACGAGTTCTTGTTTACGAGTGCAGCCGTATCAGCCGCCGAGCCGCCGATTTCTTGAACATCATCGACTTTCTGACCGAACATAAGATTTCATTATACATCCACCAAAATGGACTTGAAACACTGCAAAGGGATGGCAGCATCAATCCCATTGCTCAACTCGTTTTAGGCATCATCGGCCAGTTTAATCAGATGGAAAGGGGGCTTATTCGCAGTCGTATGGAAAGCGGCTATAACCATTATCGCAGCAACGGAGGCAAAGTGGGTCGCAAGGTCGGTTATAAGAAATCCGATGAGCAGATGAAGGAAGAGTATGCCGAGGAAATCCGCTTGTTGAAGAAGGGGATTTCGTTGCGCAATGTGCAGAAAATCAGTGGGACATCCATAAACACCCTCCGAAAACTGAAGGAAATGCTCTGAAAATGAGCATTTTATCTATGTTGTTTTTAATTTTAGTGTGACGGAGAAATTACCCACGGAATAAAATATGTAATAGTTTTATAATCAATGAATTACAATCGAAATAAAGGTACTTTAATTGCCGTTATCCGCCTCCCACAAAAGGGGGTATATGGTAAGCACAATAGGCGGCGAACAATTAGCCATGAAAATTTTTTCTCCAGTTCCGACCTGTTTTTATTGACTTTCTACCCTTTCCATACTATTTATTATTTGGTAATGAAACTACCAAAAACTATAACTCAAAAAAGTGAAACGATAGTAATTGTAAAAACTGAAATGGTAATAATTGTAAAAAGTGAAATGATTATGGAAAAGAACTACAAAAGGCAATACAGGGAATGCCCTGTGGAAGTGAGAAAGAAAATCAGCGACAAGATGAAAGGCAGGAAGAAATCAGACATGACCAAACAACGAATTTCGATGGGTATGAAAAACTATTGGCGTGATGTGCCATCAATGAGTGGCAGCGACTTTACCAGCACAGGAAGGATAGTTTGATTTTGTTTTTTTCAATTGTTTTCTGTATATTATCTCCAAGAATAAAGGGTATCATTTTATTATGAATGCTAAACTACCAAGATTATGATGAAGATTTTAGACAATTAGGACTTAACGAAAACGAACAGAAGGTGGTGTTAGACTTTTTCCACCAGTTAGGAGAAATTATTTTTAATAATAACTTTAATAATTTTATAACAAATGAAGAAAACAATTGAAATTAAGCAAAGTGTATTGGTCAATAATGCAATGCCTAATCGCAAAGTGGCGGCATTGTGGACGAAGGGGTCAAACGCACAAGGTTTAGACCATCAAGAGAGTGTATGTAAAGAATTTGCGGAACGCTATGGGATTTCAATTAAGAAATGCTATGGTTGTATGGGTGTATCAGCGATGAAGCAAGAAGAACTATTGAAAGCGATGGTTTCAGAGGTCGCTCAAGACGGAGAAATCAATGCGATTTTGGTTTATTCGGCTGATAGGTTAAGTAGAAACAATTCGGAAGTATCTGAATTAACAAGTTTGTTGAAATCCAGAGGCATTGATGTTATCAGTGCCTCTGATAATAACCCAAAACAATATAAGATGGTATGAGTAAGAGAAGCAATGAAAAGAAAAAGAAAGCCGCAAAACAAGTTGAATTTGCGAAGTTAGACCACAAGGTTGCGGCATTGTGGACGAGAGTTTCCAGCGAAAAACAAGAGCAACAGAATTGTAGTTTGGAAACACAGGATAAGGTGTGTAGAGAATATGCGGAGCGTAACGGCATCACCATTAAAAAGCGTTTTGGTGGCACACACGAAAGCGCAAAGAAAATGGGTGTGCAGTTTAAGAAAATGATTGATGCGGTCTCTCGGGATAAGGAAATCAATGTGATATTGGTGTATTCATACGACCGATTTAGCCGAACAGGGGCAGAGGCATCAGCACTGAAGGCGTTACTGAAATCGAAAGGTGTGTATGTAATCAGTGCCACACAACCAGTCGACCCCGATAGTGCATCGGGCGATTTTATGGAAGATGTGTTGTTGCTGTTTTCCAAATTTGATAACTCCATTAGGAGAGACAAATGTGTTTGCGGTATGAGAGAATGTTTGAGGCGTGGAGAATGGTTTTGCAAAGCCCCTTTAGGGTATGACCACTACAAGGAGAACAAGCATCATTATTTGAAAGTGAATTGGAAAGGCGAGTTGTTGAGGAAGGCATTTCGTTGGAAAGCCGATGAAGGGTTGAGTAATCCCGAAATTTGCGATAGGTTGAAAGCCCTTGGGTTGAATATAGACAGAAAGAAATTGTCATATATTTTCCTAAATCCAATATATTGTGGTTATATCAAACACAACCTATTGGATGAAGGCGAGTTGGTGAAAGGAAACTATGAACCCATAGTGGATGTTGAGACTTTCAAGAAAATCAATTGTTTGTCGAAGGCAGGGTACGAACATAAAGAAGTGACAGAGAATTACCCATTGAAACGCCATGTCAGATGTGCCGATTGTGGTGGTTATCTGACAGGATATGTTGTAAAGTCAAGGGGCAAAGAGTATTACAAGTGTAATAAGATTGGTTGCAAGAACAATCAATCAGTAATCAAGATGCACAATAAGTATATTGGTTTTTTGGATAGTTACGGCATTCCAGTAGCATTTCATCACATTTTGAAAAAGGTGTTGGTGGAGTTGTTTAAGGGTTGCCATGAAAACCGAATGGAGTTGACCAGCACCCTTAACAAGAAAAAGACCGAGGTAGAGAATAAGATAAAGAATGTTCAATATAGGTTTGGAATTGGCGAAATCGGGGAAGAGGTTTACGATGTAACGATGTCAAAATTGAAGGATGAGCAGTCCGAAATCACCCAACAATTGGAAAGCATCACGGAAAATTTATCGAACAAGGTAAAGTATATAGATGCGGTGATTGTAATGTGTTGTGAATTAGGAAGTTTATGGGAAAAAGGAAACTTTCATTTTAGGCAAAACCTCCAAAAATTGGTGTTTCCCGATGGAGTGTTGTTTGACAAGAAAATTGATGGTTATCGAACAGAAATTGACAATGCAGTTTTCGATATATTGCGCAGATTTTCAGATACTTACAAAAATAAGAAAGGGACAGCAGATAACCTGTTGTCCCTTTTAGTCGGAGTGGCCCGACTCGAACGGGCGACCGCTTGCACCCCATGCAAGAATGCTAGCCAACTGCACCACACCCCGATTGCTTTTGCGGCTGCAAAGATACGAATGTTTTTCGAATTGTTGTTCAATTAATTGAAAAAAAGTTACCTTTGCACAGAATAACATCAACTGAACAACTGAACAATTAACAACTGATAACTATGGAAAAAGTTGAATGTCTGATCATTGGCTCCGGCCCTGCGGGCTATACAGCCGCTATTTATACTTGCCGCGCCGACGTGAAAACTGTCGTTTACGAGGGTATGCAACCTGGCGGACAGCTCACCCAAACTACCGAAATCGAGAACTTCCCTGGCTATCCTAAGGGCATCAACGGCCCCGACATGATGGAGGACATCCGTCAGCAGGCCTTGCGTTTTGGCGCTGAGATTCGCGAAGGCGAAGTGACTGCCATCGACGTCAGCCAGCGTCCTTTCAAGGTGACGACGGAATACGACGGCGAGATATTGGCCGACAGTATCATCGTATCCACTGGTGCCGCGGCGCGTTATCTCGGTCTGCCCACTGAAGAGGAGTTCAAAGGCGGTGGCGTGTCGGCTTGTGCCACCTGCGACGGCTTCTTCTACAAGGGCAAGGACGTGGCAGTGGTCGGCGGTGGCGACACGGCTTGCGAGGACGCTACCTATCTGGCCAAGCTCTGTAACAAGGTGTATCTCATCGTCCGCCGTGACGTGTTGCGTGCCTCCAAAGCCATGCAACACCGTGTGCTCAACACGCCCAACATCGAAGTACTGTGGAAGCACCAGACCAAGGAACTCTTCGGCGAGCAACAGGGCTTCATGAAGAAACTGAAGGGCGCGGTGCTTTATCACAGCGACACAAAGGAAGAACGCACCATCTATATTGATGGCTTTTTCGAGGCTATCGGTCACACGCCCAACACGGAGCCGTTCAAGGGCATCCTCGACATGGATGAGGAGGGTTATATCATCACCAAGCCCAAGTCGACAGCCACCAATGTGGAGGGCATCTTCGCTTGCGGCGACTGCCAGGACCGCATCTATCGCCAGGCCATCGTGGCGGCGGGCACGGGTGCCATGGCGGGAATCGAAGTGGAGCGGTTTTTGGCGGAACACAAATGATCCTTCATACAGAAATAAATATAAAATCACTAAACCAGGCCATCACCTACGGCGACAACCTCCTCTTCTTGGGTTCCTGCTTCGCCGACGAGGTGGGCGGCCTTTGTCGAGGCCAGGGCTTTAATGCCTTGGTGAATCCTTTCGGTGTGCTCTACAACCCAGCCAGCATCGTGCAGTCGGTGGAACGCTTGCAGAATGGCAGACCGTTCAGCCATGAGGAAGTGATCGCGGTAGGGGAGGGCTGTTATTGCACTTTCAGCCACAACACGGCCTTTTGGAGGGCGTCCGAGGAGGCTTTGATGGAATATGTCAATTTGTCACTTGAGGCCGCGCACGGGCAATTCCTTAAGGCGAAATGGATCGTCATCAGTTTAGGCACCTCATGGGTCTTTCGTCATAAAGAGAGTGGTCAGGTGGTCTCCAACTGCCATAAGTTGCCCGCCAACCAGTTTGAGCGCCGGTTTTTGACGGCAGAGCAGTCTTTCCAATGCC
>Ga0265301_10003415_pt1 | contig 16835 bp, 12 predicted proteins | sample AusTroGonzalo_MG_2_FD_193488 | JGI IMG/M metagenome (GOLD analysis project Ga0265301, IMG submission 193488) | Bovine rumen microbial communities from tropical cattle in Woodstock, Queensland, Australia - Gonzalo_04 | ecosystem: Host-associated > Mammals > Digestive system > Stomach > Rumen ...
ACGGCATTACCCGGAGAAGTAAACTTATACCAATCGTCGCAGTACATATCCATGCAGAAACCCTCCTCATCACGGTCGGAATAATAGAATACCCCCCACGTATTATTTGCTCCGGTACCGTAATTTATTGCCGTGTGATTACGGATAAGCGACTTGAGCGTGTCCTTCAATTGTCCGTCTTGCAAACCGTTGATCTTGTCATAAAAACCCTCAGGCAAGTTTTCTGCAAAACCGAACGCATAGACTACCGTACAAAGGAGTGCTGTTAATAAATATTTTCTCATTTCACTCGTTGGCCTTGAAGGTTAAACAATTGATCGCCGAGCAGAATATAGATCTTTCCTCCGATGAGGATTTTACGAGCCGTCTCACTGTCAGTTACCGACTTTACCTCCGTCGCCGTTTGATCCGACGTGATAAAGCGATCATATGTGGCCGTCGAACCTGAACCGCTCAAATTAACGACGATTTCATTAAATCCTACACCCTGTGAATTACTCTTATTAGCTGTAAATTGCAAAGGACTGTTTCCTGACAAAGAGCTTGTGTTAGTCCATGAGTACTCGCTGATCTTATTATTTGCAGCAGTCATCGTTGCTATCGTCTTATCTGCTGCCGAGATGGTTACTGTCGAATTGCCCGATCCGCCATAAGTACGCATTTTTATCGATATCGACGAGAGGCCGGATAGGTTCACTTCAGGCGATACCACCTCTCCGCCTTCTTTAAGCAACCAATACGAATTATTGGTCCATATAGCCGTATTAGTCCAGCCTTCCTGATGAGATGCATCATAGACATAAGTAACCGGAACGATACTTCCTTCCACAATGGTCTCTTTCGCGAAAACGGCATAGTACGTTACATCCTCCGTTACTACCGGGAAAGCATTCGCCTCACGATAAAGTACCGCCGGTTCATCGTCGCTGATTCCTTCAATAGGAGCACTCGTCCAACCCATGAAAACAGGGCTCTCCTCCGAACAAGAAACAGGTGCCGTAGGCAAGAGAACAATCATTCCGTTCTCTTCAATAGAATCCGTTTGAGTCACTCCGCAAACAGACCATGTCACACCATACTTGACCGTCGGAGTCGGAGGCGTAGGAGGCGTATCTTGCCCCCTCCAACCGTTGCTAACGCCGGGAATAAAATCCGGATCTGAACTGGACATAAGTTGACTCATATCCACTGTTTGACCGTTTTTCTCGCCCCAGATATATTCCGCCAGATACGGATAATCAATAAACGGATTGCGATTACCCTGTGTTGCCTGAATACCGTTGTTACGGTCTATCTCTTTCTGCGAAACCGGATCCTCGCGATGCCATTTCATCAGTAGCACCATTCCATATTTAGTCAAACCGAAATGCGTAGTAGAACTGAAAGCCTCAAAAATCAACCCTCCGTTACCGCTGGTTATGGAATAAGATGTATTGCTGTATTTCGCGATCATACCCAGATAGCCGCGCGCAAAATCCCCTTTGTACTCATCGCGGGGCTCAAACACTGTACCGCTGCATGTAGCCGAAGTACCCAACAGCGTGTTCTTATCCGTAGTGATACTCGATTTACTCGATCCCAACTTACATCCGTTATAGGTATAAGTCGCAGTCTGTACCTCGCCAAACGCATAGGCCGCACGGCGGTTATTCACATAGCCGTCCGTAGGTACCAAATGGAAAATGTCGGAATACATATTATTCTTTCCACTTCCCCACCAACTTTTTGGAATCGAATGTTCACGGTTATAACAGTCGCACTCATCATTGTAATTACCGCACTCGTCACCTAAAGTAAACGAACAAGCACCGTACATATCCCATAGTTTTCCAGCCTTACCCGCCACATAATCGGGGTGATTCGGATCACTCGGATAGACATCGGTCGTCTGATAAGCCGTGATTGCTCCGTCGTAACCCAACGACGCAAATCCCACGTTCGTAATGGTATTCAACGTCGTGTATAAAGAATTACCGGACTTACCGTTGGCGTTCGCGTAATAAGCAGGTATGGACGTTGGAGCGGTTACCGGCTTGAGGGCCCAACTCATCTGCGCCGTCCATAAGAGCGCTATGAAGAAAAATTGTTTTTTCATATTTCTTGATATTAGATTACTATATAGGTTATAATATTTCATGCAAAATCTCGCTTACCGTCGGGTGCGGGAAAACCACTTGTTGGAACTCCGCCGTCGTATACCCCATGCGCACAGCAAACGAAGCGGCAGAGATAAACTCCGAACACGGATTACCGATCATATGCACGCCCAGTACACTGTGATTCTTCGCATCCACGATCATCTTGCAAAGCCCCGTCTCACCTTCGTTCTCCGCCATAAAGCGACCGGAGAATGTCATCGGCAATCTCTTCACTTCCACCGGAATAGACATCGATTCCGCTTGACTTGCCGTGATACCGACTGAAGCTATCTCCGGGTTCGTATAAACCACCGAAGGAATCGCATTGTATGCAATCCGTTGCAGCGGAATCTGCTTAAGCATTCGCCCAACCGCTACTTCTGCCTGACGACTCGCCACATGCGCCAGCATGATCTTTCCCGTCACGTCGCCGCACGCATACACATTCGCCAGATTCGTCTTGCAGAAATCATCCACTACAATCGCACCGCGGTTCAACTCGATGTCATCCAACGCCTCCAAACCATTCAAGTTGGCTCTACGTCCCACACTCACCAGAATCTTATCCGCCTCCAGCGTCTGTACTCCGTCAGCGTTAGCGGTCTGTACTCTGTATTCCTCGATTGACTCCACTTTGGTGGATGTCATGAGATTAATCCCCGCTTTCTTATATTTCTCTGCCAGCACAGCTACCACTTCCGGATCCAAGTTCGGCAAAATGGTCGGTAATGCTTCGATGACCGTTACAGGCACTCCGAGTTCATGATACAGCGTTGCGAACTCCATACCGATCACACCGCCGCCGACGATGATTATCGACTTCGGCAATTCATTAGCTGCCAAAGCGTCCGTGCTGTCCCATACATGCGCATTATCTTTAATACCCGGGATCGGCGGCACGAAATTCGTCGAACCCGTACAGATCATCAGATTCTCTGCCTCATAGCTCTCGCCGTTACATTCGATGCTGACGAGTTCGTCCGTACGACTGATTACCTTCGCGAAACCGTTCACCAGCGCACAATGTTCATTATTGAGACGTTGCTTGATACCGGCTACCAACTTACGTACCACGATCGTCTTACGTTTTTGCATAGCGGCAAAATCAAACGATACGTTCTCCGCTGTCACACCGTATTTCTGCGCGTGCGTGGCATTATAATATTGTTTGGCTCCGTACAACAGCGATTTCGTAGGGATACATCCCACATTCAAGCATGTTCCGCCTAACGCATTCTGTTCAAACAGCACAACATCCTTGCCTGCCTTACTGGCCCGCTCCGCTGCTGTATAACCAGCAGGACCGCCTCCTATAATGGCTAAATAATACTTCATATTATATGTTTCTCAAATAGATTCGCACCGCCTCAGCGATCATTTCGCCGCAAGGACGCTTCTGATAATACTCCGGTGTACGCTCCGCAGGGCGAGGATCCAAATCCATATGCGCATTACATTGCCCCTTCGGCGCCAAACCCAACAACTCCGCACAGATCAACGATCCGTATTTCCCTTTAAACTCCCCTGCCAGTTGTTGCACAAACGCATAGTTGGCCATTTTACCTTCGTTATCATGCGGCGTACAGGAACCGTTCTGCAAACCAGCCAATAGGAACATTCCGCTTGCTGCACCGCATACTAATCGCATCCTACCCATACCGCCTCCGAAAGAAGCGGACACACGCAACGCCAACTGTTCGTCCGTAATCTCGTACAGGTCCGCGCAAGAAGCAAACACCGCCTGCGAGCAGTTAAAGCCTTGTTTAAACAATTCCTTCGCCTTCTGCGCCCTATTTTCTATCTCTACCTCACTCATTCCTTCACTCCTTCACTCCTTCAACCTTATTATACCAATGCTCCAATTGTTCGTTGAACGAACGCCTGTCCATCGTTTGAGCCCATTGACGAACATCCTCGGTATGGTCTTCAAAAACCATCGTCACCGTGCGACGCCATTTGCGCTCTTTCGGTTTTAACTTCGACCATCGGCTGCTCTCCAGTCCGCGCATCCTACAGAGGATTACCCGCACGCCTTCCGGCAATTCCTTACATACCTCATAGGCCATGCGACGATTTCCGATCACCTCTTTATCGATCGTCTTCACATGACCCGAAGGATAGAAACAGATCTGCTTACCCGCTGCCAGACTGTCGATAACGATTCGGCTCAACTGGGCCGCAACGGTCGCGCCCTCTTCCCTACTCATCGCACTCTTGGTCAGGTCCGGCACTTCGATAGCGTCTGCCTTACGCAAGATATAACCGTAGAACCAATGCCGCATAAACGACTCATCTGTCATCGGACATATAGGTAACCACCATTCTTCGCTAAACAGAATAAGCGGATCGATATAAGCCGTGTGGTTAGGCAACACCAAATGCGTGCTTTTATCTCGCAATAACTCTTCTCCCGTCACCCGAACATCGTAGTGCCAATGAAAGAAGAACTTCACCAGTCTTCCTAATGTATATCGGTTCATCGTTATTTTTTAGCAGGGTCAGTCGTCAGGTCTATACCCAGTTTCTTAAAAGTCCTCCAGTCTACTTCTTTCAGCATTACCGTCGAATGCGCTTGACAGCCCTTGAGCAAAGGTAACGTCGCCAACGCCTTGCGGCAATTCTCGTCATGCAGCGACAATACCGACAGCGCTACCAGTACCTCGTCCGTGTGCAGACGTGGATTCTGACCATGCAGATAATGAATCTTCGTATCTTGAATAGGCCCTATGATATTCTCCGGTATCAATCGTACCGAATGGTCTATCTCGGCCAATTCCTTCATCGCGTTCAGCAGCAAGGCTGCCGATGAACCCAATAAGGGCCCCGCCTCGGCAGTGATAATCCGCCCGTCAGGCAATTCGATCGCGGCTGAATGGGAGAAAGATCCATGGATAGCACCCGACAACGCACGCCGTTCACGCGCGGCTACCGTCGTCTTGCGATAAGCCGTATTGATGCCTACCTGTTGCAACAAAAGGGCGATCTTCTTAATCTCCGCGTCATTGCATTTACCGTTTGCCAAATGGCATAACGACTGGAAATAGCGGCGAATAATCTCTTGCTTGCTTGCCTCACGAACTGCCTCATCATCGCTGATACAGAATCCCACCATATTCACCCCCATATCGGTAGGCGACTTATACGGACTCTGACCGTAGATAGACGTGAACAAAGCATCCAACACCGGATAGATCTCTATATCACGGTTATAGTTCACCGCCGTCTTACCGTAAGCCTCCAAGTGGAATGGATCGATCATGTTCACATCCTGAAGGTCCGCAGTTGCAGCCTCATAGGCCACATTCAACGGGTGCTTGAGCGGTAAGTTCCATACCGGGAAAGTCTCAAACTTCGCATACCCCGCTTCTCTACCCCTCTTCTGCTCATTGTACAACTGACTCAGACATACCGCCATCTTGCCGCTTCCCGGACCGGGCGCCGTCACGACCACCAACGGACGGGTAGTCTCCACGAAATCATTATGCCCGAACCCTTCATCCGAGGCTATCAGATCCACATTATGCGGATAGCCGTCTATCGTATAATGATAATACACCCGTATCCCCGCGCGCTCCAAACGAAGCCGGTAATCATCGGCGGAACGCTGACCCGTATAATGCGTGATCACCACTGCCGAAACCATGAAACCGCGCTGGATAAACTCCTCGCGAAGACGCAATACATCCTCATCATACGTGATACCCAGATCCTGACGCACTTTATTGCGCTCGATATCCAAAGCCGAGATGACGATAATGATCTCCAGCGAATCCTGTAACTGCGTCAACATCCGCAATTTGCTGTCCGGAAGAAAACCGGGCAAAACGCGACTTGCATGCAGGTCGTCAAACAGTTTCCCGCCTAACTCCAGATACAGTTTATTACCGAACTGCGCGATTCGTTCACGGATATGTTCCGACTGAATACGAATGTATTTGTCATTGTCAAAAGCTATTTGCATACCTTCCGGTTTTTATGCTTTTTCGTTTGTCTTATTCTCATTCTGCTGCGATTCCTCGTCATCCTCGTCATGGTGATAATAGTAGTACGAACGATATGCTTGATCGTCCTTGACGAGTTTGCCGTAAATCTTGCCGTACAGCTTTCCGTATTTCTTGGAATGACTGCTGCGACCACCATATCCGTAACCGTATCCGCCGTATCCGCCATAACCCAAGTGACCGTAACCGTAACCGCCGTAACCGCCGTAACCGTATCCGTAACCCGATCCGTATGAGTGACGACCTTCGGTCGGGATATCCGAGAGAATAATCTGTATCTTCTCTTTATTCTCTACTACCTGCTCCATCTGCTCTACGGTCTGTTTGCAGAAGGATTTATTGGTCTGCATACAACGGATCACATACAGACATACATCACTAATTTCTATGCTCGCATAGGCATCGGGAACCAAACCGATAGGCGATGTATCGATAACAATAAAGTCATATATCTCACGCATTTGCGTGATCATGGTGGACATGCGGTCGGAGTGAACCAACTCACCCGGGTTCGGAGGAATCGTTCCGGCACGTAAGAAATCGAAGCCAAACGGAGTATTACGTACCATCGCATCCTCTAATTCGCAGTCTCCGATCAGATAGTTGGACATACCGTCACCGCTCTCCAAACCCAACTTGGTGTGGATGTTCGGTTTACGAAGGTCCAAGTCGACCAACAGGACTTTCTTTCCCGTCATCGCATACAGCGCCGCTAAGTTGGTAGAAAGGAAGGTCTTACCGTCACCGGACTCCGTAGAGGTAATACAGATCACCATCTTATCCTTACGTTTCAACAAGAACTCCAAACGGGTACGGATCGCACGAAGCATCTCCGCATAACTGGATCGTGGCGAAGCGCGGACCAAAGTCGGGTTCTGGTTACGTGCGTGACGTAATGTACCGATCAAGCGGAAGGATTTCAACTTCACCACATCCTTCGGCGCACGGATCTTGTTGTTCAGCAATTCGCTCAAGATAATCAACACCAGCGGGATTAAGAAACCGATCACCAGATACGTCGTGGTCGTTTTCGACTTTGCCTTCGCATTCATGACAGAGATCGTACGCGCCTTATCCATGATCGAGTTATCCGGGGTGTTCGAAGCTTTCTGGATCTCAGCCTCAGCGCGCTTCTGAAGGAAGAAAGTGTAGTAGTTATCGTCAATACGGTAATTACGCTCAATCGCTACCATCTGCAATTCCTTCTCCGGCAAAGTGCGTAACATTGCCTCAGCCTCACTGATACGGCGTTGCAGGTCCTCTTTTTCAATATCCATCGCCGCACGCATGGAGTTCACCAACTCTTCGATGGAAGCCTTGACGGTCTCCATGTCCTTCGTGTACTTGGCATAATAAACGTTCCTTTCGGTCAACTCGCCACGCTGCACACGCAGTTCATTCAATTGCTGTACCAAAGCCACCAACGAGGCATCGGTTACACCCATCGTGGTAGGCATAATAACAGCATCGCTCTCTATATTCGCATGAATATAATTGATCAAATAATCAAAATAGGTCTCCCGCAAACGGATCTCCATCTTCTGCTGGTCATAGTTGGTGAGATAACCCATGATCTGACCGGCATAGGAATTGACATCAATGATCTTGTTCTCCTGGCGGAAATCGGTCATTGCGCCCTCCGACACCTGCAGCGAAGCCTGTAACGTCTCCAACTGCTGATTGATGAACTTGATCGAGTTCTCCGCTACCTCATTCTTCTGCTCCAGGTTCTGCAGCAGGTAGATCTGCGCTAACTTGTCCAAGTACTCGCAGTCGCGTTGCGGCCATTCGCTCACCATCGACAATGCCAACACCGTTGATCCATCCGTCACGAAAGACAGCTGCAGACGACTCATGAATTCATCTACCAGCGATTCGTGACTGCGGAAACGGAAATTGATCTTACCCGAGTTCATCATAAACTCCGTCGGCCAAATCGTGATATCAAACAGGTTACAACTGACCGGCTCACCGTATCGCACATCCAACTCCAAAGGTGTTCCCTCATCGGTCGAGGAAATATGCATCGTCCTGTCGCCGGTGAACTTCAACTGATATAGTATGCCGTAAGCACGCGGGTCAATACGCGTGTGCTCAATCAATACCGGCGTCTGACGGTACATGTTACGGGTCTTGAATCGACCCTGTGTGATATACTCCACCTCCAGGAAGGGAAGCGAATCCAACACGCGGCTCGTCAAGTCATAAGAACCCAGCATGATCATCTGGTTATTCACGTTCTTGTAACCTGCATCGACACCGAAACCTTGCATCAACGCAAAATTGGCACCGCCGTAACCGGTGTTTTCCTTGATCACAATCGTGCCTTGCGACATGTAAGCCGGAATCCAACGCCGGTTCTTCAGCATCGCCAAACCCATCGCGATAGCTAATGCGATCACGAATAAATACCAATAATGCAAGAAGGTGAACAACCACTCTAACGGGTTAAAATCAATCTGACCGTCATCGTCGTCGTTGTTCTGTTGCGGATCTTGCTGGTAATAATGCTGATTACCGCCTTGGTAATAATTGCCATTAGCGCCGCTGTAGTAACTTCCGTTACCTCCGTAATAATTGCTGTTTCCGCCCGGTTGGTAATAACTGTTATTACCGCCCGGTGTGTAATATTGATTATTTGCCATAATTCTTATTTATATACATAAGCTACATAGTTCAACACCGTGGTCAACAGCGCCACACTGCTGGTAATCAGACCTATAAAGCCCGAATAACTCGGTACCGTATAGAAACTGTTCTTCGTACGCGCAACATAGATCACGTCATTCGGATATACATAATAGTATTTCGAATCAATAATACTGTTCGTGCGCATATCGAACTCCAACACTTCCGGTTCCTCACCTCCGTCCTTTGGACGAATGATCCGGATATGACGACGATCACCGCTGTTCATCACATCGCCCGTCATCGCCAGTGCTTGGAATATATTCATCTTATCTTTGTAGATATAGAACTGCCCCGCATTGGCGTCTCCTATTACCGAGAAATACTTGTTATACAGCGCCAATTTCACATCCGCGTCAGGGATAATCTCGCGGAATGCAGCACGAAGTGTATCTTGTGCCTCTACTTCGGTCAAGCCTTGCAACTTCACCGGTTTCAAGAACGGGATATCAATCGTTCCGTCCGAATAGACACGGTACGAGTTCGCATATTGACCGGAACTTACATTGTTCGTTCCGAGCATCTGACTATACTTCTCATCCATCGTGATCAAACGATAGATAATCTCATCGTTCACCCGGATACGGTAGGGCTCATAGGCTACCGAATCGTATTGTGGCAACTTATTGGCCTTTGTCGGTTCTTGCAAATAGCCTATCACACGATGACTATAGCAACTGCTCATCAGTATGGCTACAAGGCCGAAGAGAATAATTCGAATCTGTCTCATAGCATACCTCACTTTCCGTAATGTGTATTTACATGGTTAATTCCCGTCTGAACGAGCGTGTAGATGAATACGCCGAACGAGATCGTTGCAGCCGTCACACCAATCACCGTCGTCACATGGTTGATACCGAAACTGTAACCCGGTATCTGACGGATATAAATGATATCATTCGGCTCGATGTAATAGTACTCCGAGTTAATGATATCCTCCGAGCGCGCGTCAAAGGTCTTAATGGTCGTCACACCGTTCTTCTCGCGTACCAACTTGATCTCCCTGCGGCTATTGAACTCCTGCAAATCTCCCGCCATAGCTAAGGCTTCGAAGATCGTCATCTTCTCCTTATTGATCATATAACGTCCGCTCTGAGCACCTATGACCGAGAAACTGCGGTTTACGATATTCACCTCGCAGGAGATCGTACTATACCCCGGTAACTCTTGCAGCAATGTACCTAATTCTTGCTCCAACTGCCGCTTTACCTCGCGCGTCGTCTTGCCCTGCACATTCACCTTGCCAATGGTCGGAAAATCAATATTTCCTTCTTCATCCACCAGATACGTGTACAGGTCGTACGAACCGCCTATACCACCACCGCTCATACCCATTTGACCACGCATTTGAGAAGAATTCGCCCCACCCGCATTGTACATTTGTTGAATCCCTTCATTCAAGGAATAGACGTATACGTACAATCGGTCACCGATTCGTATTTGATACTCCTCGTAACTCAGCGTATCCGTGTAACTCGGAATCTGCCGATCCGGTTTTTGCATATAGTTCACTTTCCGCGCCGTCACACACGACGACAACGCCAAACTCACTATCGCAAAAAACAATAAATATTTAAATTTATAAATCATAAATTTTAAATCATAAATCTAAAATCTAAAATCACAAATACGATGATTCATCATCGTCTCTCATCCCATCCAAACGGGTGTTTTGCTAACGGCAGTTTAGCCAGCGGATGGTAGTCGCCTACCAAACCGATCGGCTCGCTGTGACGAATCTGCGCAACCGTCTCGATACACGGACGAGCCTCCGAGATACGGAATCCGTTACCCGCCAGAATCTGCTTGTAACTCTCGGTATGCAACTCCGTGAAACCGGCACTGAACTCAAACTCCTCGCCGTCGATACTCAATGTCCGATACGTCCGCTTCTCGCCTTGCACCGCATTAGCCGGTAAGCACTCTGCATTTATACTAAGGAAATAACGCACGCGCGCACGCTCAAGCTCCAGATAACCCGCCACGCGGTCAAAACTCATCACATGCACAATGTTCTTCTTCACCGGACCGAACACCCACTGCAGCATATCATAGAAATGCACTCCGATATTGGTCGCGATACCGCCGCTCTTGTGCACATCGCCTTTCCAACTGCTGTAGTACCATTTACCGCGACTCGTGATATACGTCAGATCTACATCGTAGATCTTGTCCTTCGGACCGTTCTCCACTTTCTCTTTCAGCGCCCGGATCTTATCGTGCAAACGCAACTGCAAGATCGTGTACGCCTTATGCCCCGTCTCGGACTCCAACTCCACCAGGTTATCGATGTTATACGGATTCAACACCAGCGGCTTCTCGCATATCACATCGCATCCCAGACGCAGACCGTATCGGATGAACGCGTCGTGCGTGTAGTTCGGTGTACAGATAGACACCCAACTCAACGGGTTATCCGTGCGCATTTGCTTCGAGCAAAAACGGTCAAACTGCTCATTCTCCGTGTAGAACGAACAATCCGGAAACGACGAGTCCAAACGGCCTACACTGTCGAACTTATCATATGCCACTAACAGGTTATTACCTGTATCCGCAATCGCTTTAATATGTCGCGGAGCAATATATCCCGCCGCGCCAATCAATGCAAAATTCAATTTCTTATCCATATTCTTTTTACGATATTCTTCGTGTTTTGTAATACAAGTTCTTTCCACCACTCGCCTCTGTTATTCGTCCATCGTTGCGGATGAGTGGTGATCATCATATGCTTTGGCAACGCCCCCTGCCCGATCGCCTCAATCAACTCCTGCGTGGTATGCCAACTTAGTCCTTTTTTCGTCCATTCATCCTGATAACCGGGTATCTTATCCCGTACACTCACTTTGTATCCGTCCCAACATCTACCCGTGTCCGTCAAATAAAATACATCGCTCCAATCGGTATCCAGATACGGCTCACCGACAACACCCAATTCCTTATAATCGAATTTCTTCCAAAGGTCTTTTCCGTCCCATTTACTCGTCGGCGCACCGTGCATACAGATCGTCTCTACCGCATAATACTGGCGGAAATACTCCAGCCAAGTCTTAAAATGATCATACGCCTTGTCCACATCCCCTTTACATACACTCATATCCTCGTAGTGATACCCGATCTCATGCCCCAAGGCCGCTATCGCCCGTATCACCTCCGGCCGATTGCTCTCCGGGATAATGCGGAAATAATACGTCGCCTTCGCATCCAACGACTTCTCTATCTGCGCCGTCTTCAAACTGTTCCCCGCCTTTAGATCCACATCGTGCCGCAAGATCACAAACTTATCGCTCTTTCGGGATTCCGGTGTTCCGGGATTCCGAAGATATTCCTGATAACTAATCAGTTCGTATCCCTTGCGTTGCAGCGTTTCTAACAACTCCCGATATATGTCCAGCGTGAAGTCTCTCATCAGCGCTCTGCCCGCATAGGGTTCTCCAAAAAGTCTTTGTACGCCAACCGTATTCCGTCTTCCAGCTCCGTCTTATACGTCCATCCCAACTTCGTCGCCTTGCTTACATCTAACAGTTTCCTCGGTGTCCCATCCGGCCGCGTCGTGTCCCATAAGATCTCGCCCTCGTACCCTACTACCTTGGCGACAAGATTCGTTAACTCTTTAATCGTTAATTCCTTACCAGTACCGGCATTCACCGTCTCATTGCCCGAGTAGTGATTCATCAGGAATACGCACAGGTTCGCCAGATCATCCACATACAAGAACTCACGTAACGGACTTCCCGTTCCCCAGCATGTCACACTTTGCTTACCCTCTACTTTCGCCTCATGGAATCGCCGAATCAGTGCCGGCAACACGTGGCTATGTTCAGGATGATAATTATCGTTCGGACCATACAAGTTCGTCGGCATCACACTGATATAATCCGTCCCATATTGCCGATTCAGGAACTCGCAGTACTTCAATCCGCTGATCTTTGCCAGCGCGTACGCTTCATTTGTCTTTTCCAACTCACCCGTTAACAGGCATGATTCTTTCATCGGTTGCGGAGCCAAACGCGGATAGATACAACTCGAACCCAAGAACTCTAACTTCTTCACTCCGTTCTTCCATGCCGCATGGATCACGTTCATCTCCAGAATCATATTGTCGTACATGAAGTCCGCCAGATGCCGCTCATTGGCGATGATACCACCCACTTTTGCGGCCGCCAAGAACACATACTCCGGTTTCTCCGTTTCAAAGAAACGCTCTACATCCTCCTGCCGACAAAGATCCAACTCCTTATGCGTCCGCGTAATGATGTTCGTATATCCCTGCCGCTCCAATTCCCGCACAATAGCGCTTCCCACCATGCCTCGGTGTCCGGCTACATATATTTTACTGTCTTTTTCCATTTACCAATTACTTTACAATACCCTTTTCGAGGTATTCAGCCAAGTTAAAATGCTCGCGCGTTACCTTCTTCATATCGTGCTTAACCATCAGTTCAACCAACTGCTCGAAACTCGTCTTCTGCGGATTCCAACCCAACTCTCTCCTCGCCTTACTCGGGTCGCCTAACAAGTTCACCACATCGGTCGGCCTGTAAAAATCCGGACTCACAGCCACAACCACCTTACCGGTCTTCACATCAATTCCCTTCTCGTCCACACCTTGACCTTCCCATTTCAACTCGATACCCGCATGGTGGAAAGCCAGCGTCGCGAACTCTCTTACGGTATGCTGTACACCCGTCGCAATCACAAAATCCTCCGGCGTCTTGTGCTGCAGAATCAACCACATGCACTCCACATAATCTTTCGCATAACCCCAGTCGCGCAAACTGTCCAGATTACCCAGATACAGGCAATCTTGCATACCCTGCGCAATGCGGGCTGCAGCCAAGGTAATCTTTCTGGTCACAAACGTCTCGCCGCGTCGCTCACTCTCGTGGTTAAACAATATACCCGAGCAGCAGAACATGTCATATGCCTCGCGGTACTCCTTGATGATCCAATAGCCGTACAACTTGGCCACCGCATAAGGACTATACGGGTGGAACGGCGTGGTCTCGCTTTGCGGCACTTCCTCTACCTTACCATACAACTCAGAAGTCGAAGCCTGGTAGATCTTACACGTCTTCTCCAAGTAGTTCGTCCTTACCGCCTCCAGGATTCTCAGTACACCTACCGCATCCACATCGGCCGTGAACTCCGGCGCGTCAAAACTAACCTGCACATGACTCTGCGCAGCTAAGTTATAGATCTCGTCCGGCTGCACTTTACCTACCAGTTTCACTAGCGACATCGAGTCACTCATGTCGGCATAATGAAGGTGAAAATGCGGCGTGCCCTCCAAGTGCGCAATACGCTCCCGATAGTCCACCGAAGAGCGGCGAATGATACCGTGCACCTCGTATCCTTTCTCCAACAAAAACTCCGACAGATAACTTCCGTCCTGTCCCGTCACTCCTGTTATTAATGCGATTTTAGCCATAATTTTCCAAATTAGCGTGCAAAGATACAACTTTTTTTTTATATGTGCAAGAGATAAATGAATTTTTCTTTTTTTATTTCTTTTTATTGCAAAAAAGTGCGTGCACGCTTGCGTATGTGAAAAAATTGAAGTACCTTTGTGCCATATTTTGCGTTAATAGGCGAATTTTGTGAAAAAACTCAAGTACATATGGCTCTTCTGCGCACTGCTTCTCGCTCAATGGGTGGTAGCGGCGACGACCCTCGCCAGCAATGATAAAAACTGGCTTGGAGGCAACCCGGCTTTTAAGACGACCGAAGGAAATGATTTCTGGTTAACATTCATGACCAACAATGCCACGGAGACCAGCGATCCTTCGCTCCATTTTTCGATCTATGCCGTTTCTGACTCTGCCGCACAGATCATCGTTGAAGTGGGTGGAAACCAATTAGGTACAATTTCCATCCCCGAAGGTGGCGGAATCGGTGTGTTGAATAATATCGCTCCTTCCGCCGTGTATATCCAGGCCAACGAGAGTGAGACTCGGCTCAACCGGGGTGTGCATGTCTATTCGTCCGACAAAAAAATATTCTTCTCTTGCTATGCCTTAGCACAAGCCGGTTCCGGAGATGGTTCTACGCGAGACGCTTCGATGATCATCCCCACGCGTACGTTGGGGCGCGAGTACTACGTACAAACCTATCCCACCGATGCCAAAGCTACCGAGTTCGCTATCGTAGCTACCGAGGATTTTACCAATGTCATCATTACGCCCAAAGCGCAAACCAGTAAGAAAAGTCAACCGGACGCACCTATCACGCTCAATAATTTATCCAAAGGATATGTATACCTCGTGCGAAGCGATGTGCCATCTGAGGTGGATAATATCGATATGTCCGGTAGTATGGTCTGCGCCGACAAACCCGTTGCTGTCTTCCAGGGAAACGAAGCGACCAAAATAGCCAGCGGTAACACCGGTGCCTTTTCTGCCAACCATGCCTTCGAGCAGACTCTGCCCGCTACCTATTGGGGAAAAGAGTTCTATCTGGGTCTCACGGCGAACGCCAAGTATAATTTCTATCAAGTCACAGCGCTCTACAACGGTACACAGGTTACCATCAATAACGGTTCCCCCATCTCCTTGGATGCCGGCCAGTCTTTTGCGGCACCCAAAGCACTGATGAACGATAATAACATCGTCAACACCGACGCGAAAGTGATCGCAACCATGCCGGTCATGCTCAATACCTATCTGTCGTGCGGTGGTGTCAACCGTGTGTCCGAACTCAACGACCAGGGCGATATCGTTTCCTACGACTGGGGTAACTCAACCATGGCTATGGTTCCCGCATGGGAAATGCGCGTGAAACGAATGGCTTTCTTCGCGGACACGATCGAGAACGAGTCTGCCTCCGGCATCAACCATATGTACCTGCAGGTGATCGCCAAAACGGCTGAAAAAGGAACGTTCTCCTTGATCCATCCGGACGGAAGTAGCACGACGGTAGATCCTACGCTCTTCCAGGCGGTTACAGCGCAGTCCTCTATGTCTGTGGCGAACATCGAGCTGCCTACACAAGGCAAATATACGCTAGAGACAACCGGTTCCGGCTTCGTCGGATTCGTCTATACTATCACATCCGAAGCCCGGGCATATGAGTACACCCTCGGCTACAACCCCGCGCCCAGACGCGACTCCCTCTTCATCAACAATGAAGGCACACCCATGTCTGCCGCCAGCTATGACATGGATTCGCTCGACGGACACGGATGGTACCAGCGGCAATGGAAAGAATGGGTAGATGGCCGACTCGATACCGCTATCGTCTGCGATAGTACTACCGTCTTCTGGACCATCGAGACGCCTAACGAGCGACCCGTCACAACCATCGAATGGAATCTCTATGACGTTACCAAAGGGGCACGGAAGAAAATGACAACCACTACCTTCCCCAGAGAAGATACACCCGCCCCCACGGATACCAAGCATCAGTTGTCCAACCAGTTCATCCTCCCCGAGGAACCCATGGAGAACCGCAAACAGTTCTTCGACTACGAGTTGGAGATCATCCTCCATCGCGCCCAGGTGCTCTGCGGCGATGAACAGCTGGATACTTTCCGTACCGTCACCCGCGTCACGCGTATCTTCAACGATACGGTTTGGCGCGTCATCTGTATGGGGGACTCCATCGAGTTCTTCAACGATAGCCTCTACAACCAGGGCGACTTGTCCCAGTACCAGGCGGGCGAGAAAAAGAAAACCAAATTCAAAGCTACCAAGACCACTACCCCCAACGACACACCTTGGGAATGGAAAGTGGACGTAGGCGCGCATGAGTTCCAGCGCCATTACCTGTCCCAGTACGGCTGTGACTCGCTCGTCACTTTCGAACTCTTCGTCTGCGATACCTTCCGCTTCGTCGATACCATCCATCTCTGTTCCAACCAGGACACGATCTATCAGAATATGGTATACAAAGGTACGATGTACAAGCGGCCGGGAAACCAAGTGGACACCACGGTAATCGAGAGAAAGTACAAGACCGCGGCCTGCGATTGTCAGGTCAATGACTGGAAAGATAAATACAAGGATAAGAACGG
>Ga0265301_10003421_pt1 | contig 16812 bp, 14 predicted proteins | sample AusTroGonzalo_MG_2_FD_193488 | JGI IMG/M metagenome (GOLD analysis project Ga0265301, IMG submission 193488) | Bovine rumen microbial communities from tropical cattle in Woodstock, Queensland, Australia - Gonzalo_04 | ecosystem: Host-associated > Mammals > Digestive system > Stomach > Rumen ...
ACCTGCTCGCAGCAGTCTGCAATCCAGCCCGCGAGGTAGGTAAACGGCTCTTGGTTGTCAACGCCTATCCTGCAGCCACAATAGTCGAATATCTCGATGGCGGCGTGGTCCGATTCGTGTGTGATGGTGTTGTGGTTCATCACCTTCTTGCTGCGGAATCGGATCAGGATGCCTCCACGCTTCTTGGGCTTATCGGTCCCGACGCGGGCGACATCTGCCAGCGCGTCCTCGTCCATTTCTTCGAGGTCGGCCCCGAACATATCCCGAAGGCTTTTGATGTCCGCACCAACCGTTATCCACAACATCCGAGGATATATCTGTGGGTTGAATTGATGTATCTTCGTCATTATTTCAGTATGAAGTTGTAGCCAGCGGAGAAGGAAACGGCTGGGCCGTGGCTCCAGTTCCCGTCCGCCGAGATTAAACAGTAGCCGAGACCGGGCGAGAAACGCCAATTCCCGGACCATACGTCGAGTTCAACGCCTATTCCTATGCCGAACACCTTTGGCGTACAAAACGCGCTGAAATCGGGCGAAATCGCCAGTTTGGGCGGGGTAGGAACAGGCACTGTCTTGGTGATATAGGCCGTCTCCTGAAAAGACTTGTGCCAGAGCATTTCCGTGCCGTAGCCGTACACCTCGCATTCGTAGGTCTTGTAGTCGGTGTATTTGGTCGTGCTCATCGGTACAGCGATGTATGCCGTGTCCTTCTGCACAACAATCTTTGGCTTCTGGTCAAGACTATCGCGCAGCTTCGCCACTACGCCCTCAAAGGCCGCAAGCTGTTGCAGCGTACCGATTGGAACCAGTTCGTAGCCAGCGGGTACGGAATTGCCCTGCGGCTTCACATCTGTGGTGGTGTCTTTGACCCACACCGTGTCAACTTGTGGCGTAGGCTCCGGCCTGTCGCCGTGGCTGCAGCGACCACAAAGGAATCCCGCCCCGAACAGAAGGAGCAGGATTCCAATGAAAATCAGTGTCTGGCGGAGGTTTACCATACGATTTCCTCTCCATTGGCCTTCACGAGGCGGTGGAAGCCGAAGCTCTCCCACCTCCGCAGCCAGCCGTTCAGGAACTTCGCATTGTTGTTCCGCTTCGCGATCTGCAGCAGAGCGGAGGCCCGTTCCGCCTTGATGCGGTTGAAGGTGTAAACAGGCTTGTAGCTGACCGTGCTCTTATTCAGAGCGGCCAAAGTCTGCGGGCCGACCACGCCATCAGCTTTCAGGCCGAGGCAGGTCTGCACGGCCTTGATAGCCGTTTTCACGCCACTGCCCCAGCCCCAGTTCACGCAGATGTTGGCAATGCCCTGCGACTTGATTTGGTCAGCCTGCCACGGGTCCCAGAACATCGTTTTCAGCACGTCGAGCCATTCCTGCTCCGAGATCCGTTTGAGGTCTGCGACCGTAGGCGTGGGTTTGCCCTTCCGCCTGCAGTACTCGGTGTAGGTGGCAATGGTCACGCCTTTCATCGTGGCCCCGCCGCTGTCGTCCGGGTCGTTGGCAAAGCCCCCCTCCCAGCTTTGGATGAAGGGGGCCAAGATTCTAATATCCGCCATAGTCAATGTCGTTGTTTGGAATAGGGGGTTCGGTTCCTTCTTTGCGGGATTTCACCAGCCGGATGAGGTCCAGAATTTCTTCCTTGCTCAACAGTCCGGCGAGCAGTTCCGCGACCTTCTCCTGCTGCTTCTTGGTTTTCTGGTCGGCCTTCTCCCTCACACTCATAAATTCCACGATGAGGAGGAACAAACCGACAAGCAAACTCACAACGGGCACGCCCAGCAGCAGGTTCAGGCCAATCAACTGGTAGAACTTGCAGAAGTGGACGAAAAGGTCGGCCATCGTCGCAATCATCAAGCCACCTTCGTAGCTGATGAACTTCGACAGCGTGCGCCTCAACGCCTCACTGGTGCGGAGTTCTCCGCGTTGTTTAGCCTTGTACAGTCCCGCCGCGAGGTCGATAATCATTGCCGCGAGGACAAGGAGCATCACGACGACCGCGATCTGGAACATCGACCCAGTGTCAACAAAAAGATTCTCCATCGCCTCTTATTCCATCAACTTTTTGTAGAAGGTTTTGACTGTGGGGAAGGCCATTACTGCGAGCGCAGCGACGCAAGCAGCGATGAACCAAGCCTTGCAGTAGGCAGCGTAGCCGAAGCCACCGATAGCACCTACGCCGTAGGCGCACATCGCGAAGAAGTAGAAGAACTTTTTCAAATACTGTTTCATAATGATGATGTATTAAAGGGTTATAGGTTGGTCCAGTTCGTCCCGCCATCAGTCGATTTCTGTATGGCGGAATTGGTCACACGTAGCACGATGTTCCCGTTCCTGAAAACGATCATATCGTCGCCTCCAGTCGTGAGGTTGACCAGAACATAGCACGTCGATGACAAGGCAACACGGAAGCCGTTGTTGGCGATTTCCGTTTTCATAATGGATGTCGCCCACGAAATAGAATCCTTCGCGACGGTATAGTTCACATAATGATACAAATACTCGTTGCTGGCAAGGGTTCCAATGTTCATAATGTCAACCGTCAGCTTGACCTTGACCGTGTGCGACCCGGCGGCAACGTTCACATTCGACATAGGAATGGTAAGCGTCACGAGGGCAGAGTTGTTCGAGTAATTCAACTGGAACAGCTGCATTGCCGATTTTACGGTGTTATCATCAACCAGATACTCCGCCTTGCACATCACATAGATGGTGTCTGATTGTGACGTTTGGCGATGCAGAGAAAGGCTGACAGATACGGGTAGCGCGGGAAGCGTCAGGATGCGGGCCTGCGAGATCGACTTCGTAACTATCGTCTTTGTTTTCTCGTACACCTTTTCACCAGAGGCATCGTAATACGTCGTGCCCTGCGTGTTGTCGGATTGCGCTGAACTCGGCGACGTGTCGGTGTAAGCAACAAGGCTTGACAATTCTCCGCCGTGAACCTTCATCCGTTCTTGGCCGTTGGAATTGAACATCTGCATTTCGTTGCCGGACATATACAGATGGCCGGATCCGCTTTCTACGGTCTCAATCTCTTTCGCCTTGATGTTACTGGCATTGAGGTATGCAATAAGCGCAGAATTGGCCACGAGGTCGGCAACGTTGATGTAGTCAGCAGTCAATGCCTGCGTGAAGATGAGTGGCGTTATAACAGGCGCAAAGCTGTTCATCTTCTGCCAGTACGCACTCCAGTTACTGCCTTCTCCCGGCTTGGTTGATGCAGAGGCGGTATGGGTCGTGGTGCAGAGATAAGCAGAAACGCCAGAAGTACCGATGGACAGCGGCTTGTCAATCACGATGTCGATGTATCGCGTGCCAGAGGTCAGCGCGGAGTCGTTCCTGTATTCACGGCCAGATTCCCAAGCCGTAAGACGGACCAAGCATCCGGCGATGCCCTGCGGCCCCTGCGGTCCCGTAGATCCAGTTGGACCCGTAGGCCCGGTGGGACCAGTCGGACCTTGTGGACCAGTAGGACCCTGCGGGCCAGTGGCCCCATTCTGGCCATTCTGTCCATCCACACCGAAACGGGTGACAGAGTAGCTGGTGCTGGTGGTGTCGTCCGTATAGGTGATAACGGTCCTCGTCCAAAGGTAGTTGCCCGCCGTGACAGACGGAATGTTGTACTGCCACGTGCCAGTAGGCGTAGTCGTGCCGGAGTTCGAGGCTTGGTACATCGCAACAGTGCTCTTGATGCCCTTGCCATCTTGCCCGTTCTGGCCATTCTGTCCGTCGCTTCCGTTGGTGCTCTTGTTGATGGGGACCGTCTCCTCATCGACAAGGGTGCTGCTCTGGTACAACGACACGACGTGGCTGTTCTGCGACGTGTTGACGTTGAAGGTGTAGCCGCTACTGCCGTAGTTGGCGACATTGGTTCCGTCCACCTTCAAGGTGTGGCCGCTCGGCACACTCGTCATAAGGGTGCGACTCACGCCGCCAGAATTGTTCTGGGCGGTGCGGTAGATCTTGACGTTGATGGTGGAAGCGGATTTGGCCCCCGTCGTGGTGTTATAGGCAATGGCATCCGGCGTGACGAGAAGGTCGTATTTGACAGTCCCAACGAGCCGTTTCAGCGTGAACTTGGCCGAATACGTCTTGTTGTTGTACGTGGCCGTCACCATCACGTAGCCGCTGCCGGAAAGCCCAGATACGGTGATAGTGTTCCCAGATATGGTGGCCTGCGCCGCAGTACAGCCCACCCTCTCCGAGATTGCGAACACAACGCCGGAGGACACTGCAGCATCACCGTCGTACAGGGTGGCAACGGACACAACGCTTCCGCTCAACAAGTTGCCCTCGGCATCGTACAGCAGAGAGTCGTTCTCGTTGTTGAGGTCCAAACGGAAGGCGTTGCTGCCGTTGTCACCGTCTTTCGGCCTGCGACGTACCGTAATATGTCCCTGTGCCTTCATAAGCGATTACTCGATTTCGGCGACGACATCCAGCGCAACAGTCTTGGCCTTCTTCCTCCAAGCCTGAAAGTCGCTGTACTCCTGCAGGTACTCGGCCCTTTTCTCGGGGGTAAGCTCGGAATTTGGGTCGCTGGCCTCGGCGTAGTTGGCCATAACAGCCTCGTACTTGTCCGAAGGGTACTTCTCCGTGACGATGCCGTTCACAATGGCGGCGTAGTCCACGCCCATTACGTCCACGTTCTCGCAGACCAGCATTTCGACGACCTCCTCGTCAATTTCGCGAATCTCGACATCGAAGTCGAAGTAGATACGGGTAAGTTTACCCTCGCGCACCACCTCCAGTTCAGGGATGCTGCCGCCGTCGTAGTTTCGATAACTTTTCATAATGATATAACTTGTTATAAATCAATAAACTGATATGATGTTTTCCCGCCGCCGAGGTCCTTGCGCTTGATGGCTACGCCCTCCACCGGGAATACTTTCTCGCCTTTGTCCTCCAACTCGCTGCATTGATCCAGCACGTCCTTGATGCTATGCGCATTCGTGATGAACTTGACCTTCTCCCCGCTGTCCAACTTCACCAAGACCACATATCTATCGCTATTGCGCTTGCTATGGTCTTTGAGGTCCTGCGTCTCGATGTTGCGCTGGAAGTCCAGCACCGTCAGCGGAACATTCGTAATGTCGGACAACGACACCTTGCGCACGTCGAAGAACTTCTTGCCATCCTTCAACGTGCTCCTGACCGTTGTTATGCCTTTTGCTGCGAATCCCATATCCTTACCTGTTATTTTCTTCCAGAGGTGACGGCATCTGCCGTACATACACCAGCCTCTGTAACTGTCCTCGATTTCCTTCTTTCGTTTTCTGCTCTTGACGCGGGAATAACTCCTCGCAAACTTCTGCTTTATACTCTTGCGGAGCCTCATATTACCCCGGCTGAACTCATACCCCAGAAAGTCTATGCTTCGGCCCCCTCTGCCTTCTCCGCCTATGCCCTTTCTTCCTGCCATACCCCTTTATCGGTGCGTAAAAACTATTGCTCTTGACCACTAACCCGCGCTCTGCAGCAAGTCTGTCATACTCATTCAACAGGAACCTGACTTCGCGCTTTGACCGTCCCAGCATCGTCATATCGTCGCAGTTGCGGTGAAGCACGGCGTGATACCGCTCCTTCATCTGATGGTCGATCTCGTTGTGGTTGAGATTGCCTATCATCCCGCTGATGTATGCGCCAATTCGCACACCTCTCCTTTTTTGCTCGTTCTGATTCGAGCGATGCTTCGATTTCTTCGCCACTGTAGTAGTCCAATACGCAAATCTTCATCAACTGAATGAACTTCTCATCCTTGAACTTGTGCCGAAGCACGCGCTCCAAATACTCGGAGTCGATGCTTTGGTAGTACTTCTTGCAGTCGGACTTCGCGAACCAAGTATGGCCCGGATTCCGCCGCAGCATACGTTTCACACGCCTCACGCCGTACAAGCAGCCTCGGCCTTTGATGCAGCAACTCGTGTCGGCGATGAGCATCTTATTAACCATCGGCTCCACGACCTGCATTATGGCGTGGCTCATAATCTTCCACGGCATATAGTCCTCGTCGTCCAGAAGCCGAATCTTGCCCTTGTCTGCCTTCCGCGTCAGCTTCCGGCTGTGGTGCGGCGGAAAGTCAAGATTCAAAATCATCTGGCGTAGGACCTGTATCTGGTTCTCGGCATCGTCGTTGAAGTCACGGATCTGCTTCCTTTTCTTGGCCTTGCCTCCGCGCTGGGAGTTGTGAACCGCCCGGCGCAAGTTGTCCTCGTCCGCAATCTTTTCGAGGATATAGCCTATCTTCTTCGTCATACCTATGTCTGTTCAAAAATTCACTGCAGCAGTCCTGCATATATGAATCCGCCCGAAGCGTTGGACTCCTGCCCGGTGGTCTCCAACGGCGGCAGAAACAAAGTGCCGCACATCGCAGAAACACGCCATCAGCAGGACCTACATTAGCCTCGCTTACGCACCCATACAATCGGGTGGCCTTTCCGCATCTGATATGTTTTGACTCGCCATCACCGCAGCTTCCTGCCCGATGGGGTCAAGGTTGAGGGGACTCGCCGCCGCCTATCTATGGCGGAAAACGAAATGCAAAACTTCCATATTGTATGACGCGCCCCGATGTTCGAGTTCGTGTTCGACCAAGCGTTGTTCGAGTTAGCGTAGAACGGACCCGAGTTCGCCCCGTTATTCGAGTTACCCCCGACGAGCAGAACCAAGAACGCCAGAACTAATTGTCCCCTCCCACCTACCACGATATACCATACCCTGTATGGGGTGCGGCTCCGAGGGAGCCTTACGCCCCCTCGTCCCGCACTATCGTGGATTTCGATGCCGTAGAGCCAAGTCCGTAGTGCCTCGGCCCAAGTTCAATGATTCAAAGAGCTAATTACATAGAGCGACCGTCAACGATCTGGACTTGGCCGTAGTATGCAGGACGCGCCCCGAGGTTCGAGTTCGCGGTCGACCAAGCGTTGCGCGAGTTAGCGGAGAACGGACCCGAGGTCGCCCCGTTAGGCGAGTAACCCCCGACGAGCAGAACCTGTCCCGTGTTGTTGTTGTAGCTGTAGTCGCTCCAAGTGGTAGTGCTACCGCCACCAGACAGGCTCTTGGCAAAGATGTCGAAGTTCTCGCCTTTCAGGATGGACTTCATATAGTTCGAGGAGGTCTGCCGCACGAGCTGACGGAACTCGCCATTGGGGTGGGTGGAGAGTTCGGTGCTGGACGGGAGCCTGTTGCCCTTGTAGATGAAGATTTCCGTTCCGGCCTGCTCCGCATTGCCGCTGTTGCCGAAGAACACGCCCTGAATGAACTCCCACTGGAGATTCCAGAAGTCCTCGACACCCAGCACGGAGACGTTGCAGGAGTCAGCCACGGCATCGGGGTCGCTGATGGCAATGCTGCCAGTTGCGTCGCCGAGGCTCTTGGTCTTGCCCGTCTTTTTCAGGGTGGAGCTGGCATTCACGGTGTCCCAAGCAATCGCGCTGCCGCCGACACCCATACCGATCTGTGCCTGTGCGTTGACGTTGCCGTTGCCTTCGCACATACACATAAAGCAGATCCACCGCCAGACATCGTAGTTGGGAAGGCCCCAGTTCGCGCCCATAGCCTGCGCCGCATTCCAGTACCCAGTGATGGACTTTGAACTGGTGTCGCAGTCAACACCACTACGGCTGACCAACTTCCCGCTGACGATTGAGCCTTTGTAAGCACCGACCACGATGTAGTTGTCGTTGTCTGCGTTGGCGAGGTAGTGCTTGCTGATGGGCTGCTGACTCATCCAGAGATAAGGGACGCTGGTCTCGGCATCGACCTGATACAGGAAGTAGAGCCTCGGCGCAATCACGACAACGCTGCCTTTGGTTTCGTCAAGGGCAGTGCCGTCGGCATACACGCCGCTGTTGTTGGGATGGAGCTTCGCCGCCTTGCCGTTGGCATCCATCAGGTAGCGACCGACTTGGCCTTTGTAAGCAGCATACGCCGACAGGTTGCCGACGATGCCGAAGTTCGGGGAGGTCTGGAGTTCGTCCTTGATCGGGATGCCCCAAGCCACTTCGTGAAGCAGCTCGGACTGACCCTCGTTGATGGCCTCCAAGAACTCCTCGACAGTGAGGCGACGGACGCTGCCGTCAACCTCAACGAAGATGGAGTTGGAGTGAAGGATGTCGTGAACGGCATCGGCTTCACCGAGATTTTTATTTGCCATATACTTGGTTGTTTAGATTGTTGTTAACTCGTCCATTCGACCTCGGACACCACCTCAACGTCCTTCTCAACGCCGTCGGCATCGGTCTCGGTCGTGGTGACTTGGCAGGTACAGGTCGCTGCAGCAACTTGGGGCTGCACGGTTTTGAGAATCGTCCAAGAGTCCTTGTCCATCACCAGCATCTTCCACATACCGCTAATGGTGATTTCGGTGTTGGTGCGGACGTTCACGACGTATGCCTGCACATACACCGGGTTGTTTGGAGACACCTCGCGATTGGCGTTGGAGGTCGTGCCGCCGCTGTTCACATAGCGGTGCTCAACCTGAAAATCGTCGTTCGTGTCGATGATTCGGATTCCGGCGCGATAGACAGGCGTTACGTCACCAGCGGCCTTGTAGAACTCGGCGATGATCAGCTGCGTGCCGTCAACGTCGCCAACGCCCACCGTGATGCTGTTGCCAGTCTTTTCGGTCCAGAGCGTATCGTCCTTATACCACTTCACGACGTAGTTCTGCTGCTCCGTCGCGCCGAGGTAGAGCTTCGTGGCGATGGTGGTAGAGGTCACGGTCGGAGTCAGCTGCTCCGTAGTGGCGTTGACCGTACCGAAGTAGGAACTTGCGCCGACGCTCTGGATCTGAATGTCGATGCTCTTGGTCAGGTTGTATTCCACCCCGGCCACCGTAGCGACGCAGCTGTAGGTGAGGTTGTCTGACGCGATGTTGGTGGTGCTGGCAAGGTTCGCAATGATTTTCAGTGCGCCAGTGCTGGCCTGCAGCTGGAACTTGCCCGTGGAGTCGGTGGTCCAGCCGCCGCTCGACGCGCCGTTGAAGTTCAGAGCCACGCCGTTGTAGCTCCACTGATGGCTACCCAGCGTAACAGCATTGCCTCTCGCCGAAGTGACCTGCGGCGTAATGACGGGCTGATTCGCGGCCACGGTCCAGTCCGGGGTGACTACACCCGATGCCGGATCCACGGCCTGAAACAGCGGCACGCCGTTGTTGCCGAAGCTGATGAAGAAAGTGTCCCCGTTGCGGAGACGTTTGACAGTGATACTGCCTTGTGCGCTTAAATTACTCATTGCCAACCCCCCTCCTGCAGGGCTTGTTTGATTTCAGAGGCCGAGTACAGGACCCCATCCACGGCACGCACCTTGTCGGCGAGCGTCGGCCCCGGGACAACGTTCAACTCCTTCTCGTGAAGGACGATGAGCGCGTCTTTGGTCCGATGCCCGGCGGCGTTGATGCCGTACATAGTGGCCTTGCCTCTGTTCGCGATTACGTATTGCATAACTAATTGAATATGAATTTGTTTCCGTTTTCGTCCGTGAAGAAGTCGCCGTTCTCGTCCACAGCGTACTTGTGCATAGGCTTGATCTCGGTCTCCACGTAGATGTCGAGCCAGTCGTCGTCATAGCGGTTGCCGATGCCTGTCTTGGCAATCGTGAACAGGGTGCTCTGTCCTTCGTTGTGGACCTGACCCGTGATGGTGGCACTGTCCGTTTTCCAGACAATCTTGATGATGTTGGCCGGACACTCCACGACGTTGCCGTCGCTGTCGCACATCGCCGTGTCGAAACGCTGGATGTCGCCGGGGTTGATGCCAGTGCCGTTGGTGGGCCTGCAGTTGTAGTCCTGATACACGCGGTTGACGCTGAACTGGAGCTGCGGCGCGATACGGTCCGAGTCGGTGATGATAGCCTTGATTAAATAGTCGGATTTCGTCACGAGGCGGAGGTCCAGCGTGATGGCAGTAGGCGTGATGGCCACAACTTCGTCGCTGCCCGCCGACAACTCGGTGAAGGAGTTCGGGCCATTGACGCGGAACAGCTTGATGGTGTAGCCAGACTGCATCGCAACCTCTGCCTTGAACAGGGTGACGGGGATCTGGCGCAGGTATGCGTTCTCGTCCGTAGCGGCGGCTTCCGCAGCACTTGTGGCCGTAATCAGGCCGTGGGCGACCTTGTAATTGTACAGGTGCAGCTTGTCCTTGAACGGGTTGTACTGGATGATCTGGTCGTCGCCGATGGAGAGGCTGTAGGCATCCTCGCTGCTGTCCTCGGTGGAGAGGATGATTTCGTCGGACTTGACCGTAATCTGCGTGCCGAGCCGGGGGTCAGTAAGCACACCTTCAAAATGCAGGGAGAAGGTCTGCGTCGGCAGCACGTTCCTCTTGATGGTGATTGCGCCACGGTAGTTGCCCGCCGTGTTGTCAATCTCATAGAGGTTGGTCCAGTCCTGCAAGGTGGTAATGTCCACACCGTCCACGTACCACTTCATCTGGGTCAGGATGGAGTTCGCATACTGGTTGTGCCACGACCCGTCGTTGGCGTTGGCCATAATCATCGGCCAGAACTGCGACGGCGTGAGGCTGCGGTCCGGCTCAAACTCGTCAATGCCCGAGTTATACACCTGCAGTGCAGGCGACAGCGGCGTAAGGCATTCCATCGACACCGCCACGTTCAGCGGTGCGTAATCAACCCTTATTCGTGTTTTATTGCTTCTCATAATTGTAGCGTATAATTGGTTGAACTGTCGTCAGGGAGGTAGGCAGTGATAGTGAACAGGGTGCTGACACCGATGCTGCCGAGGTCGGAATAGTTCTGGTTATGCTCGATCAGGATAGTGCCTCGGAAATTGGTCGCCTTGCTGGAGAGGTTCCAAGCCGCGTCCTCCAACGGCACACCAGTGTCACGCTCTATGGTCCAGCGCACAACTTGGCTGGTGAGGTCGTCCCAGCCCTTCATAACGGCGCACGTCACCACCAAACTCTCGCCGTAGGCCAACGTGTCTTGGCCCTGCGTGTCTATCTCCATCCGAAGCGGCAGGTTCTCGAATTGCTCGATAACGCCGCTCATATAGATGTTGTTGAGGTAGGCAGAGTACCCCGTCATATTCATCCCGAATACGTTGAGGTTGCTCAAATCACCGAACTGCGCACCAATGTTGTTGGCGGTAAATTCCCACGTGTTCACGTCTTTCAGGTAACGCTCGTAGGTGCGGGTGCTGTAGCGGGCCGTCTGCCTGTTGGTATCGGAGAAGTTGCCGTAGGCCACGAAGTGCATAGCCTCGCAGGGATGGAACGTCTCCGGCCAGTTCGTAGAAACCGGGCGGATGGCATAACGGAACTTGCTGTTGTCCTGCGTCAGGATTTCAGTAACGCGGAAGTAAGCGGTATAGAACCCTTTGAAGTGGAAGTTACCGATGCTGTCGTCGCTGTCGAGGACGGCATTGTTCGACATACTGATTTCATCGTGGAAGATACCCATACAGATGTCGTCCAGCGCGATAAGGCCCGGCTCTCCGTCCTCCAGATGCAGGGTGATAACGCCCGTGTTGAGGAGATTGCCTTGCGCATCGTAGTCCGGCTCCACCTTCTCAATGATGCCGCCGCCCGGCGCACGCCACTGGTTGCCAATGGTGATGTCGATGCGGTTGTAGCGGAGTTCGGGAACCTCCAGCCAGCGACGGAGCTTCAAGCTGCTCAATTCGCCGTTTCCGGCCCCATCAATCTTTCCTCCAAAGCCTGTTATGCCCTCGGCGAAATCACCGAATTGTGCGCCTTGAAGGAAAGTGATGAGACCTTGCGCCATATCGTCGTACCGCTTCGACAGGTACTCGATCTGACTGCGGAGGGCAGAATACACGTTGTCGTCGCCCTCCGGCGTGGTATCGTTGCTGCGGATGATGTTGGCAATGCCGCCGCCACCGCCACCTCCGGCGTTAATCATCGTCGCAAGCTGCTGCATCGCGGCAGTAGTGGTGCTGGCGACTGCGGCCTTCTTTTTCTCCCGAAGCGTGACTTTATATGTGGGGATGTTGCTCTCGTCCTCGGCTATCTGCAGCGTGTCGATGAGAATGTAGTCAGTCGTGCCCTCCACGATGTCAGCGTCCTGAATCTCCATATAGAGACCTTCTTTCAACGCTACGCCGGATTCGGCCACCTTCTTGGCATTGATTTCCGGCTCGTAGTAGGCTTTGCCCCGGCTGACTTCATTGTACAGGTCCGTGGCCAACTCCAGCAGAGTCTGCGCCGCCACGGTGATATACAACTCCGGCATCACGATGTCAAGAATGACGAAGGTGTCGCCCATCATTATCGGGAAGTCTGCATTCGGGTACAGCATTTCCGTTGAGTTGTCCTTCGTCCGCTTCACGGTCAGCAGCCAGTCGTCGGTAGCCGACCTGTACGTACAACGCTTGACGGTGAAGTTCCGGCCACCGCACATACCGTCTTTCATCGACAGGGTACAAAGCCCGCCACTGGCCAGAGCCATCTGTTCTTCGAGGTTGAAGCCGATCTGTTTCAGGACAAGCTGGAAGGTGTCGGCGTACTTCTCCTTGAAGCCAAAGAATACGGGCTGGGAGTTCTCCGTAATGGAGCGCAGCGTCACCGTCATATCGGTGGCCACGGTCCGGGCACGATCCACGCGGAGGTAGATTTGAATCTTCTCGATGGTCCCGGCGGCGATGCAGTAGTCGTCGGCCAGCGCAACAATATACGTGTTGCTATTGGCAGAGATACGCTCGTAGTTCAGGCTGGTTTCCTCAATCTGCTGCGTGGTGCTGCCATCGGCAAGGCGCACGTCCAGAACGACGCGCTGCGTCACGGTGAAGGAGTCCACCGCAACCACGTTGATGTAAACGCCGTACTGCGGCTCAATCTTGACCCGGGTGCTACCACTTGACGGAGTATAATTCACGAAGCGAACGTCGATGGGGGCCGTGGTCGGAGGCGTTCCGGCATTGAACATCACGCCACCACCATCGGCAAAGGGAACATTGACCGTCTCCGAGAAGATGTAGGCATCGTCGCTGTCGCCGCTGCCGTGGTCGCTCGGGTTGGTGCAGTCCTTCACCTTGTCCAGACGTTCCGAATCGGGATAAATCACCGAACTGGGGATGTAGGTATCGTCGTGGGCTGCAGCCTTTGCCGTGCGCAGCCTTCCCGCCGTAAGATTCTTCACGGAAGGGTACACGGCCTCGTTCTGGTTGCCGTCGAAGTACACCTTCTTCGGCACAAGGCCATATTTTGCCACGGTTGCCGCATCCTCGATGTAGCAAAGGCTGGCATCGGGCCTTGTTTCACCGCTGACGGGATCCACTGCCGTACCCCAGCAGGCGAGCGGCAGCATCAGGTGAGCAATGTCAACGCTGGCCGCATTACAGATGCGAAGGCTATTGTAGTAGCGGTTCGGCAGGTTGCGGTCGCTACCATAAACGTACAACCTCGTCGCAAATTCGTCGAGGTTGGTGTAGGACTTCTTTATCGCAGTAAGGCCGTTGCCGAGGCCGTAAACAAAGGGATTCGTGGTGTTGCTACTATCCCGTTTGTTGGGACGGCCGATGGTGATTACATCCTTCCCCAGAGTCGTGTTGTAGGTATGGATCCAGCCAATGCCTTCCCACACGTTGTAGATCGTGTTAAGTGCGCCCAGCACCGTGCCGTTGGACAGGCTGAACTCCTTCGGCTCGGAGAGCTTGGCAATCAGGTCGGCATCGGCCACGGGGTCGAGCGTCATTACCTGAATCAGCCACTTGTTCGGGAAGAAGGCATCAATGCTGGCCTGCAGGCGACGGGCGATGCCGTACACGTCCTCGAACGTGGAAACGTTCTCTCTGGTGGAGAAATGCACGTTGCGTTCAACGTCCAGCACCAAGTCGTTAAAAAGGGCGATTTCCAGCTCTTTTGTCGCGTCGTGGAGTTGGACATTGGAATAGACGTAAGACGCGCCAGATTCGTCCGTTCTGGCCCGTTTCTTGGGCTGTGGAATGGAGTACAGCTTATAGCGGAGACCCGTGCGCTCGTAGTCGAGATAGTCGCCGATTTCCCAGTCTATCTTGACGGGGCTGGCAATCTCGTTGAACTCGATGTACGGGACCTTCATATAGGTCCCGAAATACTTCGGCTTGCCGGAGAAGCGGATGCTTTGGCCGTCCTTCGCGTAGATGCTGAATCTTGACATAGCGCGGCCCTCCCTTACGTTATGGCCGTGATGCTGCCGCTGCTCAAAGTCATAAACGTCACGGGGTCGTTGACTTTGAACGTGACGGTGAAAATCAGTCTGGCCCAGTTCTTCCTTGCCTTGAATGCGCCTTCCTCCTCCTCGTACCCGGCGTAGCGCACCTTCTGACGGCCAAGCCCAGTGTAGGAATCGAACACCTTGAACTCGCCGTTCTTGATATGGTCGAAGAAGGATGCCACCTGCTCGCGGAGGGCGGCAGAGGCGGTCTTTGTCACGGTGTTGCCAGTAACCACGTCAAAGGTCTTGACGTAGAACTGCACCTGAAACGTGAAGGCTTGATAGCGCATCGCGGCGGTGTATTCGTCGTCGCCGTTTTCGTCCGGGAAGTCGTTTTTGTACGGCTCCTTCGGCTCCGGCAATGCAGGATAGGGATTCGTCTTTGCGACGAGTCCCCACTGCACGGCGGTATCTTTTGCAGCCGCATCACCCTCTGCTTGGATGTAAAACGGCTTGTAGCCTGAAATGTTCGGAGTGTAAGGTGTGGTAGGCATAACGGTACAAAAGTAGTCTAATAATGGAATAATCTGAAATAATTGTTTCAGATTATTGCAGGGAGCGGACCGCTGGCGCACCACCTTCGGAGGTGATAACGCTCTGCAACTCGGTAAGAATCGTGGCGTTGGTCCTTGCGATTTCGGCGTTGGACTTGGCCATATCGAAGGTGTGAGCCTCAATCTTGGCGATATACTCCCACACGGTCGGAGGCGGCAGCAGGGCGCGGATGGCCTTGATTTCCTCCATTTCCTGCTGCTTCAACATTCGGAGGTAAGAGACATCGGCACGGATCGCGTTGACGTATGAGGCAATGAGGCTACCCGTGTCCTCCGTCAGCGACTTGATGCCGTTTACGAGGTCGGAATCGGAATCGTCGCTGGCAAACAGGTTGTAGCCGTGCTTCTCACCCCAACGCCGGGCCGCTTCCATACCCTTCTCGAAGTCGTCGAGGCCAGTGTCAATCCTATCCTCGAAGTCGGAGAAGATTTCCTCCCAACCCTTGCCGTAGTACTTGGACTTCTCGTCGTACATCGAGTCGTGCAGAGCCTTCTGCAGTTCGGTGAACATATCCTCGAACACTGCGGCGTATATCGACTGCGCAAACAAATCCTCGATAACTTGGGTCACATAGTCGTGGAAACTGTCAATAGCATCGTAGAGGTCGCCATTGCGGAAGGCTTCAACCAGCTTTTCCCGGAGCTGCGTACCCATATCTCCGGCAATGTCCTTGATAGTCTCATTCAGAGCCTCCTCCGCCTCGATCATCTTCTGCTGGATCTCATCCCAATGGTCAATAATCTCCTTCGTCTTGGCATCCAGCTTATCGTAGTCGGCCAGAATCTTCGGGTTGAGGGCGAAAGGCTGTGCGTCCTCCGACTGGTCCAGAAGGGAGCCGTAGTGCGACAGCAGGTTCTCATACACAGGGACGGTCTCCTTCGCAGCAAACAGGCCAATGAGAAGGCCCGTAATAGCACCAGCCGCAGCACCAATGAGCGTCGTGGCCCAAGAGAACACACCACCACCAGCAATAGCACCAATGGCAGCACCCGTGGCCGCACCAGCCAAGATGCCATACCCGGTTCCTGCGGCAGTATTCGTTCCGCTGTAAACCTGCTTCGTCCCGGTCTGAACCTGACCGCCAGCAAGCTCCAGCAGCGTAGTGTTCAGTTCTTCTGCTGCAGCCTGATACTGGCGCACGCCGCTGATGGCCTTCTTATACGGAGACTCAACACCAAAGACGTTGCTCTGCTTATAGTCAAGCTGGTTGATTTTCAGTGCGCGATAGGCGAGGTCGGTGCGAAGGACCGTCAGTTCCCATTCCTCCTGCGCCTCCTTGTTGGCCTTGATCTGATTGCCGACCATAGCCAAGAGGTTGGCAGTGTTCTCAACCGCCATCGCGATATAGCCAGCAATAGCGGCATCACCACCCTGCGCCTTGTAGTCCATCAGCTTACCGTAGCCGCTCACGACCTTACCAGCAGCATTGAAGCTCGCGCCGACGGTGTTGGCCCAGCCCCGGCCATTGCTGTCGCCAAAGGTTGCGATGGCATCGCCTATATTTTCGAGGGATCCGGCAACCTCATCAAGATGCTCTTTGAGTTTGCTCCAGAACTTCTCGTCAACGACTTCTTCCTGCGCCTCTCTTGCGGCCTTGATAGCGGCGACAATATCGTCCAGCTTGATTCCGAGACGGGCTGCACGCTCCACCAATTCCTCTGGAATGAGGTTGGCAATATCCTCGTCGGACAACTCGTCCTGAATGAGTTCGAGAATGTCCTGCAGCTGCTTCAAAGACTTCTTGTCCAGACGGGTGATGTCAACGTTCTTGCTCTTGAAGAACTTGTTGAGGAAGTTCTGGCCGATGCTCTTGATGCGCTCCTGCTTGACATCGTGGATGGCACGAATCTCGCCCTGCCGCCAAGCCTCAATAGCATCTTTTGCCTGCTGCTCATATTCGGCCCAAGCCTCCTCGCCGTTCTTCGAGATATAAGCGGCCTTGCTCTTTTCCAAATCATCCAGCTTCTCGTCAACCTTCAACTGAATCTTGGCCTCCTCGTCCTCGATAGCCTGCAGTGCCTGACGGACCTCCAAAGCCAGACCCTCACCGAACACGTCTTTGGTAAGGGCCTCGATATTCTTCA
>Ga0265301_10003425_pt1 | contig 16797 bp, 23 predicted proteins | sample AusTroGonzalo_MG_2_FD_193488 | JGI IMG/M metagenome (GOLD analysis project Ga0265301, IMG submission 193488) | Bovine rumen microbial communities from tropical cattle in Woodstock, Queensland, Australia - Gonzalo_04 | ecosystem: Host-associated > Mammals > Digestive system > Stomach > Rumen ...
ATGTAATAGCTATCCAATCCTTACTTGACCCCTTTTAGCTTGCAAAGATAGGGTAAACACCGGAGCCGCCAATCACCTTATCGGCCCTCCGGGTTCGGAAAGAAAATTTGGCAGCAGCCTTCCACAGATTATGCTAATCTGGGTATTCCGCAAAATTTATCTTCCCTCATCGCTTGGCTTGCTCCTCTTTGGTTGATGTTTTCTCCTTCTTTAATGGCAAGTAAAAGGCTATACGGATAATGGATGTACCGATGACATAAAAAAAAGATCACATGGACACAATGAGACTTGAAGATAAAGCAAAGGCTACCGAAACCGGAAACCCGATAACTTTTGAAACGAGCGCGTCCAGAAATTCAATGATTCAGTAATCACTTAAAATATAATTGTTATGGAATTTATCAAGAACATCGACAAACGGAAGGAACTCGCGGAAATCGTCTATCAGGGCTACGGTGGTCTGGAGGACGACGAGAAGAAAGAGTATGAGAACGAGGTGGGTGCGGCCATCAAGGGCTATACCACCGCCATGCGCGACATCGCCCAGATTCTGGTCAACGGCGACTGCGGCCTGTGGGGTACTGACTCCACCATCGGCGTACTGAAAAACTATATCCTCTCACAGATGAACGGCAAGATGAAGGCCGGAAATATCTTCCGCTTTGCTGAAATGCCGTCCACCACCATGCTCGGCTACATCCAGACAACGGTGAAGGCAGAACTGATCCGTCACCGCTGCAATAAGGATGATGCAGAGGATATCATCAAGGTATTCATCGAGAACCCGGCAGAACGTCAGGATATCATCGACGAGTGGGAGCTTGAAACCATCCGTATCTGCGAACACTGTGGCCGCCTGATGTATGAGGGCTATCTCGTGGATGACTGCGAGTGTTTCTGCTCTAAGGACTGCGTGAAGGAGGATAAGGGCTGGAGCGAGGCAGAATTTAATGAGGAAATCGCCAACGCTGACAGCGACAATGCTACTATCTATTGGACGAAGTGGGAGGGCTGAGTTATGACTAACACTAACCATGTATATGACAATATGCAGGCTCGGATGGCCGGTACGGGTAGTTTCAACACTATCCGTACTGACCTGAACCTGAAGAAGACCTTCGCACAACTGCGCGAACAGGCTTTCCGTCTGGCTGATGCAGCCGATCCGGAATGGAAATCGCCCAGGGCTATGCGCATCCTGGCCATCTATATGCAACTCGGTAAAAAATATCTTTGGTAAGACGTAACATTTCTTATTATGACCATACTTAATATAAAGTTCAAGAGTAATGGCGAGACCGTCAAGAAGACGGCCATGTTCAAGAGCATCGGGAATAATCCCGAACTCAGCAGCTCAAAGAAGAACGATGCCTATGATGCCAATATCGACGATTATGGGGATGGCTTCTGGGTGATCCTCTTCGAGGCAGAAGCAGGCGTGATGTATGAGGTACAGCTGGAATATGACCTTGAATGTCACCAGCCGACACTTCGCCCTATCAAGGCTATCACTTGGCTGGATGACGTGATCGACGACGTTCAGACGGTGGAGATAAAGGTGAAATACACCTGAAGAATAAAGAAGAATAAAAGAGAATAAAGAAGAAAAAAGCTATGGCAACGACTACGAACAGCGGAAAAATGACACCGCGAGAATATAAGAAGCGCCTGCGGGAACTGAAGAAAGCCGCGAGGTGGATAAACCGTGACATCGACGAGGCACTGTATGAGATAAACCGTCGTATCATAACAGGTTACGACATCAACGAGACATCCCGGAAACTGGCCGTTGACCGTGCCTTTGAGCGCGTGACGGAACTCCAGCGTTCCTTGGCCTCGCTGTCAGTGACAGAGATAGACTATCCAACAATTAAATAAGAGTGATTATGAAAGAGAAGATTATCAAGACAAAGAAACACTGTCCGAAGACCTTTGAGAGGGCTTTCGGTGCGAGAGAAATCGCAAAAGAGATATGGGGTGAGCTGAAAGTCTCAGACTCCTTCCTGTACCTCTACCGTCGCTTCGGCACTCCGTGCCTCGACACAAACGACGAGTATAAGATTGCCTATGAGTATAATTTCTGGTACAAGGGTCTGTACTTCATGCTACATGGCCATACGCCCGAATTTGTCTATCTGGATGCCTACTTCCCGAAGAAATACCTGCGCTTGCAGATCCAGCGTTATCACGCCGACGTGCGCCCGGTATTCGAGAGAGCCTATAAGGACGGCGTTCTCTGCTATCCTTGGAACTGCGGCTTTTCCCAGATAGGCACATCGCTCACGAAGGAACAGCATAAGCGGTACTCCGATATGTTCGACAAGGAGGCGATGGCCTTCTTCTCTAAGGAGGATTACAAGTGGCTGTGCGACTACTGCGACAAAAAGGAAGAAGAGGTGACCCCGGAAAAGAATAAGAAGGCCCGCGACCTGATGGAGTCGTTCTATACCAGCCTGTTCACGAAATTCAAGGCATGGGCAGGCGACGATAAGGAAATCCGTCACCTTTTCTGGACGAATCCCGACCTCCGCTATCTGCCGGAGGTGGAGAAGATCGTGAAGGAGTTCTGTAAGGAGCTGCTGATATACGAGCCGATCCGCGACTGTGACATCAACATCCGGGGCTGGAAGTGATTTATTCTATAAAAATAATATAGATATGAGCATATTCATCAACACCGATATGAACCCCGACTGGGAAGACCAGGAGGTGCATCCGAGCGGTAACAACGCCACCACCGGAAGCGGCGACCAGACGGGCTTCTTCGAGAAGCTGAACCGCGAGATCCGCTTCGACTGGATGGAAGCGGCGAAAGCCCGCCCTCTAAAGGAGGCGCGGCCTCTGGCGGCAGGGCAGCATATCAAGGTGAAAGCCCGACCGTCGGCACCTACAGGACACGAAGAGTTTCTGGCCCTGTGCAAGAAGATGGGACTCGACCCGAAGAACACCCCGACGGGCAAGCATCAGGTGAAGCGTAACAGTAAAGACAAGAAAAATAACAAACGTAAAAAATAACACGACTATGACCAAGAATTTAGTGATAACACCTCCTACACCGGAGCAGCAGCAAGCAGCTCACGAGAGCTTTATGCGTTACCTGCGCGAGAATCCCAATAACTTCTCATACTGGTTCCCGCATATTAAGAACCTGACGGAGAAGGGTATCTTAATCCCGTATTCCATTATCATACCCATCCCGGAGGAAGTATATAAGGCTTTCTTCCGTGAGGAGGAAGGGGACGCGGAGAAGATCGACCGCTGGGTGATGGACATCGTATCGCCGACAATCGCCGTCAATCCGCTTCTGAATGGCCGTAAGCTCTTCATCAAGAACGGCACCTTCAGCAATAAGTTCGACTTCTCGAAAGCTTGCCTGATAGAGGATGCCCGTGACGAAGAGACGTTGATACATCATATCTCCAACATCATGTATGACTCCTATATGCACGAGACCGACGGTTATCTGGAGCTGGTGGTACGGGAGTTCATCGAGCCGGAAGAGAACACACCGACCATCTACAACGGTATGCCGCTACGCTGTGAGGCGAGGGTATTCTATAACTTCGACACCCATCAGCTGCTCTATGCCGTGAACTACTGGGACTGGAACTACTGCCACGACGGGATCTGCTTCGCCCTTGGCGGCGAGCGCAAGCCCGACGCGGACACCTACGAAAAGGCATGGCCGCTGCTGGAGTTTAAGACACGCTACCTCTTGCGGCAGCATCAGGAACTTATCGAGAAGGCCCTGGCCTCCGTCGATACGCTCCATGTGCCGGAAGGCTACCCAAATATCTGGTCGGTGGACTTCATGCTGGAAGAAGAAAAAGTATGGCTGATAGACATGGCCGTAGGCTGGAGATCGGCCTATTGGAACCCCGAAAAGGCGGGTTTGAGGCCTAAAAACGGCTGATTTTATTATCATATATATAAAAATATGAAAATAATTGCCGAAAAATTTGCGGGAACCAAAAATTTTTTGTAATTTTGCATCAAGTAATACAGATATATGATAATATGATAATATAAAATATGGATAGAGTCGTTCATTTCCATAACGCCGTCAACGGCCAGCTGACCCTCACGAACTGCGAGGTGCATATCCACCATACGGCAGATCAGGTCATCGTCAACTTCGGACGTGTCATCAATCACGGCTCCATTGACATGATGATCCGTAACGGCTCTGTCATGCAGGATGGAAATGAGGAGCCAAAGGTGGTGTACCGTGACCGCATCGTCAAGGAACGGGTGTTTGTTCCTGATATGGGTAACAAGCTGGCTATTTCCGACTTGGAGAGCGAGAACCGCCGCCTACAGAGTGAGGTAGCCCGCCTGCGCCGGGAAGTCCAGCAGCGACCTGTGAAGGAGGTGGTGAAACGCGAGGTGGTACGCTCCTATATGAAGGATCCGAAGAAAGACCGCCAGATACGTGAGGCTTGCGACGAGATACGCCGTCTTAATGAGAAGCTGGAGCGTATGAAGAAAAACTATCTCGGCGAACCGGCAGACCGCATCCGCGAGCTGGAGGCAGCTCTGGCCTACGAGAAGCAGCTGCGGCAGAACATGGAGGTGCGGAAGAACCGCCGCATCCGTGAACTGGAAGAGAACGTCGAAGGCTTGCAGGAAGCCAACCACAACCAGGCACTCCGCATCGACCGCCTGACACGTCAGAAGACGGTCACGCCCAAGCGGAGCGAATACTGTCCTACGGACGAGGATCTGAAGTTTATCTCACAGAACCTGCACCTCTTCATCGGACACAATGAATTGAATCCTGAAGTATTATAAAACTATATCGTTATGGCAGACATCATCAAACATACGGAAATCGTCGGAGCGATGCAACCTACCAATGAGAAGGATTTTCAGGTCGGCTGCTACATCGTTGACAACCATGCCGAGAGCCTTTTCGTCATCACGAAAAAGGAACAGCATGAGTACCGCAACGGCGAAAAGGTGGACTGGTTTTCCTATGAGGGCATCAATCCTATCACCTTGGAGAAGGATGGCGACCGCCGCTCTTCCTCCATCAAGGAGCTGAACAGCTACTATCATGTGTTGGAGGGCGACCCCACACGCCTGCGCGACATGGCACACCGTATCATCCATGAGGGTGCTTCGGTGGAGGACTTTACCGAGTCCAGCGACACGTCGCTGATGGCCTTGGGAAACAAGCAGTCGCTCGTGGCCCTGCGTAGCCAGATCGATGCCGCCCAGAAAGGCGTGACAGTCATCAAAAACTACTGTAACCTCATGCACTGCCAGATGATGCACGAGATAGAAAAGAAGCTCTCCAAGGTACAGGGTGTAGTGGAGAAGATGAACCGCGAGATCAAGAAGCTCGATTATGTCATCCAGACCATTGAGACCTATGCCGGTATCAAGGAAGAGGTGCTGACGCTCATTGCCGGTGAGCCTGCCCCTGAGACGGAGCCGATCGTCATCCGTCAGGCCGTCCTCTTCATGGACGAGGAATTTGCCCTGATAGATGATGATTTCGACTGGCAGAAGATCGGGAAGTTCGACGACTGGCTGAAAAAGGACGGCAATTTCAAGACCATCCTCCCCGATGCCAAGAGCATCGTGGCCATTAAGCCGCGCCGCACCGAGAAGAAATACTCCGACAACTGGTGGGAGAACGTCATCATGAACCGTCCGAACCACGTCACGCTATTCCTGATCCGTAACGGTGAGAACCTGTATCGTCTGGAGTCGGAGCATATCTACCTGAAAGACCGTATGTTCCCTAATCTTGACGAGTACCAGAAGACCTTGGAAGAGGAACAGAAGGATTCCTTCTACGAAATGCACAAGAAGAATGACGAGCTGAAGAGCGACCAGATGCGCCGCACCTTCACGAAGATCGCCTTCCTGCTCCAGGGTCTCGTTGACCGTAGCGACGTGTTCGCACCCCATCATGTCACCTGCTCCTTCCTGAAAATGGAAGGGCTGGATGACACCATCCGCATGGAGTATGAGCTTGACACCTCACACCTCCTTCAGGATGGCCGCCCGTCGGTAAAGGACTGGATGAAGATGCAGAACGAGAGCGTCAGCGAAGGCAGCCGTATTCTCCTGCTGGATGCAGCCGGGATGAACGCCGACTGTTTCTTCCGCTACTACAACAAGGGCTGTGAACCCGCCTATCCTACGGTGGGCGTGTATTCCCTGAAGAAGAATCCGCAATACGACGAGAAGGCTAACGGTGATTACTGGAGGCGTGACATCAGCAAGTGCCTGTATGTCATCAACTACCTGCCGTCGGATGATGCCTACTCATGGGAGAACGGCTTCTCCAAGCGTAAGAACAAGGTGGCCATCGGCATACGCGGGCGGTATAACAACTATCTCGCCTACGACAACCTGAAGATCGAGGAGCTGGACTATTACCTCAACAGCCGTATCTACCGCTCTCAGTATTACGAGTTCGTCCGTCTCTTGAAGACGGCCAAGTCGTACATCGAGCGGGAACAGGCCCGCGAAGCGGAGTTTGTTTCGATGCTTGCAGGTGAGGTGATTGCCAAGGGTCTCTGTCCGAAGGACGGCCTGAGCCGTGAGGAGATAGCACAGAAAGCCCTCCAGACGGTCAAAGACCGCCTGAAATGGAAGCGTCCGATCTCTTCTAAGGAGCGTGAGACATACACACTGGTACGCCGCACACTCTTCTCTGAGAACTATCGTAACAAGTATTTCAAACCTGTAAACAGATAACAGTATGAAACATCATTGTGTCTTCGAGATCACACAGCCGAATATACATTCGGAATTGTATAAGGCGAGTTTCGTCGAGGACTACGGCGTGGACTATACCGCCGCCGATGAAATGTGTCAGTCGATGAACAACTTCAGGCCAAAGGATAAGTTTGTGCATTTCCTCCTTCGCTGTCTGGAACAGGAAGAGTTTGATATTGTGCAAGACTTCCTGAAGACTAATCCTCACGGGGATGTCTCAGAGGTATATTCACCGTTCTTATCGGCAATAACAATTCAAACGAATATCTGATATGTCACGAGAGGATTATAAGAAACAGGTGGCAGCGGTGGTAGAAGAGGTGATAAATGCCATCAGCCAGCCGTATGGCAGTGTACCGTATGAGAAAAGTGACGGCACCAAGGGCGAGTACACCAGTACCGACGATATAGAGGCCATCCGCAGGGAGTTGCTGACGTATAACATAGCGGATGATGATAAAAAGCTTTGTCCGGCATTTACCAGTCAGTACTACGCACACAAGATCTGGACGCTGATCAGAGGTAACGACTTTATTCATTTGGCAATTTAATAAAGAAATATGAAAGCAGAGAACCTGAAGAAACTACAGAAGGCAGTGGCTACTATCGAGGCCCTGCTGCCAGAATTGAAGGCCATCCTCCGCGAGGAAGGGCAGGCCGGTGCTATGAGTAACTGCAACAGTGTGCTGGCAGGCATGGATCTGCTGACCTTCGTACATGAGCAGAAAGGCAGCACCCGTCTGGTACGTGCCATCCGTCGTAACTTCTACGACGGCTTCTATAACCGCCGGAAGTTCCAGGAGGATGACAAGGCGAATGTGAGAGAAAAGTTTCCTATCGGGGATTTTGTTACACAGTTCCGTCAGTATGACGTAAAGAGAAACGCCTGGCAGATGGGTACGACCTCCGTCGTGGAGCTGCGCGACCTGCTGGAGCGTTTCGGTATCGAATGGAAATAACAACTTAACAGTATAGAGTTATGGGTAGATTATTATCAAGACAGGAAGCAGCTGACTATCTGGGCGTGAACCGCCAGACCGTCAGTAACTGGCTGGAGTCCGGCATCCTCCATGATGTGGGAAAGAACCGCCAGACATTGATCGACAAGAACTCCCTCGACAAGTTCTTTGACACCTACAAAGACCTCGCCGTGATGGAAGAGAAAATCGCCGCCGCCAAGGAGCGGACGGAACAGCTCTTGCAAGAAACGGAGAAACGGATGCTGGACATCCGCAAGGCTCACGGTATCGTCTCTATCGTCGGCGAAGATGCCATCCGCATACAGTTCCTCGAAATGATCCTTGCGCTGGCCCTCGAAGCCCGCTGCATCAACCACCGCGAGCATCGCATCCTCTGGGGTATCGTCCACCGTAAGCCGCTGGACGAGATCGTGGCCGAAGACTGGTCGGGCAGTGCCAATGTCATGCAGCTGGCCCATAAGGCCATCCATAAGATCGCTGAGATGAACGACTACGCCGACATCAAGCGCGAGCTGGCAGACATGAAGAAGAAAAACTCCCTTGGTGAGCAGATCATCAATGACCAGAATGAGGAGATAGCCCGCCTGAAGGCAGAGCTGGCTAAGTACGAGAAGCGTCAGGAAGAGGAATCGGATAACGATACCGATGACCAGGAGATCCTTGCCATGCGCCAGCTGCTGAAGACGCGCATCGTGGACTTGAACCTCACCGTGCGCTGTCTCACCTGCCTGAAATCACAGGACATCGAGACGCTGGGTGATGCCGTCCAGTACAACAAGACGGATTATTTGAAATTCCGTAACTTCGGCAAGAAATCGCTCACGGAGCTGGATGACCTCTTTGACTCCCTCGGACTCTCTTTCGGCATGGATATCTCCAAGTATGTGAAGAAAGGCGCTAAACTCGAATATGACAGCTATGGCTCCCATTCTTGAAAGACTGCGCAAACAGGCGAAATTTCCAGCCGGGGAGGTGGCGGCATACCTTGGCATGACCAAGGAAGCCTACCTCGAAGCGGAGAAGGACGAAAAAGCCCTTCCGCTGGAACAGCTGGAACGTCTGGCCGCGCTGTACCATGTCGAAGAGTACGACATCCTCACCGGCACGGCCAGGAGCCGTGCGGTGACCCGCTCTGTCCGTCAGGAAGCGGAGCTGATTCCCTTCTTCCAGATCGTGCGCTCGTATATGAAGATGACAAGACTATTAAAGGAGGCGAAAGATGGTCAACGTCCGTGAAACACCCGTCGGCAGCTTTCTGAGGGTGAACCTCGGAAAGGACGGCCTGATGCTGATTCAGGTGGCAGAGGTGCTGCGCGACAAGATAGGCGGCATCGTTCTTAACAAGGTACTCGTGCCTGACCATCTGGACTATACCGTCGGTAAGATCCACTACTTCCCCCTGAAACAGGTGGAGGGCATCGAAATCGACGTATTCAACCTCCTGCACCTGGGCTTCGTCACTGCCGACAAGAAAGGCTGGCAGCTCATGTACTACTACGGTGACATGAAGCTGCTGTACCGCTACGACAAGGCACACCATCGCGGATCCTTCCGCTATATGTCGGAGTATGTCAAGACCTTCATACGTCTGAGCTGCTATCAGATACACCAGCTGCAGAATATCATGCGCTATCTGACGGATGACCTTGAATTTGAGTATCAACCAAACATAAAAGAAAATGAAGAATAGTACCAACACACTGAACGTCATCATTGCCGGGAGCCGGAACTTCGATGACTACCAGAAACTCGAATCATCCTGTGACAACATCCTCAAAGATGTTGCCGCAGACAAGCAGATCACCGTCTTCAGCGGTGGGGCAGGAGGCACGGACACGCTGGGCGAACAGTACGCCCAAGCCAGGGGCTATCAGCTCCGGCGCTTTCCCGCCGACTGGGAACAGTACGGCAAGGCCGCAGGCCCCGTGCGCAATCACCACATGGCCAAGGAGGCCGATATGGTCATCTGCTTCTGGAACGGCCTTTCAAAAGGCACTCGTCACATGATCTCTACAGCCAAGAAACTTGGCCTTGACCTCCATGTGATTCCCGTAACATAGCATTTTTGTGTCATACGATATTTGTATTACTTGTGTTTATCAACTCGTTTTTTTTTTTGAATTTCCCTCCCGTCGTGAGACGCGAGGGTTTTTCTTTTCCAAAAACATCCAGTAATACAAAAAGGGGTGTTCTGGGAGGGTTTTTCCTCTCAGGCGGTAAGTTTATCACCTAAAGGTGAGAAAGGCGGCCTGCGGCCTTGGAAACGGGCTTTTTACCACATTCCCAAGTCCGCTTCTTCCTTCACCCGCTGCATGGCTGCATCGGTAAGGTTCGGGAAGAAGGTGTAGCCCGTCACACGCTCCACGTCGCGGATGGTGTTCACATAATAGTCCCTCGGTCTGTCGCCCTCGGTATTGCGGCAGATGAAGGCAATGCCCTTGGGCGTTCCCTCCAGGCAAAGCACCACCTTGAAGAAGGCATCAGGCACCATGACCCTGTTAGGGCCGATGGTGTGGTGGTCGCCCTTCAGGAACAAAGGCCCGCAGGCGACATAGAGCCGCCCGTGCTTCTTTGCCCAATAGCGGCACTGCTGTTCTATCTGGTTCCAGAGGCCGCTGTTCAGCTGCTGGTTCTGAGGGCAGATGTTCGTCATCAGGAATGTCTCATACATCGCCTCCCTGTCCCATTTGTTGTCGCCCGCAGGACACATGTGTCCCCGGTCATAGCCACAGCCCCTGTAATCCGCAGCATCGGCGCGTGGAGCCTTCACCTCCATGTCTTCATGGAAGGCATAGTCGGGACGCTTGACATCGCCGTCGGCATGTTCGCGCGTCAGCTCCCAGAAAGCCCAGTTGGGGCATCTGGTTTCCCTGTTATAGGAAACAACATAGCTCTTGCGGTAGAGGATCTGGCCTGGCCGCCCTAATCGGTCAGCTGGCAGAAAACGCTCCAGATGGCTCGTTTCCACCTCTCGCGGCTCCATATACTCCACCTCATAGCCCTGCGGATCCTCTGAGGTGAGCGCACCTTTGAGGGAGGGAAGATACTGGCTCCCCTTCGTGGCCAGCGCCGCCACTCCGGCGGTAATCAGCAGGTACTTCGTCGTCTTGCGGATAAACCTTAAAACTCCCATAGCAACAATCTTTAGAAAAACAATTAAAAACCCCGCCAGCTCGTGACGGGGGATTTACAATGAAAGAACACACTTAATCTGAGTAAAACTCGTCACATGCCAAGTGAAAGTGAATGTTTATATATATCGTATGAACCGTCGGCAAAGTTAATGCTTTCAGGCATGAAAACCAAAAAATCCAAAAACTGTTTCTTGATTTAACAAATTCAAGACCCTGACGGGATGGGAAACCCTGAAAGTTACCATGATCAGGAGCCGGAAACAGCCGTGAAAGCTCACTCCAAGGCAGGCCGTGAAGACTGTTGCGGGTCACTCCTGGCAGCCTTGCATACGACTGTCTTGCTCCGCTCGGGGGCGCATGGCTGCCTCGCCGATACCGACGGTCGTGTGCTGATGCTTTCCTCGCCGCCCTCCACGGTCATCATACCGGCCCTGTGTCGCCACCCCTCACACACCTCTTTCACCTTGGGGCGATGGCCGTCCCACTGCGTGAGAGCGTCAGGAAAGGCGTTTTTCGCATGACGGCAGGACTGCTGACGAGAAACCAGGTAATGTCCCGCCCTACGCCGATGACGGTCATAGATACCCGCTATCGTCGTTTTCCCACGATGGCATGGCCATGGTGAGGAAACCGGGTGTTACAATGCCCGATTTCTCCGCACTCCCACACCGTGCGACGCTTTCCCTCGTGCTTTCCCGTAATGCTCCGTTGATGCCACCACACCCTTTGAAAAGAGGTGACGGCACCCTGAAAGGATGCCTAAAGATGTTTCCTATGCGTTATCGCTATCGCTACAGGACATACCCGAACCAGACCGTCCAGAAGAAAGAGACCTTACCGTCATGCAAACGGATGATACTCATTCGCCCGCAAGCCGGACGGACACATCATCTGGAAGAGCGGGGATGAAAGGATAACGGGCGATTCTCCTTCTCTTCAAGCAAAAAGACTGCGGTTCTCAGAGATAACCGCCTCATTCCGTCTTTCATTGCTTGGAAGGACATCTGCCCGTTATTCACTCATCTTGTTTCCCGCTCTGGCGGCTGGCCCTTAAAGTATGTAGGTCGGAGGTCGGAAAGCTTTCGGACATACCAAATACACCTTATTTGGCAGTTTTCCGCTTTTTCTTGGTCTGCACTCTGTTTCATGAAAGGTGTTCATCGTAAAGGTCACCAAAGGGCATCCTGCCTTCTTTGCCGGAGTTTTCCTCTATCTCTCATCATGTCATCCCTGCAGTCGTACTACTGTACTTCCTGGCTGCATCTGTCCTTTACTCTCTCCTTGGGGCTTTTAACCCTGTTATCCCTCGTGGGCGGTCTTCTTCGTGAGCCACAGCCTCCAGCGGCTGTTACCTTACTATCTCTTTGTCGGTTCTTATGCTTCACCCTTTCGTGGGTTCCAACTATGCCCTCTGGAAGCGTATTGACACCTTTTCAAGGGATCTGTTGGCGTTTAAGCCTCTCACTCTCCACGGGGTCATTAACAAAAGCCTGTCATCAATTGTTCCGGGCCTGACTGTCAAGTACTTTGTTTTTGGGCGATGTCACTCTTATTTTTCCTGTGCAAATTTAGCGCAAGCGATATTTGGCAAGTACCTCTCTGCTGCATGGAATTTCGCGTCATTATTTCTTCAGATAATTTGCGGCAGCCTTCCGCATTTTCTTCTTAACGCGGAGCTAAACAAAATACGGTTTTCCATAAATTTTCCTTGAAATTCCTTGGCCGTTACATATCTTCTCCTTGCCAGCTCTTGAAGCACCGTAAAAATTAAGTTTAACATCTAAAAAAAGTACAATTATGAAGTCAGTAAACAATTTCGCAGTGACAGGTTTCGTCGTAAACGACGCAGTTAAGAACGAGTTCAAGAACGCCCAGGTGGCCAGATTCGGCCTGTCAATCGCCCGCACCGAGGGTAAGGGTGAGAACGCAAAGCGCACCAGCGCAATCCTCAATGTAGAGATCTGGCGCGGTAACAAGAACGCCGCCGACCTCGACCTTCTGAAGAAGGGCAACCGCCTCACCGTGAAGGGTTTCTTCAAGCCCGAGGAGTACGAGAAGGACGGCAAGACCGTTCAGAAGATCGTCTTCCGAGGAACCGAGATCACCACGGGTGATGATGAGGAGGAGACTCCTGAGACCACAGAGGAGGCGTAAGCCTCCCTCTTTCTTTCATACGATGAACGCTATTCTTTCATTTTAGTTTGACACTGAAAGGGCCAGCTGGGAAGCTCGCCCTTTTTTCATGTATGTACCGAAAGCCGGAGTTTCAACTGCCTTTTTATTGAAAAGTGTAGTTTTCAGGTCTGTTTCCCCATTGAAAAATGTAAAAACAGCAATAAAGAAGCAAACAACGGACGCTTGAAAAGCGTAGGGGAGGTGGTGCTTTCCCTTATTCAAGTCCATCCACCGTATAGTCCTCCTGTCACCTCTTCGGGTCCGATCCGCTTGCGAGCCGTTCTTTTCCTTGCAAAGGTACAGAGGCTTCCAGCCATGCCAAGTACCTCTCCCGTTGGTCGTTATTCCTGGCAAAAATTTGGCAGCAGCCTTCTCAGATTACTGCATAATCTGGGTATTCCGCTAAATTTTCACCGAAATTCCTTGGCTTTAGGCCGGCGGGCCAGCCTCGTGTGAAGTACCGCAAAGAAAAGAACTCAAGCGAAATCGAAGTCGAAAACGACTGATAGGATAAGGACACACGGCAGACTTGATAAGAATTTCAAAAGAAAGAATCTAAGCTCATCTCAGCCGATAACTCCAACATCAGCGCAAGGGTAAACAAAAATATAAAGAGTATGGCAATTACACCAAGAAACATCGAACTTGTCAGCGACAACGGCAGATACACAATCAAGGCCAAGCTGATCTCCGAATCGGATAGCTACACACAAGACAACTGGCTACCTACCAAGACCTATAGAGGTTCACATTGGACTGCATCGATCATGGAGAACGGCAGACCTATCAAGGGTATTCAAGTGATTGACGGAAACTATCAGCCTTATATCACGATAGACACTATCTGCTGCCACGGGATCAAGTTATCCAAGAACACTATCCTCTATCTGGCCTACACCACGAGGATGTTCAAAAAGGCTCTTTCGGACATCGACTGCAAGAAGGTGGAGCGAAAATATAATACCGAATATCTGCTTGCACGGATCGCAGACGGAACATTATAATAACAACTTTAAAGTTTTTCAGATATGGCTACAACGATCAGTTTACATGACAGAGTGGAAACCAAGACCTTATTAGGCTATTGTTTCCAACACAAGATGATTACCGCCACCAAGACCATGAGCGGCAAACCCGTAGAGGTGTTAGACCCAGGACTCCGAAACCGCCACGAAGGCCCCGATTTCTTCAATGCGAAGATAATGATCGGTAAAATGTTGTGGGTGTGCAATGTGGTGATACTTGGCAAGTCTTCCGAATGGATCAAGAACGGCTACGATAAGAACCGCAACTATAACAATACCTATCTGGTGATATGTGGTGAGTTTGATTCCTTCATCCAGAACTCCGAAGGTGAAACAATCAATGTGGTGTGCCAAGAAATTCCGGAAAAGGTACGCAGCAACTATCAAGATCTTCTGGCCAATGCGGGATATGAACACCCCGCCTGCTATAGGGTGATCCCCGACCTTTCACCGCTCAAAGTCCATGCTTGGCTCGCAGCCATGCAGACGGAACGTCTGGAGAACAAGACCGCTCATATTAAGGATATCTATGCCGACACCAAATCATGGGACAAGGCTTTCTTCATGACCTTGGCACGTAGCTTTGGCTTTGGCTATAATAGTGATGTGTTCGAGAAATGGGCAGAGTCCCTTCCTCTGGATTCCATCAACCGCCACCGCGATGATCTTTTCCAAGTCGAAGCTTTCTTCTTGGGCCAAGCCGGACTCCTTGAACTTTCCACCATTCCAGAGAAATTCCAAGAGAAGGCTCTTAACGAAGGCTACTTTGCCAAGTTGAGAAACGAATACCTCTACCTCCAGCATAAGTATTCACTCCAGCCGATCAACGGCAGTGAGTGGAACATGAAAGGTCTTACCCCGCAGAACTACCCCCACATCCGTATCTCACAAATGGCCAACCTCTACTATACCTATAAGGCCGAGGTGAAGGCCATCATCAACTGCGAGAACATCAAGGAGGTAGAGAACCAACTGCATACCCATGCAACCCCGTATTGGTTTACTCACTATACCTTCGGTGCAATGGAGAAGGATCGGAAGGAAAAGAACCTTTCACCTACATCGATCAACTCACTGATGATCAATGCCGTAGTGCCGTTCCTCTTCACCTATGGCCGTTACGCACACAAGGAAATCCTTTGTGACAATGCTTTCGACTATCTGGAGCAGCTGAAGGCAGAGAACAATGCCGTGACCAAACAATGGGAGCGCGTAGGCATCAAGGTCAAGAGTGCCGGAGATAGTCAGGCCCTCATCCAGATGAAACACCACTACTGCAACAAGCGCGACTGCCTTCGTTGCCGTTTCGGACACGAGTACATAACCCAGAACTGATCGTTTAAATAGCTATACTCTAACAACCGATCCCCACCCGTCAGTGATGATAGGTGGGGATTACCTTTCCTCGGCGGGCGGCTGCTCCCGTAGGTCGCAGCCTGGCGGCCTGACCGTTCAGCTCAGACCGTAAAGCGGTAGCCTAAAGGCTGGTTGTCTCATTAACCTGAGCCGGGAACATACCCTGTGCCGTTCCAAGGCAACCCGTCCTGTGGCTGATACGTCCCACTCCTGGCACCCCTGCATACGACTGTCTTGGTTCGCTCGCGGGCGCATGGCTGCCTCGCCAACACCGACGGTCGTGTGCTTGGGGCTTGGTCGCCGTACTCCTCGGCCACGGGGCGGCTCTGTGTCACCGCACAGTACACCTCTTCCTTGGGGGCGATGGCCGTCCCACTGCGTGAGAGCGTCAGGAAAGCGTTTCCCCGCATGACGGCAGGACTGCTGACGAGAAACCAGGTAATGTCCCGCCCTACGCCGATGACGGTCATAAATACCCGCTATCGTCGTTTTCCCACGATGGCGATGCCATGGTGAGGAAACCGGGTGTTACAATGCCCGATTTCTCCGCACTCCCACACCGTGCGACGCTTTCCCTCGTGCTTTCCCGTAATGAGCCGTTGATGCCATCACACCCCATACAGAGGCAGGCGCACAGTACCTGTGCTTCATATTCCCTGTGAGCAATCGCTTCGCTACTGGCACGTATCAGAACCGAGCCGTCCAGAGCGAAAAGACCTTACCGTCTCGCAAACGGATGATGCTCATTCGTCTGCAAGCCGGACGGACATATCCTCTGGAAGTGCGGGCGATGAAAGAACCTCCATCAGTAGCTGGAGGCACAATCATCGTGGCTGTGCCACAAGCCCGCACGGGCGGCTAAGACTGTTACGTGAGACTTATTCTGACAAAAACGGGAAAATAAGCAGGTTCAGACCGTCTTATTTGTTTGATTTCTGATACATTAAGAAAAAATCAGGGGAATTTTATGCTTAATGTATGTTCCTGGATGACCAGTCATCCCCAACGGCAAACCATCAGATACGGTTCTTCTGCAAACGCTTCATGAAGCGTAGAGGAGAGAGTGTTTTTCTCTTATTCAAGTCCACTTGCCCGTATGTCCTTTATCACCCATGAGGTTCGTTCTGCTTTCTTAACGCCCTTTTCCTTTGCAAAGGTACAGAGGCTTTCGTCCATGCCAAGTACCTCTCCCGATGGTCGTTATTTCTGGCAAAAATCCCGCAGCAGCCTTCCGCAGATAGCTATCACTATCTGGGTATTCCGCGTAATTTTCACCGAAATTCCTTGGCGTAGGCCGACGGGACAGCCTCTTGTTAGAGTACCGCAAAGAAAAGGGACTAAAAGCGAAACGAAGTCGATGACGACTGATAAAGAGAAGACACACGGCAGACT
>Ga0265301_10003427_pt1 | contig 16789 bp, 13 predicted proteins | sample AusTroGonzalo_MG_2_FD_193488 | JGI IMG/M metagenome (GOLD analysis project Ga0265301, IMG submission 193488) | Bovine rumen microbial communities from tropical cattle in Woodstock, Queensland, Australia - Gonzalo_04 | ecosystem: Host-associated > Mammals > Digestive system > Stomach > Rumen ...
GTTATTGTACACAATCAGTAAAAACGCAGCAACTTCCAGTATCAAGAAGACAAGGAAGTTGCTATATCGCTGCAGTATTTTCAGTAAATTCTGCATCTACATGCGTTTTAGCGAATCAAGAAGCCAAAGTTATTCACATTCTTCAGCGCTACGCCTGTACCACGCGCTACGGCATGCAACGGATCATCCGCTACATGGAACGGAATAGTGATCTTATCCGTCAAACGCTTTGCCAACCCATGCAGCAACGCTCCACCACCGGCCAAGTAAATACCGTGTTTAACGATATCCGAATACAACTCAGGCGGCGTGCTTTCCAAAGCCTGCAGAATAGCACCCTCAATCTTGCTCACACTCTTCTCCAAGCAATGCGAGATCTCCTGATAGCTAACAGGAACCGACATCGGCAATGCCGTCACTTTGTTTGGACCTACAACGATGAAATCTTCAGGCGCATCTTCTAGTTCCGGCAAGGCCGAACCTACTTGAATTTTAATACGCTCAGCCGTCGGTTCATCGATACGCAAGTTATGCATACGACCCATGTACTCGATGATATCTTGGTTAAAATCATCACCGGCTATCTTAATCGACTTGTTGCTCACAATGCCGCCCAACGAAATAACGGCAATCTCTGTCGTACCACCACCGATATCCACGATCATACAGCCATCCGGACTCTCTACATCGATACCGATGCCAATAGCTGCGGCCATCGGCTCGTAAATCATGTAGATATCACGTCCGCCGGCATGCTCCGAACTGTCACGCACGGCACGAATCTCCACCTCGGTTGAACCCGAAGGAATACATACCACCATTCGAATCGACGGAGTGAATAAACGGCTTTGCTTAGGAATCATCTTAATCATACCGCGAATCATCATCTCACATGCGTAGAAATCGGCAATCACACCGTCACGCAACGGACGAACGGTACGAATCATGTTTCCGCCCTTACCAATCATCTGTTGTGCCTTGCGGCCTACGGCAACCATCTTGTTGTCCGCCATCGAAATAGCCACTACCGAAGGCTCGTCTACCACCACTTTGTCATCACACATGATGATGGTGTTAGCTGTGCCTAAGTCAATGGCAATCTCTTGAGTAAAAGAAAAAAGTCCCATATCTTATAGTTGTTTAATGTGCCTATTTCGGAAATTACGCGCAAAATTACAAAAAAAAACGCACATGTGCAAATTTTTGTGCGTTTTTTACGAATTATGAGGTTTATTGCGATGGAAATGGTGTTTGGAATGCCTTTTGTTGGAGCGGGGATGGAAGGTGTACGCCTCATCGGGCGGGGTGTCGCCGAAGGCGGGAGGAAGGGCGATGCGTTCGATATCTTTTTTGAGGAAAAGCTCTATGCGGCGCCAGTAACGAGCATCTTCGGGTGTGACGAGTGTGATGGCTTCGCCTTTATTCTCTGCGCGCGCTGTGCGTCCGATACGATGGACATAATCTTCAGGGTCATGCGGTACATCGAAATTGATGACGAGCGGCACATCGGTCACATCAATGCCGCGGGCAACGACATCGGTGGCCACTAATACGCCTATCTTACCATTCCGAAAATCGAGCATCACTTGGTCACGTTCGTTTTGCTCAAGGTCGGAATGCATAGCGCGTGCGTCTATATGTAAAGAACGTAGTGTGCGCGCAAGCTCTTTGACCCGCTGTTTCTCGCCGGCAAACAAAATGACTTTCGTCAGCGGCTGTTCTGATAGTATCTGTGCGACGAGACCTACTTTTTGGGGCTCGTAAAGGCGGGCGCAGAGTTGATGAATGGTTTCCGGCGGACGGGAAACAGCTATCTGCACTTCAACAGGATTGCGCATGATGGCTTTTGCCATCTGACGAATTTTATCCGGCATCGTAGCAGAGAACATAATAGTCTGACGGTCTGCAGGCAGGCGTCGCACGATGGTCATGATATCATCGTAGAAACCCATGTCCAACATGCGGTCCGCTTCATCCAAGATGAAATACTTGACGCCGGAGAAATCGACATTGTAGATATTCATTTGGCTCAGTAAGCGACCGGGTGTGGCGATGACGATGTCTGCGCCTTTCTGCAAGCCCGACACTTGGTTTCCCCACGCGCCGTTATCCTTGCCGCCGTAGATAGCTACGGACGAGAAGGGCACATAGAACCCGAAGCCCTCCAACTGTTGGTCGATCTGTTGGGCGAGTTCGCGCGTCGGCGCCATGATGATGGCATTCAGTTTATCGGGGTTGTGGTCATCGAAGGCGAGATTAGTGAGTAGCGGAAGGATGTACGCTGCCGTTTTGCCGGTACCGGTCTGCGCACAAGAGATCACATCCCTGCCATCCAAAATAACAGGGATTGTCTTCTCCTGTACAGGTGTGCACTCATCAAAGTGCATGTCCCATAACGCATCTAAGACTTCGTCGGAAAGTGCAAGTTCGTCAAAATACATACTAACGTCCGCTTAACGATGGCCGGCTGCGGTGCCTCACCGCTCCCAGTCTTCGAAAATTTCAGACCCATAGACATTATCCTCGTCTTCATCGTGCAACGGTGCCCATAACTGCGCGAAGAAGGGATTCTTTTTCGCTACAGCATCCCAATGCCACGGACGCTCTGCCTCTTTATGTCCCTTATACGGGAAGGGGAACTCGAACGGACTCCAATGTCCACCGAGGAGCACCAACCGACGCGATGCGTGGAAGGTGTTACCATCCGCATCTTGCCAAGTGTCGTCGCCTAAGTACTTACCACCACGGAAAGCGGCGGCTTTCTGGAGTTCCTTATCGGTCAGTTGATCGACATCTTTCTTCTCGTCGTAGCCATGGTCTAAGAGCACCACTTGCGTGCTGGGATGACTGATATCGAAATGACTCCAATCGGGGATGGCCTTGTAAGCTTCAAGCGAACCGTAGTATGCGCTGATTCGTTGTGTTTTGTTGTTTTTAATCCACCATTGAGTGCCGTGTTCCTTACTATTCGCCATGAACCACATCGCGGCTTTGACACAATGTGGGAAGAGTTTGGCGATATGGGTTTTGGCTGCGAATTTGATGCCTGCCGGTAACGATTGAGCGCGTGCCATCTGAGAGAAATACTCCTTGACCGGTATGTTCGCACGGAAATGCAGGAACTCCTCCAATTTATCGCCATCTATATACCACATACCGTGGAAATTGCGGGTGGTGAACCAATTGGCGTTGAAGATCTGTTCGGGTCGCGGACAACCGATGGCATCGAGTAGCAAGCACTCAAACTCGTAGTTGCTGAGGCGGTATTGGTCACCGGAACCGATGTTATAATAATTGCGCCAGAAAGCTTCCGGTACTTCCGGTCGGCACACGCGTTCGAGCAGTCGTCCGCTATCCTCTACAGTAGCCCATTCGAGCACGCCACGGATAGGTACATGGAACATGATGGGGTCGTAGTTCTTCAAGATAGCAGGATAGAGGATACCCGATTGACGCAAACTGGCCCATTTCTTGATGCCGGAGTCAGTGATGATACGTTCTGCCATCACTTTGGTTAGACCGTAATGGTCGTAAGCAGAAACGCAGATAGGGTCTCCTGCTCGCCCCCAATGAAGGGGTTCGCGACGGTCTCCCATCTGGGCTACCGAACCGATATAGACCACTTTGGGTTGCTTGTCTTCCGGCTGCGCGAGGACAGCTTTGGTCACATTCTCCGCCGCTGTGATATTGGTGCGCAAGGTTGCTTTCGGACGGTAGTCCGCCTGCGGCGAAACCATACCGCCTACATGGAGCACAATGTCAGCACCGGTGATACCTTGGAGCACATCATCGTATTTGGTCAGGTCGCCCCAGATAACATTGAGCGATGAGTGATTAGCGATAAGCGGAGAGAGTAACTCTTTGTTCTTTTGGCTCGGACGAGCGAGTATACGAAGTTGATACTGGTCCGGATAGCGCAGGATTTCCATCATACCTGCATATCCCATAGTACCGGTTGCTCCGGTCAGAAAAACAGTTGTCATAAGCTATTTATTTGATTCGTTTTTGTCGTTTTTCATCTACCCATTTTTTGAGGCGTTGGATACGTTCGCGGGCATTCCGGCGCACTCCTTCTCGCCATTGAGCCTCTTCTTCCGCCTCATTGATGATCTGCTGATAGACCTCATCGGCATCTTGATCGGTGATGACCAGCAGTTGGTCTCCGGTCTTGAGTTCGCTAGCGCCTGTAGGCACAAAGAAATCATCTTCTCGTCGCACCATGATGATGAGCGTGTGTGGTGGTATCTGCATTTCGCGCAAGGTACAACCGCTCACTAACATCTCATCCGTCACTTCCAACTCATGCGCTGTCGATTGAATCTCATCGGGCAGGTCCAGGTCAAAATGCTCTAATTGCTTGGTTTCATCAGGCGGCGTGGCTAAGTTCAGTTTTTTCGCTACTACCGTCAGCGTTGTACCTTGAATCAAGAGCGAGACGATGGTGCAGAGGAAAACCACATTGAAGATAATATCCGCATTAGGTACGTCGTTCGCTTTACAAAGGATAGCGAAGATGATAGGCACGGCACCTTTAAGCCCTACCCACGAGAGCATCAATTTATCCCGAGTGAGGTATTTCTTGAACGGCAGCATACAAAGGAAAACCGCCAGCGGACGCGACACAAAAATCATCACGATACTGATGATCAGGCAGGGTAACCACACTTCCAGATGTAAGAAGTCAGCAGGCCTAACCATCAGACCCAACATCAAGAACATCAACAACTGGCTCAACCATGACAGACCGTTGAAGAACGCTTTCGTTTGGCGCTTGCGGGTAAACTTGGCATTACCGATGATCAGACCGCCTACGTACACTGCCAGATAGGTGTTCCCATTCAGGTAATAGGTGATGGCAAAAATAAAAATACACGCCGTCAAGACCATGATGGGATAGAGGGCTTCGTTCGCTAAGCGGATATGACGGAAGAGCAGAATCAATCCTTCTCCGAACGCCAAACCCAACACTGTTCCCATCACCAATTGGATGACGATGTTTTGGACAATAGGTAGTGCTTCGACGGATTGGGCGGAAGCTAACACCACGCTAATAAGTGTGGTGGTAAGCACATAAGCCATCGGGTCATTGGCACCGGACTCCAATTCCAAGAGCGGCCGCAGATTATGCTTGAGACTGATGTTGTGTGTGCGCATGATAGAGAAGACACTGGCACTATCGGTACTGGACATGGTGGCGGCTATCAACAACGCCATGGATATACTGACGGATGCGACAGCATTGAGCCATCCGAAGAGTGAATAGACGATGAAACCGGTGATAATGCAAGTGATTAGCACGCCAAAGGTGGCTAATGTGATACCGGGTGCCATGATGGATTTGATATCACTTAGTTTGGTGTCTAAACCACCGGAGAACAAGATAATACACATCGCAATGGTACTGATGGCCTGTGCATGGTCAATATCAATCGGATTAGCGGCGGTTCCTACTATACTGGTACCTCCGGTACCGAACAACATTCCTACTACAAGGAAGAGCAATAAGGCCGGCACACCATACTTATTGCCTATCTTATCCGCGATGATGCTGACGAAAAACAGCAACGATAACACCAACAAAAAGAACTCAACTTGCATTTATTTCTTCTTTTTCAACAAAAACTCATCAATGGTGGTTATTATATTCTCCCTGGGGTAAAATCCAGGCACAAGAATCGGTTGCCCTTCCACCGGCACATATAAAACTTGTGGAATCGAATGAATACCGAACACATTCGCTAATTCGCGTTCCTGATCTATATCAACTTTATAAAAGTCCACTTCTTCGTCATAGATACAACTCAACTCGTCCATGATGGGTGCCAATAATTTGCAGGGTCCGCACCAGGTAGTATAAAAATCAATGACGCAAGGTCTGGTCCCTTTGTAGGTCCAATCTTTCACGTTCCTATAATCACAAATCTTCTTCCTGAATTGTGCGGAAGTTAGGTAGTGTACCTCCTCTGCCCACGTGGATAAACAGAGGAAAAGAAGTCCTATTAATAGTATCTGTTTGCGCATAAGCATCAAAATTGGCTACAAAATTACTACTTTTTTTGCATATATGCAAATTTTTTTGTATCTTTGCAGCCAAAATCAAGTCTAAAGTATGATAACATCCAACATCTCCAGTGATTTAACGACTCTTTTAGCCCGTTATGACTTGGACCAAAGAGTAGTGGTGGCAGACGAAGCCTTGGCTGATAGGACCGATTTTCCGACCTTTGTGATTCACGGCGGCGAGTCAGCCAAGAACCTTGAGACCGTGCAAAAGATATGGGATTTTCTCTTTGAGCATAACATCACCCGTAGCGGAGTAATAATCTGTTTAGGCGGAGGCGTGACCTCCGATTTGGGAGGTTTTGCTGCCGCTACGTATAAACGCGGTATTGATTATATCAATATTCCTACTACGCTCTTGGCGATGGTAGATGCTGCTACCGGCGGGAAGACGGGATGTAATTATCGGGGGCTGAAGAATGCCATCGGTGCATTCTATGACCCTGTGGAGACGCTTATCTACCCCAACTGGCTAAAGACGCTGCCTCCGGAGGAGTTTTTGAGCGGCTTTGCGGAGATGCTCAAGACAGGCTTGCTTACCAGACAAAAACCTTTATGGTCCAGTCTATTACAATACGATCTTGAGAAAATGGACATTGAGGAGCTGACACCGTTTATTGCCGATTGCATCACCATCAAACAAGAAGTGATAGAACCGGATCCGCATGAGAAATACGGTTGTCGCAAAGTGCTTAATTTTGGTCACACGTTTGGTCACGCCTTGGAAGAAGTGACCGGTATGCGACACGGCTACGCGGTGCTATATGGCATGATTGCTGAGTTATACCTCAGTGTTACTTTATGGGGTTGTCCGCGCGAACCGCTGCAACAACTAACCCAAGTGATGCTGCATTATTACGGTCGGCCGGAGTGCAACTGCAAGGACCGCAAGCAATTAATACAATTGATGCGCCAAGACAAGAAGAACAAGCATGCAGGCGACATCAATTGTACGCTATTTCGTAATATTGGCGACCCGGTTCTTGAGCAACGGATCTCCGAGGAGCGCGCAGAGGAGGCGTGGGAGTACTTGTTTAGTCTCTAATCATGAAACGACTTTTATCCATAGGGTGGTGTCTGGTGGTCAGTATGTATATGCTTGCCGCGGATGCTTATATGGATTCGTGCATGATTCGTATCGAAGGCGGTGACACGCTTTATATGGCATGGCTGCACGATGTATGGGTCTATCCGCCGATGCGGTTTAAGAACAAGAAGCAAGAGAAATTTTACTGGCGGACTGTGCGTGACGTGAAGAAATGTCTGCCTTATGCGAAGATGATTACCGCCGATATGGCCTATGCGGATGCCGAATTGGCTAAATTGCCTGACGCTAAAAGTAGAAAGAAATGGTGGCGGTCGTTTGAGCGGCAGTTATTTAAGAAATACGAAAAAGATTTTCGAGGCATGTACGCTTCGCAAGGACGGATGCTGATGTTGTTGTTGGACCGAGAAACGGACCGAACGAGTTACGATCTCATCAAACAATACAAGGGCAAAACGGCCGCTAACTTCTGGCAGTTCATCGCTAAGTTATTCAAGAATGATTTGAAGGAAGGATATGATGCTTCCGATAAAGATCGTATTACCGAACGCATCATTAATCTGGTGGAAGCAGGGCAGTTGTAATTACCGCAACGCGTAGTTTTTGCGGAGTGTTTCAAAATCTCCTTTTTTTAGTTTTTCGGTGATGCGCGCTAACCATCCTGGCGCGGTGTCACCGTGGCTTTCAGGTACAGAAATCGTCGGAATAGACGGCAATTGAAAGGTCTCGGCGATAGTATTCAGGCACATCTGTGTAGCATTGCGTTTGCCTTCTATCGAATAACCGGCTATATGCATGGAGGCCAATTGTGCCTTTTGTAATACGAGGGGATTGATGTTCGGTTCATTCTCCCAGGTATCCAAGATAAAAGGATGTCCGCTTTGCAACAAGGCCTGCTCATCTACTACACCTCCTCGCGCCGCATTGATGATAAGCGCATGGGGTTGGCATTTTGCCAGAAACGCTTCATCGCAGAGATGATAAGTGGTGGCGTCTAGCGGCACATGAAAGGTAATGATATCACATTTTTTAGCGATGGAATCGAGCGAAACGCCTATTTGCTTAGGCGAGTCATTGAGGAGCACGGTATAGCCTTTTTTCTCCGCCATCTTAGCGACTAAAGAACCGACATGTCCTACGCCGACGACTCCAATCACTTTCGACTTTCGACTTTCGACTTTCGACTCATTTATCGCCTCCTCAATATAATCGCATACCGCTTGGGCATTACAACCCGGACAGGACATCCAACGGATGCCATTTTTCTCGCAGTAAACGGTATCTATATGGTCAAACCCAATCGTCGCTGTACATACCAATCGAACGCGCGAACCGGCGAGGAGCGATTCGTTGACGAGTGTGCGTGTGCGCACGACTAATACATCCGCTTCACGAACCGCTTCCGCATCGATTTCTTCCGATTTCATCGGGATAATTCGCACATTCGGCCAATGCGTTTGCACGGCTTCCACCAAGAATGGTATATGTTGGTCACTAACGATAGTCATAGGTTGTCCTAGGGTTGCCCTAGGTATTCCTAATATTTTATGTTATCAATTAGGCGTACAGGACCACAATAGACGGTCACACAACCGATGGCATGATCAAAAGTGGAAGTAGGCAGTAAGGTTGTTTGGTCCACAATCTCGTAATACTCCACTTCCAGACCTTCGATAGCATTGATGGTATCGATGACACGTTGTTGCACTTCAGCGACTGTAGCACCCGCTTCTTTTGCCCATTCAGAAGAAGTAAACAGCGTTTTGGAAATACCTAAAGCGGTCCGTTTCTCCGCTTCCGAGAGTCGCTCATTGCGACTGGAGAGTGCCAGACCTGAAGCTTCACGTACAATAGGACAACCGATGATCTGCAGGTTACCGAATGTGCCGGCTAAGGAGCTGTGTTCCACCATGTGATGGATGATAGCCAGTTGTTGGTAGTCTTTTTCGCCGAAATAGGCGCGGTCGGGTTGCACGAGGTAGAAGAGACGACTGACCACTTGTACGACGCCGTTGAAGTGTCCGGGGCGCATCTTACCTTCCATCACTTGGTCCAGACCCGCAAAATCGAAGGAGAAAGTTGTATTCATTTCTTCGGCGGAATACATCTCTTCCGGTGTAGGAGCAAAGACGAATTGGGCACCGATGGAACTGAGTAACGCGGCATCGCGTTCGATGTTTCGAGGATACTTAGCCAGATCCTCTTTGTTGTTAAACTGAGTAGGGTTGACAAAGACCGACACAAAGCATACATCGTTCTCTTGCACAGCTCGACGAACGAGTGACGCGTGCCCCTCATGAAGGGCTCCCATAGTGGGTACAAAACCGATGGTTTGATGATTTTTTTTGCAAGCTTCAACCACTTGTTGAAGATCTTGCTTTTTGGTGATTATTTGCATTATTTTGGGTGTTAAAATTCAAAAAAGTGTGCAAAGTTAGTGAAAAATTATCGAAAAATAAAATTTTTCGTCTTTTTTTTTCGTAATTTCAATTTTTTTTTGTACCTTTGCATTGCTTTAATGTGTGTACGCCTATGAAAGAGACTAATCGTATCCTATTTATCTCTCAAGAGATCTGTCCGTATTTGGCCGATGAAACGCCAATACGTCTCCTGAACCGTCAGCTTCCGGAGTTCTTTCAGTCGCACGGATTTGAGACGCGCACTTTCATGCCTAAGTTCGGTGATATTAACGAACGTCGCAATCAGTTGCATGAAGTAATTCGTCTGTCTGGAATGAATTTGATCATAGAGGAGAGTGATCATCCGTTGCTTATCAAAGTGGCATCTATTCAGTCGGCGCGTATTCAAATCTATTTCATCGATAATGATGATTTATTCCATCGTCGCAAAGGCGTAGCGGATGAGAAGGGCGTAGAGTATGCCGATAATGACGACCGTGTTATCTTTTACGCGCGCGGTGCGATTGAGACGGTCAAGAAATTGCGTTGGACGCCCGATGTGATTGTCTGTTCGGGGTGGATGTCGGCCTTAGCACCGCTGTACCTCAAGCGTGCATACTGCGATGTACCGTTCTTTGCCAATGCGAAGATTGTGCTGATGTTGGACGATATGGAGTACAAACAGCCCTTTGGAACCAAGTTCTCTGATAAACTGCGTATTGACGGCATCGCTAATACCGATGTGCGTTCGATAGCCGGTTTCCCGGTAGGCTATGAAGAGTTGATGCGATTAGCGATTGATTTCTCGGATGCCATCGTGTATGCCTCGCCGAAGGTGAACCAACGTCTGATGAATTATGCGGAGACTAAAGGTAAACCGGTTCTGTCGTATCAAGAAGAAGAGAATCTGAATGCGGTATGTGCGCGTCAGAAAGAGTTTTATCTAACATTGATGAATGGTGAGTAAGAAATTTTCCATTATAGGAATCGCACTGTGCGCGATGTTGTGGGCAGTGTCGTGCAAGACTGATGTGGCCAATACAGGTATCTCCGTATTGGATGAAGATGATGCTATTTGGGTATTAGCCGATACGTTTGCTATTCATTCGAATATAGAAAGCGGCGAGGCAATCATTTCGCAGGCGGATTCGTTCTTGTTAGGCGAGATTGAGACCGATTATGGTTTGTTGCGCGCGTCTATTCTAACGCAAATGGCTTGTCCGGAAGGGTATTATTATCCCGAAAATGCGGAGTTGGACTCTATTTGTTTGTTCATCTACTATCCGAGTTGGGTAGGTGACGGACTGTCTCCGATGGCCATCAACGCCTATATGATGGATAAGGGAACATTCAAGTATTCCGGTAAGTATCCTACGGACCTGAATATCGACGATTATTGCACGCGCGATAAATCGATTTTGACTAATCATCGTATCATAGCCGCTTCCGAAAAACTGGACTCTGTGCAAAATAGCAGCGGCACGTATATTCCTGCGCTACGGATGAGGGTGAACGATGATTTTATGGATTATTTCTGGGCCATCAAGCGCTTTGACACGCAAGAGCAATTCAATCAATTATTCAACGGTATTCTGCTGGAGACTTCGTTTGGCTCTTCTACGGTGCTGAATATAACCGATATCGCTTTAGGTGTCTATTTCCATTTCTCGTACGACCGCGCAGGAGAAACAGTGACGGTAAGCGATATGAAAGCGTTCTATGCCAACTCGGAGGTGCGTACCGTTAACCAACTGACCTATCGGGATAAGGACCAATGGATAGAGCAACTGAAAGCGGACTCGGATTACTATAATTATATTGTAGCACCGGCAGGTATCTACACCCGTCTTTCTTTCCCTATGAAGCAAATGGCGGATTCGATTAAGAAGAATCTGGTAATGGATTCCATTCCGCTGGCGGACTCTGTTCTTTATTTATATAAGACGGCCTATGTGAACTTAGCGGAAGTGAAGGTGAGTGTAGAGAATGTGTATAGCGGTACAAAGTCCGATATGACCCGCAATGACTGGTTGCAACCGGCGTCGCATATGTTGCTGATTAAGGAAGAGAGTATTGATAGGTTCTTTGCCAATAAAGAATTGCCTACCGACACCTGTGCTTTGCTTAGTCAGTTGACGCAAGGCGTTGATTCGGCAGGCAATACCATTTATTACTACACTTATGACATGTCGAATTTCCTCTTCAATCAGTTACGGAAAGGCGAAGATGCTGCCCATAACGATTCCGATTTGCACATGTTGTTAGTGCCGGTAACGGTTACACTCAGTTCGTCCTCTACGATTACTGCTGTTCGTCAGCAGCAGACTATCTCGGCTACGGTCATCCAATCGGCACAGAATGGCATGAACCTCAAGCTGGTGTATAGCGGTTTCTAATCAGACCGCTTTCTGCAAGCGATAGAGATTTTCTTTCTCTAATTTTTCCTGAGCGTATTGTTTGGTGACGGTGAAGGATTGCCGTTCGCCTACTTTTTTGTGACTCGGCAATTCGAACATCAGGTCGGTCATCACCGCTTCCATTAGTCCGCGTAAGCCACGCGCACCCAGTTTATACTCCAGCGCTTTATCGACGATGTAATCCAGCGCATCGTCATCGAAGGATAATTTCACGCCATCCATCATCATCAGTTTCTGGTACTGTTTGGTGAGGGCGTTCTTGGGTTCGGTCAGGATATTGCGCAGCGCAGTTCTATCCAAGGGGTGCAGATAAGTCAGCACCGGCAGACGACCGATGATCTCCGGAATGAGGCCAAAGGACTTGAGGTCCTGCGGGGCGATGTATTGCATCAAGTTATTCTTATCAACATAGGCTGTGCGTTGTTGCGCTTCAAAACCTACCACTTGGGTGTTCATTCGCTGTGCAATCTTACGCTCAATACCATCGAACGCACCACCGCAGATAAAGAGGATATTCTTGGTATCGATATGAATATACTCTTGGTCCGGGTGTTTGCGTCCTCCTTGTGGCGGTACATTGATGAGGGAACCTTCCAGCAACTTAAGCAAGCCTTGTTGCACGCCTTCTCCACTCACATCGCGGGTGATGGAAGGATTCTCACTCTTGCGGGCAATCTTGTCGATTTCATCGATAAAAACGATGCCTTGTTGCGCCTTTGAAACATCGTAGTCGGCATCCTGCAGCAATCGCACCAACAGCGATTCAACATCTTCGCCTACATAACCGGCTTCGGTCAGTGTAGTGGCATCTACGATGGCGAACGGTACGCGGAGTAGTTTAGCAATCGTTCGTGCCAGCAAGGTCTTACCGGTACCGGTAGAACCCACCAGCAGGATATTGCTTTTCTCTATCTCAACGTCATCGTTCGTTATCTCCTGCAGCACGCGTTTGTAATGGTTATACACCGCTACGGACAGGAATCGCTTGGCATCGTCTTGACCTATCACGTATAAATCGAGGAAATCCTTGATCTCTTGCGGTGTAGGTAAGGAAGCCATACTGAGGACGTTGTTTTTAACCGATGACTCTTTGGGCATGGCCATCACCATTCGGTGCCCCATCTCAATGCAGTTAGGGCAAATCAAACTACCGTCAATACCGGAGAATAACTCCGCAGCGGTATGACCGCAGAAACTACAAGTCTCTTGATTGTCTTTTTTTCTTGCCATAAGGACGTTCTATTCCTTAATATATAATAAAGTACGAGCGCACGTGCGCGCGCTCGTACAAAATAACAAAGAATGTTTTTATTTCTTCTCCTCGCCACGCGCACGCGCCGATTGAATATCGAATGCAATCGGCGATGCGATGAACAGAGACGAGTACGTACCTACGATGACACCCATGAGGAGTGCAAACACGAATCCACGGATGGTCTCGCCACCGAAGGTAAAGATTGCTAACAATACCACGAACGTAGACATAGAGGTTGAGAACGTACGGCTCAAGGTATTGTTCAATGCATCGTTGATATTCTGCTTGCGGTCACGCTTCGGATAGAGTTTGTTGTACTCACGTACACGGTCAAAGATGACCACGGTATCGTTGATAGAGTAACCGATAACGGTCAGAATAGCCGCGATGAACGATTGGTCAATCTCCATAGAGAAAGGCATAATCTTCCACAGGATAGCATAGAGACCGAGGATGATGACGGTATCGTGTGCCAGTGCGGTCAATGCACCTACCGAGTAAGCGAAGTTACGGAAGCGGAGCAGGATGTAGAGGAAGATCACTACCAGTGCAGCGAGCACAGCCCATACAGCGCTGGTCTTGATATCATCGGCAATTGCCGGTCCTACTTTCTGGCTCGACATAATGCCCACCTCGGCATTCGAATCGGTGGAGCGGAAATCATCGAAACTGATCTCCTCGCCCAAGAACGGTTTGCAACCGTCGTAGAGCAATGCTTCAATCTGCTCGTCAGCCTCTGCGGTCTCTTCGTGGATACGATAGTTGGTGGAGATACGAACCTGGTTAGCGTCATTACCGTACGTGATGACATTCAGACCGAAGGTCTCGCCTTCCTCCAAAGTAGCCTTGAAGACATTATCCAAACTCTCTCGTACCTCTTGGGTATTGATGTTGTTATCAAAACGAACAACATAGTTACGTCCACCGGAGAAGTCGATACCCAGGTTCAGTTTACCGAAGATATGCGGCTCCAGACCAAGGATAGCAAAGATGAACAGTGCACCCGACAGGCAGTAAGCCCATTTGCGAGCGTTCACAAAGTCGAAGTGGATATTCTGCAAGAAGTTTTGCATCAACTTGGTGGTGAAGGTCAACTCTTTTGCGTTATCGCGTTTTGCATAATCCTCGAGCAACAGACGGGTGATGAACACTGCCGTCAAGAAGGACGAAATAATACCGATCATGTAGGTAACGGCGAAGCCCTTGATAGGACCCGTACCGAAGATAGCGAGGATGGCACCGGTGAGGAAGGACGTTACGTTCGCATCCACGATGGCGCTGATAGCACCCTTGAAACCGTCTTCGATAGCTTTGCGCATACCCTTACCGCCGCGTAACTCCTCACGGATACGCTCGTAGATGAGCACGTTCGCATCGACCGCCATACCCATGGTAAGCACGATACCGGCAATACCCGGCAAGGTCAATACGGCGCTGAACGACGACAGAATACCGATCAACAGGAATACGTTGCAAACCAATGCAGCATCGGCAATCAGACCGGGGATCCAACCATAGTAGAAGATCATGTAGAGCAGGATGAGCACGAAGCCCAGCGCGAAGGACCACAGACCCGATTGGATAGCCTCACGACCCAGCGACGGACCAACCACACTCTCCTCGATGATGCGAGCAGGAGCCGGCATCTTACCGGATTTGAGCGTGTTAGCCAAGTCTTTTGCCTCTTCAACGGTGAAGTTACCTGTGATCTGACTATTACCGCCGGCGATCTCGTTTTGTACGGTCGGGAAGGAATATACATAGCCGTCGAGCACGATAGCTACCGATTTGCCGATGTTATCTTTGGTGATACGTTGCCAAGCTTTTGCGCCCTCAGCGTTCATGCTCATGGAAACATTAGCATATGCGCTGATCTGCGAGAAGTCGGCACGTGCGTCCGTGATCACGTCACCTTCGAGCGATGCGCGACCGTCACGTTGTGCCTTAAGGGCTACCAACTGATAGTATGCACCTGCCTCGTCGATGGCTTTAACGGTCCAGAAGAAACGTGCGTCACGCGGCAGAATAGCCTTTGCTATCTGCGAGTTCAGCATAGCGTTTACTTTGGCGGTATCAACATAATGAACAGTACCTACTACCGGACCGCGATAAGCCTGACCGTTCTGACTAACGGACGGGTTGAGGATAGCGAAGAGCGGGTTGCTCTTCTTGTACTCAGCGATCTGAGCTGCTTGGTCAGCCTCCACAGCAGCAGAGTCGCCCAACAATTCTGCTAAATCATCGCTCTCTGCTTTTGCCGGAGTTGCCGGAGTTTCCGGAGTTTCCGGCGTCTCCTCTACAGCGGAAGCTGCGAACTCACGGTTGATTTGTGCTAGCAACGGCAGCATCTCGCTGTTCTCGTACGTCTCCCAGAACTCCAGGTTAGCCGAACCTTGGAGCAGTTTACGAACACGCTCCGGCTCTTTGATACCCGGCAACTCAATCAAGATACGACCCGGTTGAGCCAGTTTCTGAATATTCGGTTGTACGACGCCGAAACGGTCGATACGCGTACGAAGTACGTTGAACGAGTTTTGAATGGCACCATCTACTTCTTCGCGAATAACGCGCTCTACCTGCTCGTTGGTCGAAGTCAAAGTAACTTTGTCCTTCAACTCAAAGGTAGAGAAAATAGAAGCCAATTGACCGTTGGGGTCAACCTCTTTGTACGATTCGATGAAAAGGGTGACGAAATCTGCACCGCTGGATTTTTGTTTTTGTTTAGCGAGCGCCAAAGCCTCTTTGTAATTGGGGGTCTCGTTATGACCGCTGAGCGCGTCCAGAATTTCCGGAACCGACACTTCCATGGTCACGTTCATACCACCCTTGAGGTCAAGACCGAGGTTGATCTCTTTCTCACGGCACTCTTTCAATGTGTAGCCAAACCACACTTTCTTAGCTGCAATAGAGTCCAGATACTGGTACACTTTTGCATCGTCACCTGCCGCATACTCTTTCGCTTTGTTGTCATAATGACGGGTCACGAAAGAGAACGACAAGTAGAAGGCGCACACCAACGCAAGGCACGCTGCCAAAATTCTTACAAGTCCTTTGTTTTGCATAATGGTTTTATTGTTATTACTATTATTTTTCGCCTATTAAGTCTCGCGTATACGTGCACATTCGCGCACACTACACAAAAAAGCGTGCAAAGGTACAACTTTTTTTTGACATATGCAAATTTTTATGCGATTTTTTTAGTTTAATGGTTAAAATGGTCACTTAGTGACGGTAAAGAGCCGAAATGGTTTTTCTTTGAAAACGTTATCTAATAAGTACCGCGGATGTACCTGTTTAACGTTGCTCATCAAGCAACCATCTTAGCGAAGCATTATTCATGCTCCGCATCTTACATTTCAAGCTCGAGTCTCCACAAGTACGCACGCATAAACTTTATGTTTAAAATTATTACAAAAGATAGTTTTTAGAGTATATTATATATTTATATATAATATAGTATTCGTGACGAAAAATTGCGTTCATTTGGGCAAAATTTTGCGATTTTTGCGTCGAGAAAAGAGTAAAATCACCCAGTAACCACGCACTAATCACGCACTAATCACCCACTAATCACCCACTTGAGTGACGTATTTTGCCTGTAAAAACATCGATT
>Ga0265301_10003428_pt1 | contig 16784 bp, 37 predicted proteins | sample AusTroGonzalo_MG_2_FD_193488 | JGI IMG/M metagenome (GOLD analysis project Ga0265301, IMG submission 193488) | Bovine rumen microbial communities from tropical cattle in Woodstock, Queensland, Australia - Gonzalo_04 | ecosystem: Host-associated > Mammals > Digestive system > Stomach > Rumen ...
ACTATAGTGAAGCTGATGAAACTTGTGAGCAGTGTGTACTGCACAAAGTTATGAATCATAACTCCTGCTATAGTCCAGTTAAAAAGGAGAATAAACTTAAAGTGGAACATGTAAATCATCCAACACATTATAATATAGAAGGCAGACGTGAATGTATAGAAGAGATGCGTTTAATGTTTGGAGATGAAGCTGTTAGGTCCTGGTGTATACTTACAGCTTATAAGTATAGATACAGAGCCGGTAATAAACAGGATAACTCAGCAGCACAAGATAATGCTAAAGCCGAGTGGTACTTAAACTATATAGAACAAATGAATCAAAATTCTTAAAATTTTTTTTAGCGAAACTCGAATTTTCGGAAATTTTGTGTTATAATTAATACATTCACTAATCACTACATGCACCTGTGGTGTAATTGGCAGCCACGTGTGGTTTAGGTCCACATGCGTATAGCGTCCGAGTTCGAGTCTCGGCAGGTGCATTGAAACTTAGCAAGAAGAAGGATATACACATGGTAAGACGTATTGGAGCACCTAAACAGGAATCTATAACAGAAAAGGCAGAGCCTAAAGCTGTACAGGAAGAACAGGTTGTAGAAGCTGTAGAAACAATTTCAGCAGAAGCTGTAGGAGTAGCTGTAGCAGAACAAGATGTTAGCACTGTAGAGGAAGCTATTGTCGAGGAAACTGTTGTAGAAGAAGCTCCTGCTACAGCTACAGAAGAATCTACAGCTCCTATTGTAGAAGAGCCTGTAGCTCCTAAGAAAGCTGGTACTATTCCTATGCCTGATGGACATGAAATTAATCTGTCCAATCTATCTGATGTTGCTAAGTTTAACATATTTATTAATATGTGTAGCAAGTACATAAATCCTGAATTTTCAAGAGCATTATTTGACTTTTGTTGTGTACATATGAGCTCTACAGCATCTAAGGAATTATCTGATTTCTTGCATACTATGAATAAAGATACAACTAGTATAGATAAGCAGGCGTGGCGGAAATGGTCTACGCGACGGATTTAAAATCCGTTGGAATTGCTCCTTGTGGGTTCAAGTCCCACCGCCTGTATTTTGTCTCAAAGATCCTCCGAGAATATTTTGAGATGTTTAAATCAGCTTGGTGCTGTTCTCATTGGTTGTTGGTTGTGGTAGACTGGTAATATACATTTTTAGTTCACAAGCTGATTGCTTGTCTTATAGTGCGACGATCTGTAAGACAGGCCTCGTACGCTCAGGGTAACAGGCGTACAACTTTTTTCCTTAAATAGCCCTCATCCTCTCTTCCTAATCTAAGGTGAGGGCACACACAAACACATCCCTATATGTGCGGCTGATATGATGTAACGGTGTTTTTGAAGTTATAACCTTTTCTTCGTCATCATCGGGTAGGTTCGATTCCTACAATCAGCCCTATCGTAGATTTTAAAATAAGGTCTGCGAGCATTGATATAATGCGAAATACTACCTAAAACTTTCAGGAGATTGGATAGAAATGATACTATCTGTCGCAATCTGAGCTTCGATGCTCGATCCTGGAATCTGTAGGGAATTGTGTATGGATCGTTAGCTCAGTCGGTTAGAGCACCTGACTGTTAATCAGGGGGTCGAAGGTTCAAGTCCTTCACGATCCGTGTACTGGGGTATGATGAAGCGGTTAACATAGTAGCCTTTGACACTACCATTCCTGGGTTCAAATCCCAGTGCCCCAATCGTGGATGTTGTACATTACACCCACGTAATCTTCATATCTTTTCAGAGGTTACGGTACAGTTCTATACGGTCTCTTGCTTCTGTACCGTTCTCAAGCATTCTTTCAAATCTCAGCTATTGACGTCTCAAAAATTAATAGCATGTTGAACTCCGGTGAGGCTAAGTCTCGATAGCGGCTTAGCAGCTGTTCGACTCGGCATTCAGCATTTGTGCATGAGTAGCTAACATGCACGGCTTTTTTCACATTCCTGGATTGCCTCGACGTTGTTTGACCGTATTATGGCAATGTCGAGAACATATCGTGAGGGGTCACGGTAACGGTATATGATAGATCGGTTCTTTGCTAGCATTTCTCAAGGAACGTCGGTGCAATACCGACTATGCCGTTTTGGTTTTCATTACCTTTTTTGACATATCCTAGCTATGTAGGACATCCTTTACTTTCAAATTTATTAGATTTCTGTTATTCACAGAAGCACTCCGGATGCTAGGTAACGGAGTGCCTTTTAATCAATTAGGGGAGATTGAGAGATGAACATCACGTCACATGATGAAAAAACTGAATATTTATACAAAGAGTTCAGAGAACTTGCGGAAACATATATCCACAGACAAGGAATCTCTGAACTTTTAACATGGTTAGATACGACAGACTTCTATGTAGCTCCAGCGTCTACTAAGTATCATGGTAGCTATAAGGGTGGGTTAGTAGAGCATAGTATCACTGTATTTAAAGAGCTACAGTTCTTAGTACAAGGCTATAATGGCTTAGACGGTACAACTACAGCTCCAAGATGGAATGAGGTTATTCCAAATACTACTTATACTATGGAAAACATAGCTATAGTATCTTTATTCCATGATTTATGTAAAATAGGTACTTATAAGACAGAGTATCGTAATGTTAAAGACGGAGATACCTGGGTTTCAAAGGCATTCTACTCACGCAAAGAAGACTTTGTATATGGTGGACACGGTAGTAAGTCTGTCTATCTTGTAATGAAGTATCTAAAGCTCACTGACATAGAAGCTGCTGCTATTAACTGCCATATGGCTTCTTGGGATCTGTCTACTTACAATAATCCAGGTGAAGTATTCCAGGTTAATCCGCTTGCTTGGTTATTACATGTAGCTGACGAGTCTGCTACTTACATCAAACACAAATAACTATTTAGTTTCGGGGGTATGAGAAATGACGATGATTATGTCTTACAATAGTAATGATGCGCTCGACAAGGAATTTGAGAATGAGATCAACGATACATTTCAAGATTCTTTGGATAAGGTGATTGCTATGCTAAACGGTGACATTCCTGTAGATAAGTCTATAGTGTCTACTGTAGAGTATCTTAAGAATTCATTATGTGATTGTAAGGTAAATGAGATTTTTGATACTGCCGAATACTTTTGCGATTTTTATGATGAAGGACTTCAGGATTAAAGGAGATATATTATGCAAGTAAATTGTATATCACATACAGCTGAACCTGAACTCTTAGCTGCATCTGCTGCTCGTATTTGCTATTCAAGTAGCACTGTAGCTGAGTTTAGACAAGAGCTTAAAGAACATCCAGAGATGGTAACTCGTTTAACTAAAATGTTACAAGACATCGGACATCACAGTGTGTTTGAACACATTTCATTCACATTTACGATAGAAGGAGTGTCACGAGTATTATCCCATCAGCTTGTACGACATAGGATAGCATCATACAGCCAGCGAAGCCAGAGGTATGTATCAGAATGTGGCTTTTCGTATGTAATACCTCCAGCTATTAGAGCAAACAATTATGCACACTCTGCTTTTATAGAATGTATGAATAACATAACAGACGAGTATAAGGCGTTACAAGCATTACTTATTAAGGAGTATGTAGATAACGGCATGGATAAGCAAGCAGCACAGAAAAAAGCTAATGAAGATGCTCGTTTTGTGCTACCTAATGCTTGTGAAACATCTTTAATCATGACAATGAATGTTAGATCATTATACAATTTCTTTAGTGAACGGTGTTGTAATAGAGCTCAGTGGGAAATAAGAGAGCTTGCGTATAAAATGCTTGGGATATGTAAGGACATATCACCAATATTGTTTGAAAATGCTGGACCTGCTTGTTTAACTACAGGTAAATGTCCGGAAGGAAAAATGAGTTGTGGAAAACCTTTTAAGGTACATAAGGACGTATAAGAGAGATACTATTTAGTAAGAGGAGATTATTGAGAAATGTATAGTAATACCTTTAAGAACATTTGTGCTAAGAACGGTGACAAACACTGTTCAGAGCTTTCTAAGGGAGATGCGTACAATGTGATACATGAAATCACTAAAGTACGAACAATTAATTCTAATGACAAATTCAAATACATTAAGAAATTTATTGAAGGCGGTATTACCGTTGCTACATTAAAAAGAAGTATGTCTGATGGTAGTGATTCGGACATCATGAACGATCTTTAATTATAAAAAAGCTAATACAATTTCCCACTTTCCATATAGTCCGGGCTATTAATTATAAATAGTCCGGATTTTTTACTGAAAAACTCGAATTTTTAGTTAGTTATCTGTTATACTATAATTACACCAAAACAACAATCCCGTATGTTATTCAGGAGGTTTATAATATGGCTAAAATATCAAATGCTACTCTCGACGCTAAGGTAGAAGCATATCTTAAAGCAAAGCAGGAACTCGACGAGCTCACTAAGAATGTCGAGTCCATGAAGACAGAGCTTAAAGCTATTGTTAAAGCTACTGGCGGAGATGAGGTATTAACTGAAACTCACAAGCTTACAATCGCACAGCAGACACGTACTGCTATAGATTATAAAGCATTTTCGGAAGCACATCCAAAGCTTGCAGCTAAATTCTCTAATACTACTTCTTACGAAGTGTTTAGAGTTAAATAAGGAGGAAATATAATGAGCACAAAAGCCGCAGAACAGACTGAGATCATCTGCAACACAGACAATGCAAAGGAATTTCGTGATAACATTTCACAGATGTATTCTAAGATCCGTAACAATCTGGAACGTCAGAACAGCCTAGTATCGTACTTAGATTTTTGTACTTTAGCTACAGCTGAGTTATCACAGGTAACAGCACATAACAAAGCTGTAATTGATTTACTTGACGATATTATGTTTGATATCTCAGAACTTACAGATCTTACTAAAGCGTATCTTGACTATAAGCTGTCATTATGCGCTATTCCGGAAGAAACTACGGAAGAAGATACAGAAGAAACTACCTAACAACCAGACTTCATAACAATTTTAGCAGAGCTTGCGTATTATCTTTTTCGTGACTTACGCAAGTTCTGCTACTTTGATAGAGGATTATATGATGAAACAATGTATAATATGTGGAAAACTGTTTACACCAGTTTTAAAGCATTCTACTACTCAAATAACCTGTAGCACTGAATGCCGTAAATTATACCAACAAGAGTATAACAGAAAAGCTGAAACACGTGAGAGAGCTCGTGAAAGAGGTAGGCGTAATTCCAAGACTAGGTGTTTAATCTGTGGAAAACGCATGGACAGGAATCCAGAAGCTTGTGTCGGTAAGCTATCAACCTCACGTATGCACGATCAGTGTGTATACAGAGATTGTGCTATTACTATATTATCCGGTAATACATTAACTAAAGCACAAGCAGAGCGCTTGTATTACAGAGGGTATTCTATAAAAGCTTTTAAAAAGGATCTTAAAAAACATCCGGAAATATTCGAATTTTCAGTTGATGATTTGTTAAAATAAATTTATAATATTAATTGGAGGCTGTTATAATGACAGAACAATGTTTAAAAGTAGAATTCGATAAGGAAAAAGCCTTATACAGAATCTATGACGAAAGTAATAAAGAAAAGACTATTGCTTATGCTAACACATTAAACGAAGCACAGACGCAAATGATTGCGCATAGTGTAGCCATTCTCACAGCTAAGCAGTAATGCTAACATAAAAATCTAAGAAAGGTAAAGTGATGTTATGAAGATTATTGCACGACTTATTTCTCTTTTTGTTAAATTATCTTGGCTAGTAGAGATCGCTGATATTGTATATGTATCAATGTATAGCCCCTCACCTCTCATAGCATCAATTAGATTTATTACCCTTCCTACAGTTTTTATTGCTACTGCTGTTTATTTGTTTTGGATATATACAGATGACTTACAGAAAAAGCGTCGTCAGATACATACACAAGACCAAAAGCGTAAACGGCAGATACGAGAAGGTTGGAAGAAAGAATACGAAACCTTTTATAAAGAGATGCATGGAGGTGATAACTATTGAGTAAAGGAAATCACCAGAAACCACTAATTAGTACTCGTGTGTGCTATAAGGTAGGGCTCATCAAAGTACGTTCTACACAAGCACATTGTCCTGTATGCAGTAAGCTTATAGACCTTAATACTAATAATGTATATAACTATTGTCCGAACTGTGGACAGCACCTTGATTGGACAGGCATACACATTAACAAGGATGAATTTTTAGGCTATGTAGATGAAGTCGAGATACCGACAGTTACGGTACCTAGGAGTATTTTAGTTGATGTGACTGCTGCGAATAAAAACAAATTAAACCCTGATATTATTGACATGACAAAACATTAAGGAGGATTTTAAAATGGAAGATAGAGGATGTAATCGTGAGCTTGGCAATGAAGTTAGACGTTGGTCTACGGGTGACGACGAATGTAATGCTTATTCTGTAGAATATGCTTGTGGTGCTATCTACAATAACAACTTCATGGACATTGTCGGTAATCGTGATCACGATTGTTTTTGGGATTGTTCAAAATGTGTTTACAAGGATGAAGAACCTAAGAGCTAAGAGGTGATATCATGCAACGATTACCTGAGCTGATAAAGCTGAACTACAAACAGCATAAGATAACAGAGGATATGATACCTTCTGTTAAACTTAATACTGGGTATTACAATGTGGTGTTCATCAGCGTAGATAACGCTAAATTCTACATTGTTATAGGCCGATGGAACGATTACGCTAAGTGGTCCGGGATAACAGGTCTGGCTGGTACTGAAAATGCTGTATGGTACGAAGTTACGGTAGAAGAATTTAATATCATACACGAACGCATTATGTCAACACGTCGTACTTCAACTATCGGCATTCCGTATTATTATTTCCCAAACGATTATAAGCCGTTTTTATAAATTTCTTGTTCAATCCTCGAATTTTTAGATTGAGATCTGTTATACTATAATTACAGTAAAACACACATCAACCTAGTCTAACTTTTCGGAGGTAACGCTTATGACAATGACAGAAAAAATGATCAACAGAATCAACAATGATATAGCTAAAGCACAGAAGGGTATCGAACGCCACACACAGCGCAACATCAAGAAAGAAGCTAAGTGTGTAGAGCTTAACTGCCTCTGGCTTACATGGGATGAGTTCTATCAGCACAGAGATACAGACATGACAAATGAACAATATGCTGCTTGGACAGACTGGCACATGAATCAGAATAGTATCGAAGAATACAAGAAGAACCTTGCTCGTGCAATGAAAGAGCTCGATAAGGTTATGGGTAAGTACGAAACAGAACAGGAAGTAGCTGAAGAGAATGCTAAAATCACAGCTATCGAAAGTGCTTGGAGTAACTATGCTAAGGAAACAGCTGAAGAGCGTAAAGCACGCTATGAAGCATGGCTCAAGCAGTTCAAAGAAGACTGTGCTAAGGACGGTATTACAATTGTAAATGCGGATGCAAGCTTTATCAACGGTTTTGCTAAGAGCGGTGAAAAGTTTGCTATGTATATTAACAATGGCTGGAGTGAAAGAAGCTTAAACTCTTACACACTTAGAATAGCTAGCGAAGTAGTATTCACATCAGGCTTATTCTCAACAGGTTATCGTTATCTTATGAAGTAATCCACAATTAGGTACGGTGTAGCTAATACATCGTACCTTCTTTACTCAAATTTAGGTTATTCTCAAATTTTCAGTTCACTTCGTGTTATAATAGTACTGTAGGTTAACTATAGGTATTAGCTAGTAAACTACAAACTAGGTATTTAGGGAGGTATTGTTATGGATGTTAAACTTGAAAACGGGTACGAGTTTGAAGACCTTCGTGACGAATATGTAGGTATGGTAGGCATTATGGCTGATGGCTCAAGAAGACCTACTAAAAACTATGAAGGGATTCGGATAAGCGATGACACAAAAACACAAGGAATATTTAGAAAACGCTGTAAAAGAATTCCAGGACACTTTAATGGTGAAATGGAATGAGTTTCAACAGAATGTAAAGGGTAAGCCTACAGAAACTGATTACACACTGAATATAGATGCTATGGGCTTATATTCAGTGCTAGGTGGTAAGATTTTAACAATCGAAAGTAACTCGGTGTCTTTAACAGAAGACGAGTTAACAGAAGCACAGGATCTGTTACACAAGCTAAATTATCAAAAGCTACAGCAGGTTCTGCGCTATGTTAATGACATAAGACACGGTAAGCACAGTAATATCGGCAATCTTAGTAGATGAATATGGAGGAATTCTAATGACATTAAGGGAAAAAGATGATCTTAAAGCAGCTGTTATAGCAATGCGTACGAAGCGTAATAGCTCTTCGGAAATAAAGGATGAACAGTTCTATGACATGGTAGTAGAGTGGCTTTCACAGATTGACGAAATCTATAATATGTTTGTGAACGCTGAAAGCTCTGCTATTTTCTACGATACATTAAAGCAGTATTTCTTAGCAAAGGAACGTAATTATCTTACTTCACTTGAAACTTACGAGAAAGCTGCTATTCGTGAGGAAGAGGAGAAAGCTAATACAGCGGCTGAAAAGAAAGCTAAAGAGCGTTCGGATGCTATAATAAAGGAAGTGCTAGAGGAAGCTAAAGCAGACAAGCACTAATAACATGAGAAGGGGATAGTCCGATGGATTTTGATAACGAACAAGAGATTCGTGATAAGTTAGATGCGATTGAACAGTGGATAGACTCAAACGCCGAAATTATTGACAGAGCAGGTCATAGCGTTACTTTAATACGTGCTGTACCTGAAACTGATGACGAGCGTATTCACGAGTTTATAGAAGCTTCTGGTATAGACGAAAGCGAAGCTAAATTTATAGATCTCGGTAAGTATAAAACCTTAACAGTTGGTAGTGAACTACGTCAGCGCTGTATGTGTCTTACAGCGCTTGTTGATTTATATGAGAACGGCAGTATAGACAATCCTTATGAATTCGTGGTATTTATGAGTAATATGTTTCTACACAGGTTGTTCTGTGAGGATGGACCTATAGCTGAATTTGATATACCAGATGATGATGAGGATTTTGACACTTTAGAAGATCTAGATATAGAAGATCTTGATTTTGACAGTGAGCCGACAGATGAGGATTAAAACACTATGGATAAAGGGATTGACGTAAAACAATATTTAGAAGATAATATGGATTTTGTCACTACAGGTTGTGATATAAGAAAACAATCTGTGTGTTATGTGTTGAAGCATAAACCTACAGGAGCTAGTCTACAATATGAGATAGCTGGTAACGGCAGTATTAAGTTTACACTATTTGATGAAACTCGTACAATACCGGCTCCAGAACAGCTAATAGCTGTACTCGGACATAGGCCTACGGATCTTGAAATCGTAAGGCTAAGTGCTCAGATAGTCGAGAAGATGTTGTATAAGAATACAGCAGACACACATACAACCATTAAAAATCAGTTTAGATCTTACGGTAGTCGGTAAGCTACTAAGCACATAGAGGGGATAGTCTTCACAGACTGTCCTCATTTTCTTGACGTAAACTCGAATTTTTAGTATGTCGTCTGTTATAATATAATTGTTAAAACTATAAAGGAGTAATGATTTCAAATGACAGTAACCACATTACAGCGTGGTATTAGGGATTTAGAGGATATTGATTTTGATGCTAACAGTATTAGGTTTTCTACAGACAGTCGTATAATTGCTGACGAGTCACTTGATATAATGACATCGCCACTCGAGATTGTACAGGAAACCTACTGTACAAATTGTAGTTCGGATTTATTTGTACACTGGACTCCGTGGGATCTTAGTCTCGGTAACATCAAAGCTAGGATGTACATACGACACGAAAATCCAGTACGTCTAATGAAGAATACTCGATGTCCTCATTGTCAGATGATGTCAAGAAACTTCTTATTTGCTATGGTATAAGGTAGGTGATATTAAAAATGATAGACGAGTCTAAATATATCCTTTGGGTTACTGTTACAGCAGAATCTGGAGAAATTTATAAGATAACCTCAGATATACACAGACAAGAATATCAGCTATGGCACAATGATAAACTAACATGGTATAAAAATACAGACCCTACAGAGCTATATCAGTATTGTAAATAACAGTCGTGACAAACTAATAGAGAGGTGTAGTGTAGATGGTAGTAGAAACAGGAATTAACTGGTATGATGTTGTAGACAACGGACTACAGGTGTTTTTATCAATTCTGCTAGGAGTCTTTTTAGTCGTATCTATTTATCTTATAGTACATTACTGTAAAATTATTTACAGGAATTATGTAGAGTATAAGACTAAACAAGCAGAAATGCAGGATATTAAATTACAAATAAACAGAGCTCTTGCTCGTATGCAGAGGACAAAAGAGTAATAAATATGGAGGATTTACTATGACAGATTATTTCCTCAGGCACATTAACCGGACACGTATTATAGACATATACAGACGTAAGCTAAGAATCTGGACTACTATTGTACGTGAAGATATTGAAAATTTAGTTGATAACACAGAGCTGTTAGCTGATCATTCTTTATTTCACGGACAAGCTCTTGGCTATCTTTCAGCTATATCAGAGTATTTAGCTGAAAGGGAGATAGAACAGCTAGAAGCTGACCTGCAAACAGTACTTGAGGATACTAATCGTAGAGTAAATCACTATATTAATTATAGTAAATATATGTTAAAATGATACGAGGTGATGTACATGACATTAATAGATGTAGCTGAATTTCATCAAATTATTCTTAAACTTATAGGCTCAGATGAGCTTAATAAAATGATTGATTCGTCTTTATACGCAAACGATAAAGAAGCACGGGCTGCTATTAATTACGGTATGATCTTAGCAGCTTTATTCACAAGTAAATGTTCACAATACGGTATTAAAGCAGATAGCGATATAAAGGAAGTATAAGAAATGCCATTAGATTATTTATCTGAACAAAGTCAATTCAGAGAATTTATGTTTGAACTTGATCGTCTATTTGTAAAATACAACATTGATAATGTCTATGTTGTAAACAATGCGATACAGTTTCAGCGAGGAGACGACGATGGTTGGTTTTTTGGTAGCTGGTTACTAAAGAAGGACGGTGTTCGTCGTTTTTCCCGTCCTGGTATTAATGAAAACAGGTTTAATCAAGTATCTGCTGCTATGTATGCAGTTCATGCTGATGCTATTAAAAAGAGCGACACAAAAAATGCTGTCGCACCAGCAATCATCGAGCCGCTTGTAGAAGAGCCTGAATTAAAAGGTACTATTGTAGTTCCTGAGGCTACTGTTATTAGAACAGATCCGACAGGAACTGAGACATTGTCGGTAACCACAATTAAAGCTGACATACAAGATAATAAGCAAGATAATATGGAAGATGATAAGCAAGTTATGGGTAATTTATCTTATAGCGAGGAAGCTGAGCCGGAGCTTACCGAACAGGAAATAAATCCTAAGATAGAGGAGTATATTAATGACCTAGCTGAACGGTTATATACAACAGCTAAAAGCATGGGTTTTCCTAAGAATGTACTCGGAGAATACTGGACTCATCCTAGAGTTGTGATGTCTGTTAAAAAGGCAGGATTCAACGAACAAGCTTATATGATTATCTCAGCTAATACAACATATTGGCATAAACTCGCTGATAGAATGAAGCTTGTAGAGTTACTTGACAAACAGCAGGAAGAAGAACAAGCTACAGAGCCAGTTATTCAAGAAGAACCTCCTGTAGCTAAAGCAGAACCTGTTGAGCCGATCGAGTCGTATAGCACAGACAGCCCTGTAGGTACTTGGACTATTAAGTATAGTGACTACCCGGAGGGTGTATATCTTGACTCTAAGAAGGGTATAGACAGTATTTGTAGTAAAGCGTATAACTGGTTACTAATATACAGTCGTATGCACCCGGAGCTGTCACCGTTCCCTACAAGAGCTATACTGTGTTCAGCTTTAAAAGACAATATGAAGAAGAAACAGAGCTTCTCTTATAAATGGTATGAGTTCATGCTTGAGGTTACGTATGACGAGCCCATAGAAAGCGATGATATAGAAAATGCTTAATTATATTTTAGCTGGAAGGTATCCGGATAACGAAAACATACTTATTAACCTAGATCACATCATCAAGGTAGATACAAACGAACAAGGACAGACAGAGCTAACAGATATAACAGGAGCTGTTACTCTAGTAGAAACACCCGTAGATGCTATATATTCTACGATCTATTTGATGCAAACAGCATTGTACAATCAAGGAGGAATGAATAAATGACTACAATACCAAAGTTCATAAAGGTACACGATTTAGCTGATCCGGATACGGTGTATACTGTAAATAGTAATAAGATAGTATATTACTGTAATATGAATACACCTGATGGCATGACCTCCTATACATTCTTAGAGCTTATGGGCGGAGTAACGGTTAAAATAACAGAAACTGTACAGGAGCTTGATGAGATGTTAGAAGTTTATACAGAAGAAGATGAGGATTAATTACTATGAGCATCAATCCGTTAAATATTCCTGATTGTGCATGGCACGGTTCAGATCTTGAGTACCTAAGTAGACCAAAATCTACCGCCGAAAAAGCAAAGCTATTTGATAAGATAGCTAAAATCGTACAGGAAACAGACTCATATTGGAATTGCGAGGTTAAATCAGCATTCATACAGATTGAAACTCTAGTAAATATAGGTACAGGCGGAAAGCCAGTACAGGAGGAACAGGAGCACGAGTGCTTAGATTGTGAGAACTTCGACTTATCTACTAATATTTGCTTACAGCATAGCGAGCTAGGCTACAATGATAATAAAGAATGTATACATACAGGCTGTAGTGACTGGGTACACTGTCACGGAGTTGTACCACCTATGAACGAGGAGGAGGATGCTTAGCATGAAAGAGTACATCAATTGCTTCATGGTAGATGGAGCGTCTTGCGACTGTTATGTGAAAGCTGACAGGATAGAACGATTCATGCTCGACACTACTAAAGCAGATCCTGTAATTAGGTTTTGTCTTATAGATGATCCTAAGAAGATACAGTATGTGAGTCGTGACATAGACTATTTTGAATTTTTAGTAATCAATTCAAAGCTGCCGTTAAACAGACTAACTAAACATTAATTGGAGGTAATGACAATGGATAAGTATGAAAAAGATATAGCTGATATGCTAGGTTCTGATGTAGCTGAGGTATTAAATGAGTGGATAGAACACAAGTTACGATCAGCATGTCCAACTGCATCTAAAGACTGTAGTGAGGATTGGATTCCTTATACAGTGACTAAGCCGAGCTTACAGGTTGAAGAAGATGAAGAGGTGTCTAGAGGCTCTATTGGCTCATGGGATGATTTAAAGCCAGCTAACATCTATAATCAGAACGATAGCACTTTAGCAGAGCTAAACGAGTTACGTGCTGAGAATTTACAGCTAAGACAGCAGGTAGAATTCGAAAAAGGTAAAGTAGACGTGCTCATGAAGCTTCTTAACAAATAATTAGACATTTCTTAAGATTTGACTATATAATCTTCCATCAATAGGAAAACAGCCGATTGTTATTTTTTAATAGCTTTCGGCTGTTTTTCTTATCTATTCTCGAATTTTCAGTTGAGCTGATGTTATACTATAAGTATCATAAATAACCTAGTTAATTGATAGGAGAGTTAATGATGAACAAACGAATTAAGAAAAAGTACAGAGATATGCAATTAGCTGACATCTGTGATCATTTTGTAGAAACAATTCCATTACAAGACCATACAGCTGTGATCGTTAAATTGAATCCAGCAGATGTGTATGGTAAAGGTAAGATGTATCGTGATCATATCAAATGGGTGATGGATAAATTAAAACGAGATCATGATATTGATATGCTCGTTACGGATCATAATGCTGAAATTGTAGCTACTACCTTAAAGCTTATAGATATTTGTACAAAGATACAGCAGGAGGCGGAGTAATTAATGAGTCTACGAATGGATATACAGACAAGATTAATGAACGAAAATACAGCGTTAAAGTTTGTACTAAATGAGGAGCGTGAAAATTATAAACGCTTAGAAGCGTTGTATGATATTTTACATAAAGCTATTACCGATAGTCGCGCTGACTTAGCTGACATGCCGACAGAACACCTTACAGCGTTAGAGCTTGAGAAATTAGAAAAACAGCTATTCACAGCAGGGCTTGACATTAAGCTAGTCAAAAACAACGAGAAGTACTTAGTTCGTGAACTCGTACAGCGTCTTGTAAATTTACAGAACCAGCATACAGAGCTTGCAGCTAAGAAAGCATGTTGGAATAAGGTACCTGTAGCTGATGTAAATAAGCTAAATGAACGATTTAGGAATATCGGCTTAGATTTGCGCATTACAAGCAGAGATCCTGATACGATAATAGCAGAGCTTGCTAATACGTTAGCAACGGTTCACACAGAATACCAAAAGATGCTTATGACTGAACAAAGTAAGGACTTTAAAGAGAAGCTTGCTGCTCAGCTAGTGTTTAGTAGTGACGACTATGACGAGCCGTCAGATTGAGGTGTGTTCTTATGATCTTAAAATATAAGAAACGCAATCTTGGTAATGTTACAGAAGTAGGTTATCACGATACAGTGATTAATTATCTGCATTTTTACTCAGAACGTAGATACGAGTGGCTTCATGTTATAATAATCTTATTACCGTTAACTGGCTCTACAAAAACACTTACATTTACAGAAGATACTATGAACGATTTCATAATTACAGGTGCTTACAGAGCTGATTATAATTACCACCCTAACTTTGATCAAAATGTTAATGTAGAAATTCGTGAATACATCACTCAATACGAGCATTATTTTGATGAGGAACGTAAGTGTGGAATTCACAAGTTTACTAGAGCTGACGGTACTGTGTTTGAAGAACAAGAAGAGTCTATAGGTACATTAAACATAGCTACAGAGAATTTTTAGTTGTAGATGCTACTTATAATAATAATGTAAATAATGCTATTTTAAGGAGGTATTTCATAAATGAGTATATGTACAGACTTAGGTATTTCTCCAGCTCTTGAAAAACGAATCTATGACGCATATGAGCAGGATAATCTACAAGCTATGATACCGTGTGCTAAGGCTTTCTGGGTTAATGCTGTAGAATATATAAATGACCTATTAGAAGAAGATGGTTATCTAGCTGAATTTGAGGATCAGCCTGAAGGCATGATTTGGACACTACAGCATACTAAGCGCAAAAGTTATGCGATACTTACAGACGCATTCATTGATTTACTAGCTAATAAGTTCAGACATTATGCTGCAGATGAAGCTGGTATCGAAAAAGCCATTCTAAAGACTAGAAACTGGATACTCGGTAAGCTCTAATACGCTTCCTATATAAATATCAAATACAAGCTATGTCTTACTTTAGGCATAGCTTTTTCTTTGTGAATCCTCGAATTTTTAGTATAGAATCTGTTATACTATAATTACAGTAAAAATAACAAACAATTATTTCTAAATTCGGAGGGTATGATTATGAAAACAGAATACACACTTTATACCGGTAATCTTCGTAACGGCGATATAGAAGCTCTTGGCACTAATAAGACAGCTCTTATAGCTCACGCTAGAAAGCTCACTATACCAGCTACCCTTATTGAGGACAATACTGGTAATATCGTATTCGAAAATAAAGCACAGCGTGCTATCAACAACGCTAGATAATAGATTCGGAGGCATTTAGGATGACAGCTACAACTACACCAGTAAAATTATGTACACCAATTACGTTCGAAAATCTAGATATATTCTGCGCAACTACAGACTTACCTGCTACTGCTGTTAATGAAAATGGTGAAAGTGTCGTTATTAGTACGGAATGTTTTGAAGACTTATATTGCTATAGACTTGATACTTATCAGCATAATGGTTGGGTGCGTACTAACTATTATTACAGAACTGGAGATACGGAAGAATTATATAGTCGTTGACTCAGGAGGGTATTATATATGTCTAATATTTCATTCAACTGGATAGATGACAACGAGGAAGGTAAATATGTGTGTACTATGTACGAAGGAAATACACCTATTCAGACTATAGAGTTCACAGATTACAGCAATCCGACTCGTATCAAGTATGATAAACGTCATCGTATTAAGAGAGCTTGTGCTTATATCGTACTTTATAGACCAGCTGACCTCAATACTAAAGGTATATACAAGACTCTTGATGCTAATAATACAGACAGCACCTCTAATGGTTATTCAGCTACCTCAATACATTCTATACCTGAGATCAAAAGGTGGTGTGAGAATTACCTAGCTGCTATCTATATTAGGAAGTATGAGGATGTTATTAGAGAAATGCAGACTCTTAAAAACAGAGCCGAAGAGCTTATGTTACTCGGCTATACATCGAATACAGAGTTAAAGTGAGGTATATCATATGTTACTCAAAATAACCCAACACTGTTCAATGGGTTGTTCTCATTGTATGAATAATGCTACACCAAATGGTAAGCACATGACAGAGGAAACCCTTAGAGCTGCTTTAAAGTTCTTGATTGACAATAACTGCTACCACTCCGTCATCGTGTCTGGCGGTGAACCGACTGAACACCCTGACTTTCTAAAATTCATGAATATCATTATAGATACGCTTAATTTTACTAGCTATCCGCATATGATTACTATAACAACTAATGGCTTTTGGTGTCTTGAGCATATGGAAGAAGCTAAATCTATAGTGCGTAACACACCATATTGTAATGTTGTATGGCAAGTTAGCACAGATAA
>Ga0265301_10003429_pt1 | contig 16778 bp, 28 predicted proteins | sample AusTroGonzalo_MG_2_FD_193488 | JGI IMG/M metagenome (GOLD analysis project Ga0265301, IMG submission 193488) | Bovine rumen microbial communities from tropical cattle in Woodstock, Queensland, Australia - Gonzalo_04 | ecosystem: Host-associated > Mammals > Digestive system > Stomach > Rumen ...
ATTCATCATGATAAGGAATATATAGAAGAGACATTTGAGGGGATAAGGAAGAAAGCGTCAGAACTGGGCATTTTCATAAACGATAAGAAAACACGTATCTGCAGGCTGCCAGATACGTTTATTTATTTGCAGTTTAAGTATTTCCTGACAGATACCGGAAAAGTAGTCAAAAGAATAAATCCAAAATCCGTAACCCGCCAGAGAAGGAAATTGAAAGCATATAAAAGACTCTACGACAAAGGCGGAATCGGTTATGAATCTATAAAACAGTCATATAAATCGTGGATGGGCAGTTATGCCAGACATATGTCAAAGAAACAGTTAAAGAATATGAAGTCGCTATATTATTCACTTTTTAAGGAGGATCCAAGATGGAAGAAATGTACACGATCACACTCTCAGACGGTTCGACGATTGAACATCTCCGGCTGAACGGCAACAATTTTATTTCAAGGGTCGAAGTCACCGAAGAGGATTTTGAAGGAAAGCTCGGAGAACTCATCATATCTGATGGAAAAGGATATGAGCAGATTATGCATGACGCAGAGCTCGTTCAGATTATCAATGAAGGTGCTGAGTGGTGGTTCATACTTCGTGAGCTTTCCGATGATGAAAAGAGACAGAGAGATATAGAACTTACCCTGTTCGATCTTCAGGCTCAGACGGACTACATCGCGATGATGACCGATGTTGAATTATAAGGAGGATAGTTATGCATAGCAAGAATTTTGAGAAGGTTAAAGCATATTATGACCTTTATGTTGAGACAAATGGAAAGAAAGGATGGTCCATCGATAAAGTAAGGAATGCGGTTGATAAAGGATGGATCACAGAGGAAGAGTTCTATGAGATAACCGGTCAGAACTATGACTGAGCAGGACTATCTTGAGATTATTTATGATCAGACAAGAATGATAGAGAATCTTAATCAGATGGTCAGTAAACTGGCAGGAGAGCTTGAGCAGCTGAAAGGAGTACTGGATAGTAGCATTAGTAGTCCACCTGGTCACGCTGGCCATGGCCAATTTAATGCAAATAAGGAGACATTGCCATGAAGGAGTTTTGGAATGCGATTCAGATGGTACTTGCAGCTGTCGGAGGATGGCTGGGCTACTTTTTGGGAGGTTGTGACGGTTTGCTCATAGCATTAGTAGTTTTTGTGGCTGTCGATTATGTGACAGGTGTGATGTGCGCAGTCGTAGACAAAAAACTATCCAGCGAGGTGGGCTTTAAGGGAATCTGTCGGAAGGTGCTGATCTTTCTCTTAGTGGGCATTGCAAATGTACTGGATGCAGAAGTGCTAAAGACCGGATCCATACTTAGGACAGCAGTGATATTTTTTTATCTGAGCAATGAAGGGATTTCATTATTGGAAAATGCGGGGCATCTTGGACTTCCTATTCCGAAGAAAATGAAAAAGGTATTGAAGCAGCTGCATGATCGGAGCGAGAAGGAGGATGACGAATGAAGATAGGAATAGATATCTCTGCATGGCAAAGAGGATTTAAACTGAAGAGTGCCAAAGATCAGGGATTCACATACGCAATCCTGAAGACCGGAGGCGCTGACTCTGCTAAACCGTACAAGGATTCACAGTTTGAGAATTTTTATAAGCAGGCAAAAGAAGAAGGCTTCCATATCGGAGCCTATTTTTATGGAAATGCATTCTCAACGGAAGATGCCGTGAGGGAAGCTGCATTCTTTATGCAGTGCCTTCAAGGAAAAGATATCGTTCACGTATATTATGATGTTGAAGGCAAGATGCTCAATCAGGGATATCAGCATCTCACGGATATTATAAGAGTATTTTGCCAGACTATGATAAACAACGGATATGCTTGCGGCATATATACGAGCGAATCTCATTTCAACTCATGTTTTGATGACAGTCAGCTCATCGTATATCCGCACTGGGTAGCAAGATATTCAAAGAGTGCTCCGAAACTTAAGAGCATCGCCCTTGTAGAGATATGGCAGTATGGAGGATCCGTAAATTATATCCGTGACCCAAAGATAAACGGCACCACGGTAGACCAGGATCAGATCAATATCGAATGGACAGATCAGCCTGTTCTTACGCCGGTCCCGGTCATAGTCGATATTGTTGATAAGAAATCTGTTGATCAGTTGGCTGTTGAAGTCCTTGCAGGCTTGTGGGGGAACGGAGTGGTAAGAAAGATGAAACTCACCTCTGCAGGCTATGACTGGTGGACTGTTCAGAGAAGAGTAGATGAGATCATCGAAGAAAGAAAGAATGCCGGAAAACAGTATGTCGTGGTCAGAGGTGACACTCTGACAGATATTGCGAAGAGATATAATACTACTGTGCAGGCTATATGCGAGCGGAATAACATCAAAAATCCGAATGTCATTACAGTAGGCCAATATCTCACAATACCTTGATCGCATCAGCTTGCTGCTGTTCGATTTCTCCCCCTTATATCAGGCCCTCTCACCCCTCAAAAGGTGGGAGGGTCTTTTTAATGGTTTTCGCTGAGGAATTAAACATTTGAGGGCCCAAAAATATAATTCCTCATGTCTTTGCCATCATTTTGACAGTGTTTTTCTCTGGGAGTTTTAGTTTAGTAAAAAGTCGAGTAAACCATGTCAGCGTAGGATGTGGGCAAAAATCAGATATCCAGTATTTATGCGGGTTCAGAGTATCGTTGATATCCTATGAAATGCATCAGATAGTAAGTATATGTTTATTTCTTTTCAGTATTCATGCATATTAGATGGGATTGGTTTAGTGATTAGTTTAGTAAGGCTTTTCAAGCCCAGAACTGATGCGGGATTCAGGACAGCAGTTTTATCTGATCAAGCTGCTTATTTTCCTTGTCCTTAAGTTCTTTCATGCGATGGAGGTATATTTCCTTCGTGATCTTAGAATCCGTATGTCCTAACCTCTCAGAGATAGCCTCGAGGCTCATTCCGGCAGCGGCCAGCATACTGCAGTGACTATGCCTGAAGGCATGCGGGGTCAGTTTTCTTCCGAGCGTCTTTTTTGTTATCTTTCCGATATATTTACAATAATAACTATACCCAAAATAAGAACCGTTCATGTCCGGGAAGAACAGATCTGATTCATACCCGAATACTTCCTGCTGCTTTTTGGTATATTCGCGTATCCTTTTGATACAGTCTTTAAGTTCCGGCTGAATATGGATTTCTCTTGAAGATTTTAAAGTTTTGGTGGAGGTAACGACATTATTAGCCTTGTCGTAGGTCTTATTGATACGGATGATATCTCCCCAGACGTCGGTATCGTTGAGAGCAATAGCCTCACCGACTCTCATTCCGGTAAGGAGCAGAAATTCGCTGAATAACTGGTATCTTCTGTCATATATCATCGCCCTGAGAAGTTTTGTCGCTTCTTTAGTCTCAAGATACTTATCCTGGATGCGATAGGCAGACGGTTCAGTCCTTGCATTGGAGAGTTTTTCTGCCACTTCCATGGTTCTGACAAAATCATTCTGATAGGCCCATCGCCATAAAGTCTTAAGCCTTGTCTGATAATCATTGATAGTCTGAACATTCTTCCCACAGTTCATGAACTTCTGACGGATGTATCCTGCAGTTAGGGAGTTCATATATCCATCGCCTACAATCTCAAGGACGGAGTGAAGCCTGTTGCTCACCTGAGAATAGGTAGAAGGTTTCCATGTCTTCTCATTTTCCTTCAGATAAAGGTTTATGCATTCTGATAACTTCAATCTGGCATCGAATAATTCATCTATCTTTTTCTCGAGTTTCTTCAACGCTTCCTGTTCAGCTCTCTTGCTGGTACCGTTCACCTTCACGGACACGATCTTCTTCAGACCGGTCCGCGGATCCATGACATATTCCTGCATGAGTCCTTTTTTATTTATCCACATAAGACACCTCCTATCTTACGATATAGAACGTGCTTCTTTTTCCCTGACATTCAATAATATTCTCACAGATTTCTTAATGCCTTCATCGGCCTCGTCGTATGCTTTGGCAATCATGAGAGCTTCACCGGAGTAGAAATCATCATCAGAGGCAGCAGGCGCATTTTCCCATCCCATAAGGACACAGGGTTTGACTCCGAAGGTCTTCGCGAATGCCATGATTTTACTCTCCGATAAATCTACAGAACCGGATTCAATCTTTGCGATGGCGCTTCTGTCGGTATAGCCCATCTTCTTGGCAAGTTCCTCTTGAGACCAGCCTCTGTCTTTCCTTAAATTCTTGATGTTTTCATATAATGTAAGCATATTCGGCACCTCCTTCCAACAAAAATATAAATCTAAATTGAAAATAATTCAACTTATATGTTGACAGAAAATCACATCAATGATATATTTTGCTTACGTGAATAACATTCACGTTTGAAAGAAGAAAGGAGATGAGAGAAAACATGGTAAACATAGACCTTCTGAAGAGAACCATTGAAGACAGGGGAATGCCTATCACCAAGTTATCAGAGAAGAGCGGAATAGACCGATTTACTCTATATAACAGATTTAAAGGGAGAGGTGAGTTCACAGCTTCGGAGATCGTAGGCATCACTAATGCACTTAGACTTTCAGCAGAAGAAAGAGACAATATTTTTTTGCTCGAAAAAGTGAATTAAATTCACGTCAATGATACTCTACGAGCATCATTGAATATCTGTACTTGACAGTACAGATATTCAAAACACCTGAACAACCCAAGAAAGGAGGAAATATGAAGAATGCAGCAACAGGGCCATGGCTTGGAACTAAACAGATTGCTTTTTTCTATTCGGTATCGACAGCGACTGCGTACAGATGGCTGCAGAAGTACATGAAGACCGGCGGGGAATACTTCCAGATGGGACAGGTCATCAGAGTTCCCGAGAGCGAGTTCACGAAGTTTCTAAAAAATAGAAAAGTTGCACCGGTGCAACAGTAAGGAGGATGGATGAAACACGCAGCATTTATACTCGGATGCCTGATCATCATGATGGCCACGATAGCAGCAGGCGTAGGATCTTACAGGTCACATGACTATCATCTGCAGACTGCCCCCCATGATGACCCAATGATCATCCAAGAGGTCGTAGAACTTCCTGATCCGGTACCTGAAGAGGTTCAAAAGCCGGAGCCAACGAAGCAGATGCCCACAGAAGAGATATTCGTTGCTCCCGACATTCCTCTGATCAGAGAAGAGACCTTCGTAAATCTGACCTACGAAGAGCAGAATCTTCTGCTGGATGTAGCAATGGCAGAAGCTCAGGGAGAGGATTCGGTCGGCAAAGCCCTTGTTATGCTGACAGTCCTGAACAGATCCGAATACTTCTCAGCACCGATAGGTGAGATCATCTACGCTCCTAATCAGTTTGCAGTCAGCCGCATGGGAATACAGCCAAGTGAAGACTGTTACGAAGCACTCGGAGAGGTTGTTGATGGATGGAATGAGACATATATCGAGGGCGACTGGGATAAGAACCTGAGAGTTATGTTTTTTGGAGCAGACGGATATTCAAATTATGGAACTCCGATGTTCCAATACGGTGGACATTATTTCAGTGGTTTATAAGGAGAGAAATATGACAGTTTATTTGAGCGGTCCTGTGACCGGTACTACAGACTATAAGGAAAGATTTGATTTCTGCGAAGAGCAGCTGAAGAAGAAGTTCACCTATGGGAAATGCGTTCCGGAGATCATCAATCCAGTCAGGATGGTAAGCACTCTTCCTGCAGATTCGGATTATGAGTTCATCATGCAGATATGCCTCATGGTACTCGACAGATGCGATGGAATTGTATTGATGCCCGGATGGAGAAAGTCCATCGGATGCAATCAGGAATATGGTGCAGCAATGGCACTGCATAAGGAGGTTTATTTATGGGAAGACCTGTTTACCTGAGCGATTTTCTTGAATATCGCCACGGCCCCGACATTATCCACATCATATCCAAAGAGGATGGCTCCAGGATATTCCTCGGATTCTACAGTATGCTCCGTGACCGTGAAGAACAGCTGATACCCAACTATCAGATCAGGCTTGTAAAGGCATGGAGAACGGTTCCTGAGTACCGCGTTAAGAATTGGAAGGAGAGAGGACTCATGGCTCCTATCTTCCCGGAGGCGCTTCCGCAGTATTCGCTTAAGGATATGGAAGAAAGATTGATTTACGAAATCGAGATATAAGAAAAGACCGGCTGCAACCGGTCCAATCTGCGAGGTCGATATATATAGTTTTGACAAGAATTATTATATCGTCCTCACGCCAAAAAGTAAAGAAAAATCGGCACTTTTTGGCTCTTTTGTTCCTTGATAAGGATATTAAAGTTACGACAAATGAGAGGATGATTTCTTGTACACAAAAGTCACCTATGACCTTGGAGAGGTCAGAGAGATTCAAAAGTATTACCCACTGAATTATGGAGCTCCCGGATGTCCCAGGGAGAAGAAAAAGAAGAAGACTCCCGAAGAGATCAAAAAGCAGAATGAGACCAACAAAAGAAGGAGGTTTCAGAGGCTTCTGATAGCAAACTTTGGAGAAGGAGATATCCACATGACCTTGACCTACAGGAAGGATCTCCGTCCCGAGGCAATGGATGGAGCTGTGGAGCAGAGAGCAAAGTTTCTCAGGAGTCTGAAAAGAGAATATCAGAAAGCAGGATATGACCTTAAGTATCTCGGAGTCACGGAAATAGGATCCAAGGGAGCAGTCCATCATCATATCGTGATCAACAATCCCGATGGATTGAATGTAACGAAGATCATTCAGAAGCTCTGGCCGAACGGACAGCAGTATCAGACTCCGCTTTATGAAGATGGAGAATTTGAACAGCTGTCATCGTATCTGGTCAAAGAGGACACCAAAGAAGAGAACACAGGCACGTCCTATACGAGCTCCCGCAATCTGATCCGACCGGAACCAAAGAGAGAAAAGGTCATCTCGAAGAGATGGAAGGATCCTCCGAAAGTTCCCAAGGGCTGGGAGATGATAAAAGAGACATTGTTCAGTGGCATCAATCCGGTCACAGGATATCCATATCAGCGCTACATGATAAGGAGAATACATGAAGGTAAATATCTACGTATATCAGACGATAAGAGGTCCACGCAGGCAGCAGGGCTACGGAATCGCGGTCCTGGAGGCAGAGACCTCACAGGGGCCGGCAACAAAGACGGTAAGGCTCGAGATCGAAGGCAGCGAGAACGGAGCGAACCTTAAGATCCTCAATGAAGCCTTAAGCCATATGAGCCAGCCTTCCGACCTCAGTATCTATATCGAGTCTGAATGGTTATCCACAGCGCTTACAAAATGGCTCCCGAAATGGCGGGACAACGAGTATTTATCAGCAAAACACCGAAAAGTGGCATTTTCAGAGATATGGCAAAATGTGGGGAATGTCCTTCAAACGCAAAACCTGTCAGTATTTTGCAAAGAAAATCACTCGTACCGGGAATGGCTCAAAAACAACGCCAAACCCGCATAAATACTCAATGAACATGGTAACGAAAGGAGAGGGCTATATGTTCGACAAATACGGAGAATTTGAATCATATATTGCTATTAATGAGGCTGTCAGAAATCAGCTCGTACAGGGTGATGAGACAGCTGTCATGGAGATATACGCAGAGAATGGCCTTGATAAAGGCGATGCAGAGGATCTTATCGATGCATGGCATGACTATCTTGAAGAAGACATGCTGAATGTATCCGGAGAGGATTATTTCTTTGATACCAATAAGTCACTTCTCTGCAATGCACTGTCAGCTGCTTTGGGAAAGTTCGAGATTGAAAAGGCGGATCTCGGCAAATGCCAGGGTGAGATGAATGACTATCTCGAATATGTGGAGTATCTGATCACAACAGACGAAGTATTCAGGCTCAAATACCGTGAACCCGGTAAGAACCTTGTAGATGCATTCCTGGAACTGTTGGAGAAGAGCTCTATGTACGACCTTCCCGAGAAACTCACCAAGAAGTTTAAAGGAGAAGTCAAGTGCGGGGATGGCAGAGCAGAGATATGCAGAAAACTGAGGAACTACTATGTCGGAGGTGCTGCCGATGACTGACCTTGCAAAGATTCAGCCGATGGAGGAAAAAGACTACCTGCTCAGTATAGTCCCTGATCTTCCGGCAGACTTTAGCGAGTGGGTCATGGATCTCTTCGAAGGTCATCACATCATATTCTACTCAAAACCTGACAGAGAACTTCTACTCGAGTGCTGCCACTGTGGAGCAAAAAGGAGATACACATTCAAAAAGAATGACAGATTCCTCCCTACATGGGATGGAGATCAACCGGGGAACTTTGAAGATGCCTTCTGCCCATTCTGCGAATGCGCAGGGATGACTGTAGCAAAGAAGAATCGCAAGAATGTCATGGACTGGGACCAGGATGTATGGATAGGGCAGAAGATAGAGAACGGCGGATATATGCTCAGATTCTTCAGGCCGATACTCCGAACCATACCCGATGCAGAAATGCCGGATGAGGCATTAATACTCAATGAGAAGCTGCGTATCTGGTTCCCGAAGGGAATGAAAAAGAAGTCCTATAAATTGTACAGTCACGACACATGGGATGGTCCTGTATGGAGTTCAGCAACATGTTTTTCCACAATGTCATATTACAGATCAGGCCCGACGAGAGGCGAGATATATCCGGGAACCTATGAAGAGATGGAAGGAACGGTCATGCAATATTCGATGACCTATGAGGTCTTGGAAGAGAGCCAATGGAACCTGACGATAGGAGAATGGCAGCAGGCGTACATCAAGAATCCATGGTTCGAGGCACTTTATAAGATGGGCCTTGAAGAACTTGTCAGACGGAAACTGTTCAGTTATCACTTCCCGAGATGCAACTGGAGGGCAAAGAATCCCTGGGATTATCTCAAGGTCAATAAGAACCGCATCGAGGATCTTAGAGACTGCCCGGAAAGGGACCTGATGTCAGCATTCGAACTGTTCAGGATGGAGAGGATGACCGGCAAAACCCTCGGGCCGGAAGTGATAACTCTGATCAAGGCAGGACTGGATGAGAAGGAGTTTAAGTTCTTCACCGAGTATATGTCTCCTGTAAAGCTTAGGAACTATATCGAGAAGTCCCGCAAGGGAACGAAGTGGGAATTACGCGATGTCATGAACGAGTACAGGGACTATCTGGAAATGAAAAAGAAATCCGAATATGACCTTACAGATTCAATAGTACTCTTCCCTAAGGATCTTCACGATGCTCACGAAAAAGCGGTCATCGAAACAAATGAGCGCGTAGCGGACGAGAGGATGAAGAAGGTCAATGAGCAGTTCAAGGGCATAAGACTGAGGTTCAAATCAGCTGATAAGGTCTATCACTACGAAAGAGGTCAGTTCCTTGTAAGGCCGGCAAAGGATGCAGCTGAGATAGTCGCAGAGGGAAGAACTCTCCATCACTGCGTAGGCGGTGACGAATACTTGAGCAGCCATGAGAAGAAACAGTCCATCATCTGCTTCCTTCGCAGAAAGGCAGAACCGAATACTCCGTATATCACGATAGAGATCAATCCCGACTGCACGATTGAGCAATGGTACGGAATAAACGACTCAAAGCCCGACAAGAAGAAAATAGACAGATGGCTCAAAGCCTATATGAAATCGCGGGATCCCAAGAAAATACTCAATGAATCCAAGCGCAAGGTAGCAAAAGCGGTATAGGAGGAAGAATGGAAGAGATCATATACAGAAACGGTTATCAGGAATACAGGCAGGAGCTCCGCACAGAGTTGGAGAAGACCTCAGAAGGTTTTGTCCGCATCGGATATCTTTTGAAGGTAGCCAGAGACACAGATATCCTGAAAGGTTCCGGCTATAAGGACTATCTCGAATTTGCCCAGGGAGAGTATGGACTCGATAAATCTCAGGTCTCAAGGTTCGTCAGGATCAATGACAGATTTTCCGAGGGAGGATCTTCCGATAGGCTTCTTGAACAGTACAAGGGATTCGGCTATGCCAAATTATCGATAATGCTCACAATGCCGGAAGTCATCACAGAAGAACTGACACCGGACCTGACCAAATCGGAGATATCAGAGATCAAGGAGCAGATTGACGAGGAAAAAGCTATATCGGATATTGAGCATTTCACGGAAAATGCCGCAGAAATACTCAATCCACCGGCTGAAAGCCTCGTAGTGCAGACCATCAGGGAGATAGGCTGCGACTATCTGAACATATACGTAAGTATATTCAATGACTATGAATGCATAGCAGCTCCGGGGCATATCCGCATCAAGAACATAATGATGCCGTCAGCCCCGACCATCTATAAGACAAGAGTAAAAGGCAGAGGAAATGTCATCCTGGTACTCAAAGATGATGAAGCGAGCATCACGGAAGTCAGGACAGAAGAGAAGACGATAGTCACATGGGATGAGATAGTCGATGCATGGACCAAAGTCATAAAAGAGACCGGGGATCCTTACGAGACAGCCCAGGAATCATGGTCAAGGACTTATGGTGAACCATTCCCGGAATATGAGCAGGAAGAAACCCCTGAAAATACGATAAATACTCAATCGGAAGAGGATTCGGAAGAAGAGGCGGAGGAAGAGCCGGAAGAAGCAAAGCCCGAGAAGGAACAGTCAAAGCAGGTTGAACCATTCAAACCGTATGTCAAAGCAGAAAAGAAGCAGCAGGCGTCAAAAGGAAAAGTTGCACCGGTGCAACCAAAGAAGGTGAACACTCCAAGAGAAAAACCTGCTCCCATTGAGGAAATATCAGCAGAATCGTCTTCATTGGATCCTAATGTCCTCAGAGGATATAAGGCCGGATTGTCAAATGATATTCACACGATAGAGAGACTGTTAAACGAGAACCAGTACAAGGCAATCAAAACGAAACTTGAAAGCATGCTCACTACAGTGAACAGGATCATAGAATCACAGGAGGTAAAGGATGAGTGATATAAGGCACATCAGCGAATACTACACAGAACTTGCAAAAGTGGTCATCGAAAAGGAGCCGGAGCTGGAGTTCCTCAAGAGAGCTCCCATAACGGTGATATTTCTTGAATCGGAGCACAAGAAGAAGGGAAAAGGAAAGACCATCCTCGGGCAGTGCGAGAAGGTACAGGAAAAGAATAAGTGGGGCATACCTGCAGACTTCACGATCACGATCTTTGAACCTAACGTCAGAGGGATGAACGAAGAACAGCTGAAGATCCTGCTCTTCCACGAGATGCTCCACATCGGTGTTGATTATGAGAGCACCGCGCCTCATGATCTGGAAGATTTCAAGGTAGTGATTGACCGCTATGGAGTTGACTGGGCAAAGCCTAAGAAGGAGGAATTATGAAAGTCATCAGAAAAGTAGAGATGGATGTGGATAAGTTCAAGGTAGGAGATCAGATCTCAATAAAACTCAGAGATATGGGAACCTTCACTGCAACAGTGCAGAAGGCATCCGGCGCTAAAGCGTACTTTATCTTTGACAACTGCGTAGCAGACAGACCTATGAATGAGGATCCCAACAAAGCAGGAGACTTTAAAGAGTCAGATCTTTGCAAGTGGATGAACACAGAACTGATCAAGATGTTTCCCAAGTCTTTAAGAGACAACATGCTCCACAACACCTACAAAGAGGTCAAACTCTGGATACCGACATATGGAGAAATGTTCGGACACGATGATTACTACGAGAGATTTGAGACTGATAAGGATAACCAGCTTCCTCTCATGAAGGACAGGAAGAACAGAGTATGTTCATCGCCTGATGATGAGTATTGCTGGTACTGGCTGCAGAACAGGTTGCGGGGCGTTGCCTCCGCGGCGCTCTTTGCCATTGTCCTCGGCAACGGCCTTGCGTACTACGGCAGCGCTTCCGCCTCTCTTGGCGTCCGCCCTGCTTTCTCAATCAAAAATCATTAATCTCCGGGCCTCGTGCCCGGAGGAAGGAACCGAATGAAATCGATAATGCATAACAAGCAGGATGGAACCTGTTACCTCTGTATGATGCTGAACTGGGATTATCAGAGAAGGGAAGGGCTTGAAGAGCATCACGTCTTTGGAGGCCCTAACAAAAAGTTATCCACGAGGTATGGATTGACCGTTTATCTATGCCACGAGCATCATACAGAACCTCCGGAAGGAGTCCATAGGAATAAGGCAAACATGGATCTGCTCCATAAGGAAGGCCAAAGAGCCTTTACGAAAAGATATCCCGACAAGGACTTCATGGAGATATTCGGACGTAATTATTTATGAGCGCACTTCCTTTAGGGAATATATCACGGAAAATAAACCAGGGCGGCCGGCGCTACCGCCCGGAAAGGAGCCCATGGTTAAATTCATCACAGATCCTATCTATCTTCCTGATAACTTTACATGGGCCGACCTTGAAGATGCGAAACTGTCAGCCAAATGGAGAAGGGTTAAGAACATGGACGATATCATCAGAAAAACAGACCTGACAAAAAAATGCGGGAGCTGTGATCACTTTGAGCCATGTGAAGGCAGACTCAGATGCTACGGTAACTGCTCAGAGGGCAAGGTAAGCCCGAGGCCGAGAACTATAAAGGCCTGCAAAGACTATAAGGAGAAGAAGATATGAAGTGCAAGGTATGTGGAAAAGAGCTCAAGCTCAAAAAGGATAAGAGATACATGGTCAGAAAGACAAGGATCGGATTATTCACGACTGAAATAACTTGCTATGAATGCGTAGACTGTGAAGAATGTGGATGCCAGAACGTCCTGAATATCCGGGAAGAGGACGATATTTCCAGAAAGGAGCGGGTCAATGAATCTAAGGCAGCAAAAGAAGCACCTGAAAATGAGGATAAGGAATCTTGAATCAGACAATAAGCTGATGAAGGATATCATCAACAAATATCCTCATATGAGAGAAATGTATGACTTATATAACAGGCCTCTGAACGTCACCACAACTCATATGCATTTTGAAGAATACAGATGTGAGAGAGAAATACCACCTTATATGGGCGGCCTCAAAGAATATGAAGCGTACATCAGGCGCGCTTTAGTAGGAAAATTAGCCGAAGCGATAAAGAACGACATTCAGTATGAGGTTGTGGATAGAGGTACAACAAGGTCGATAATGGCAACCGTATATATAGGCAGGAAATAAAGATGAGTAAAAAGTGGAAAAGAAGTAACCTTGAACCCGGAGATGAATTAAAGCTTCCCAAGAATCTGTTTCAGGATCCCGAGCATGCCAAAGACAACCTGATCGGATCCTACTACATCGGAGAGACTTCTTCCGGGATCATGGTAGAGAACGAGTTCAGAACTCCGTTCAGTGGAGGAAAGATAAGCAAATATAAGACCTTGATAAACTGGGCGAGCATCTATTCCGGACATATCAAGATCATATTAGCGAATGGGCAGCCTTTAAGGGCGGGAAGGAAGGAAATATGACACAGCAGGAAGCGGACTATGAGCTTTCATGGCTCACATGTAAGACAAACAGAGAAGAAGTCCTGAATGCCATAGCAATGGCCAGGAATTGTCTTAGAGGATATAAGCGGCTTGTTGATGTTTTCGAGAAGAGATTCAATGAGATAAATGAAGAAATCGACAATCTGGAGAGAAAGACCAAAATGGAAGGTCCTTCGGAAGAAGACAGACTAAAAGCCCACGACCTTGGTATCAGACTTAACCTTTTAAGGCAGCTTCACCTTGATATGGTAGATGCTTTCGACAGAGACGAAGCAGAAACGGAGGGCAGCACATGACATATTCAGTGGATAGCGTTGTATGCGATTAGGGAGTATATGAAACCATCAATGGCAACAGGAAGTTATGCGTCATATGTAACAGCAGAGCCAATGCTTCATTGGTAGCCGATATCCTCAACAAGGATTATGAGCATGAAGTTGTAAAAATGAAGGAGGCTACACCGGGAGAATGGTTGGAGCATGATTGGCAGAGCATGAGAGAAAAAGGATATTACAGATGTTCAGTCTGTCACTGCGCCTATCAAAGATTTGAATACGGAGTGAGAAAATCCGACGTCCCTTATATCGACGGTCAATCATTCAAACTGCAGCGTCGAGATAACTTCTGTCCTAATTGCGGTGCAGATATGAGAGGAAAAACATGAGCGAATTTGATATTGATTCCTTCTTTCAGAGGATAGAAGATTTCGAGCGTGAGTGGCGAGAACATAGAGAACAGGAACTTGCAAAGATATGTGAGGAACATGATTTCATTGTCGGCTCACCCGAACTCAAACTCCAGTTGCTGGAACATTTGCCCAACGGAGCAAACGTTGTTTATAGCAAATATTTAGACGACCCGACTATGATTATTGCGATAAGGAAATTCAGGCTGTCGGAATATCTGATGTCAATGCAGTTTGATTTCAAGGAGGTAGAGCAAGGATGACACTACCTAAGCCATATAAAGAAGAGGTGGAACCATGAAATATATCATCATGTGTGGCGGCAACTACCACGCTGAACCCAAGGCCTTGAGGATCGTCAAAGGAGAGTCCCTTGTCTCCAGGACTATCCGTCTTCTGCGAAAGAATGGAGTCACAGATATAGCCATCAGTTCTAATGATGGCCGATTTGAATCTTTCGGAGTTCCGGTACTCAGGCATAAGAACACATTCGGAGACGGAGGCCACTGGCTCGAAGGATTTTATCCAACCATGGAACCTGCCTGTTATATCTTCGGTGATGTATTCTTTTCACCTAAAGCAATCCAAACCATCGTAAAGACTCAAACCGATGATATTCAGTTCTTTGCAAATTCAAGGCCATGCTTTCACAAACAATGGGCGGAACCATACGCCTTTAAGGTTGCTGATCAGGAGTATTTCCAGGAGAGCATCCGTAAGGCGGTCAGACTTGCAGATCAGGGCAAGTTCTATCGGGAACCTATCGCATGGGAATTATGGCAGGTCATCAAAGGGACTCGGCTCAATCGTATCGTGTATACAAATTACAAGGCAATAAACGACTATTCCTGCGATATCGACAATGAGGCAGAATATAACGCCCTAAAAGAAATATTAGAGGAAATAGAAGAATGAAATTATCTATCATCATTCCATTTTATAACACCTATGAGTACACAGAAGAGCTTCTCACTGTTCTGGAATCACAACTCACTGATGAGGTGGAAGTCATGCTCATTGATGACGGAACAGAAAATGATAAATGGGCGCTGCGGTACTTTGAGCGTTTTCCTTGGCTCAAGGTAATGAGGACAGAGCATCAAGGCCAGAGCGCAGCAAGGAACATCGGCCTAAACATTACTTCAGGCGAATATATTCAGTTCCTCGACTCAGATGATCTCGTTCCCGAATATTTTGTACGGAAATTGCTCGAAAAGATACCTGAAGGAAATGATCTCATTGAGTATTCATGGGAAAATATGTCTCCTGGAAAATCCCGATTTGTTATCCACAAGGGAATGAGAAACCCTAATATCTCAGTCTGCACAAGATGCTTCAAACGGTCTTTTATTGGAGATGCTCGTTTCAATGAACTGAAAGATGCGACAGAAGATGAAGACTTTGCACGGCACGTAGGACTTCATGACAGAAAGGTAACGAGCTCTACCATCGAGGATCCTATGTACTTCTACCGGAAGCATGAAGGAAGCACTGAGGACAGATTCAGGAATGGCAAAACAAACACCAAGCGGATTGTCTACTATTACAACGAAGTCACCTCAGACAGGACTGACATTCTGGATGCGATACGAGAGGAAGACAAAAAGAATCAAGTATTTCTTATGACCTACAGGAATGAGATACCGGAACTGACTAAATATTGCCAGGTAATCAGGCCATGTCATATATGGGCCCATGAGTACAAAGGGCAGCAGCATGGCAAATGGATAGAAGAACCATAACAGGAACCCAAATAAGCAGCAGGCGTAAAAGCCAAAGTTGCACCGGTGCAACAGGAGGATAAATGACAGCTAAAGAATATCTGATGCAGTACAGAGACATCCAGGAAGAGATAGCCTGCATCACTGAGCAGATAGAGGAAATAGAGTCTTTATTGGGATATCATCCTGTACAACTCGATGATTCTGGAGCGAGTAAGTCAAATTACAAAGAAGATAAGATGAGCACATGCATGGCAGAGGTAGCAGATCTGTATTCTGATCTGGCTGAGAAGAATGCAAAGCTCATCCTCAAGAAGCAGGAGATCCGCGAGATGGTGGATAAACTCAAAGAGCATCCGAGAGAAAGAGAACTACTCATGCTCCGGTACCTGACCGCTCATCCCAAGAGATTATATGCACCACTCGGATGGAAGGAGATAAGCAGACGCATGAACTATTCCCTCGAAGGATTGAAGAAGGTACATGCTCGGGCATTGAGTTACCTACAAGATGAATTGGATAAAGTACCTTGAAGTACCCATATATTGTATGCTAAGGTTTAAGCGTAAAACAAGGCGATGAAGACATATAGACCCTCATGTACAAGGAGCAGATATCAGCTGATACCTGCTCCTTGTTTGTTTGAAAGGCACTCCCCATGGCAGTAAAGAGAGCGGGCCGCCCCTGGAGGAAGATCCGGGAGATGGCATACAACCGAGACAGGAAAGCAGGAGCTCCATGCTGGTGGTGTGGGCAGCCCATCAATTACATGATGCCTCCATCATCGACACCTGATTCATGGGAAGGAGACCACAAGGTCCCAGTTTCAGTAGCCCCGGGGTTAGAGTTAGACCTCACCAACGTGGCACCGAGCCATAAAAGATGCAATCGTTCGCGTGGGGATGGTACAAACGGAGAGAATACGCTCGGCATGCAGTCGCGTGTATGGTAGGGCGGTCAAAATCTTGGACGAACGTCCCGACGGCTTG
>Ga0265301_10003432_pt1 | contig 16774 bp, 17 predicted proteins | sample AusTroGonzalo_MG_2_FD_193488 | JGI IMG/M metagenome (GOLD analysis project Ga0265301, IMG submission 193488) | Bovine rumen microbial communities from tropical cattle in Woodstock, Queensland, Australia - Gonzalo_04 | ecosystem: Host-associated > Mammals > Digestive system > Stomach > Rumen ...
GCTTCAAGTTAGCTTGCTCTTTACTTGCTCTTAGCTTCAAGTTAGCTTGCTCTTTACTTGCTCTTAGCTTCAAGTTAGCTTGCTCTTTACTTGCTCTTAGCTTCAAGTTAACATAATCATACTCATAATCATACTCATAAATACACTCAGAATCAAAATCAGAGATATGTGTAAACATCCCTCATTACTCAACTCATAATGTGCTGGTAAACTTCTTTTTCAAGGGTGATTTTGAGTCATCGTGGAACCCGATTCAGGACGTCAAATTTGCGCGTGGTCCTGCTCACTCAACTTTGCCATTTTGCAGGGTCTTTCCTATGGGCATATAAAGACCTATAGAGGGCCGCGAGCGGTCACCCTTGTTTCGGTATTCCCGTGAGCGGATGGAGCCACAGACGCTGCGTGTGTGCAAAGCTGCCATGCCCTGAGCAAACGGGGTATGGACCGGGCGCGGCGGGGGCGGGCGCACATGCGGCAACGCTTGCCGTTCGGGGTTAAGTCACTCTCCAGGATGCCCGCTGGCGTGGCGCTGCCGTTGCGCAGAACCGTCCGAAACACCCAATTAACCGCGAGCCTACCAATCATTAACCCGCAACAATTAACCGCCACGATTAGCGCAAAGCCTTGTAAATCAAGGCTTTGGAGCGTGTTTTAACTTTCGTTTTTGGGTGGTGGGTATAGTTTTTTAACTTTAATTTTAACTGATTTTCAAAGTTAAATTCGGCACGCCCGGGTGGGGCGGGGTGGGTGTACCCCCGGCGTCAAAAGGGTTGCTACACCCCCACCCACCCAAATGGGGTGAGTCCGACGCGCTCGCTCCGGCTATTGAGTGGCTTTTTCGTTTGGGTTCAGCCCCTGCCGGTCGACCACTCAAAAAAAAGATGGTCCAAAATTAAACTAAAGCGTTTTGCGGTTGGGTAAGTTGTCGGTATGCATTACCGATTGACCCAGCACAACTACGATGACCGCGACCTAATCAACGCGGCAACCCTCGCGAGGCTCTGTGGAGTTTCGCAGGTCGCCATTTCCAAGGCAAAAGACAAGGGTCGCCTCGATACTTTCGAGAACCGTGACGGAAAGCCGCGCTTTCACCGCATCTACAGCTACGATCAGTTCATGAAGACCCGCGACAGGCGGCACGTTACCATACCGACGCAGGGCCAAAAGAAAGCCGGTTTTGACAATCTGACCGCCCAGGCGGTTGCCCACAAGCCAAAATTCGACGTGCCGTCTCCCGGATTCGGGGTGGCCGTCAAGGGGATGACCGATGTCGAAGACCCGCTTGACTTTGCCGAAGCGTCTGCCGAAGCTGCGGACCTCGCCACGTCCAAGGCTGAAAAGGAGTTCCAGATGGCACGCCTTGCCAAGTTGCGTGCCGATGAGATGGAAGGCCGCCTTGTGCCGAAACAGAAGGCGGCTTTGGTCGCCTATCAGCTCGGGGCGAACATCCAGGACAAGATCATGACCATCTACTCGCAGCTTGCGCCCGAGATTGTCGGTTATTTCAAGGACCTGATGACCAAGGCTGAAATTCCGGGCGAAAAGATTGTCGAGATTACAGGCGACGCCAACCACTTTGTTGGCGAAAAGATTCGCAAGGCGTGCTGGACTGCACTCAAGGACCTGACCGAAAAGACGGAGGAAAACATTCTGGATGGCTGAGGCCGCTGCAAGCATATCGCCTAAACTGCAGGCGAACGTTCAGCATGTGGCGGAAAACCTTCTCGCCGGTCTTCGACCGCCTCCGGAAATGACTATCAGCCAGTGGGCGGAACGGTACCGCGTTCTTGCGGGTTCCGCATCAAGCGAACCGGGTAGGTGGAGCAATGCGAGGACTCCATACCTTGTCGAAATCATGGATGAGCTTTCCCCGCAGAGTCCCGCGACGGATGTCGTTTTTATGAAGGGCTCGCAGATCGGTGGAACGGAAGTGCTCATCAATACGGCTCTGTACTACATCAAGCACTGCCCGTCGCCAATCGGCGCATTCCAAACCACCGAACAGACCGCCAAGCGCTTTTTAAAGCAGCGCATGAATCCTGCATTCTCTGCGATGGGGATGGATGGAATCTTTTACGGCGACGAAATGTATTTGAAAGAGTTCCCGGGCGGCGTGCTCGTGACGGGTTGGAGCAACAGCCCGTCAAACTTCCGCTCTGCCCCTTTCCGGATTCTTCTCTGCGATGAAATCTCGGAATGGCCGAAGGATTGCGGAGGTCAGGGCGACCCGTGCGAACTTGGACGCAGGCGTACAACAAACTTCCCGCGTCGCAAGCTTTTCTGGAACAGCACGCCTGGCATCGATGGCGAATGCCGCATCACCGAGATGTTCTTTGCTGGCGACCAGCGCCATTACCAGGTGCCATGCCCGCACTGTGGCGAGCTCCACAAGTGGGAATGGGCGAACATCGTGTGGGATAGCGATGCGGATGGCCACGACTTGCCGGAAACGGTGCGCATGAAGTGTCCGCATTGCGGAGCTGAGTATGGCGAACACTACAAGACGGAGCTGATGGCTCAAGGTCAATGGGTTAAGGAAAATCCGGACGGAGATTACCCGAGCTTCCACATCAACGCTCTTTACTCGCCTTTGGGGTGGTATTCCTGGAAGAATGCCGTGATGGACTTCCTGAAATCCAAGGGCGACGTGAACAAGATGAAATCGTTCACCAACAACGTGCTTGGCGAGGCGTGGAGCCTTGACGGAGGCAAGGTTATAGACCCGAACGGCCTCATGACCCGTTGCGAGGAATACGAAGCCGAAGTTCCGGACGGTGCCGTTGTCTTGACTGCCGGTGTCGACGTGCAGGATGACCGCCTTGAAGTTGAAGTTGTCGGGTGGGGTCGTGGTCTCGAAAACTGGGGAATCACGAACAGGATCCTCATCGGCAATCCGTCCGAAAGCCTTGTGTGGGAGGCTCTTGACTCCGTACTGATGGCGGGGTACGGGAATTCGATGAACGAAAAGCTTTACGTCGCGGCTGCCCTGATAGACTCGGGCGGTCACCATACTGCAGATGTGTACCGTTACACATCGAAACGAGAGCGGCGTAACATCTTCGCCTGCGTTGGTAAGGCGGGGCTTGCCCGTCCTCTCGTGACCCGACCGAAAAAGACCGACAAGAGTAGCGTTTATGACGCAAATATCGTTAACGTTGGCGTCGATATCGCCAAGGATCAGTTCTACGACTGGATTGCCATTGAACGCCCTGGACCGGGATATTGTCATTTTCCGGCGAAACCTGACGAATACAACAAGGAGTTTTTCGCACAGCTCACTGCCGAAAAGCGGTTCAAAAAATGGGTGCGTGGAGCCCAGGTGTGGGCTTACAAGAAATTGCGGCCGCGAAACGAAGCGCTTGACAAGCGCAACTACGCTCGCGGTGCGCTGAACATTACGGGCATTGATGTGGACAAGTTTGCCGATGCGGGCAAGAAGTTCTTGCGGAACCTGAACGCACCGGTACATAGAAGACGCGGGTTGATGATATCCGGAGGAGTAAGCGTATGAGTTCAATAACTGTGCCGCTCGCAAAGTTCGGCAAGGCTTTGGAAAAGCAAATCAAGGATTACCAGAAGCAGGTGCGTTTTGCCGCGATGAAGGCCGTGAACGAAGTGGCGTTCAAAGCTCGTAAAGAACTGATTGACGAATATCCGAAAGCCTTTACTATGCGAAACCGGAACTTACCGAAGGCCGTCGCCATCAAGAAGGCGACGAAAGAAAATCCTGTTGCGGAAGTTTCTTTTCCCAAAGACTTCATGTATCTCAATACTGTTGGCGGTACGAAAAAGCCCGAGAATTCCAAGAACCTTGCGTTTGCCGGTTCTGAAATTGAAAACGGCGGACGTCTTTCTTCCGGAAAAATTAAGCCGTCGCAAAAGCCCGCTCAGTTGCTCAAGTATGCCGATGAACACCCGACAAAAACGGCGGGCAAGAAAAACAAGAAACCGAAGGCTTTCAAGACTGTCGGAAAGCACGGCTATGAAGTTATCGGCATTCGCAAGCCCGATTCTGAAAAACGAGAGGTAAAGTGGCTTTATTCATTGCAAGACCAGGCAAAAATCGAAAAGAAGTGGGATTTTGACGGAATAGTGAAAAATGTTGCCGAAAAGGAACTTCCGCTTGAATTCGACAAGCAACTGAAACGGGCTCTCGAAACTGCCAAATGACCTGAAAAAAAAGATGGTCAAAAAATGCTCTAACGATATTGCCATAAGCCTATTTTGTGGCTATGGCTCAACTTTACCCCGTTTCTCTTTGTGAAAGAATGGTCGCTGTGTCTGAAAAGGCGCTTGCTAAAGCGATGGAGGCTGAACGCTATTCCATTGGTGGCCGTTCTTTGGACAGACCTTCGGTGGAAAAATGCCAAAAGCAGCTTGACTTGTGGTTAGGCCGTCTTGCTACCGCACGCGGACAGCGTAGGGGCAAGGCTTTCTGTGTCGCATCTATTCCGCATTAGGTCTTATGGCGAAGAATTTTGTTGGCGGTCAAGGAATTGCATGGAAGGGAGCTTCGGTTGTGACGGAAGCTCTCCGGGCATTCTATGCACCGCACGGTTCTGCAGACCGCGATATCGCTGCGGACCTTGACATTTTGCGTCGTCGTAGTCGCCAGCTTTTCCAGAACAATACTTTTTCGCGTGCGCTGATTTCGAGTTTTGACACGAATGTTGTCGGTACTGGAATCAAGGCCCGACCGACTTTGATGTTGCCTGATATGCTTGGACTTTCGAGCGAAGATGCCGAAAAGTGGTCCAACAAGACGAAAGTCCTTTTTAGCCTTTGGGCAAATGACAAAAAGTGCGATGCCGAAAAGACAAACAACTTTATGCAGTTGCAAGATTTGGCTCTGAAAACGGCTTTGCTTGGCGGCGATTGTTTCTCTTTGACATGTTTTGACAAGAGTTACGAAGCTTTCGGCATGAATGTAAAGCTGCTTGAAGGCGAGCGCTGCCAAAATCCCATCGGTCAAATGAATTGCGATGCGATTGCGGAAGGCATTGAAGTTGACCGGAATCATGCCCCGGTGTCCTACTACTTTACTCAAAAGCCTGTCTGGAGTTTTGACAATTATACGGATTTCGTAGATTCTGTCCGGGTTCCTGCGTATGATGCGTTTGGTAATCCGAACGTTATCCACATGTTTACTGCTGACCGCACCAACCAGCGTCGCGGCGTGCCTCTGCTTGCTCCTGTGATTTGCCAGCTCAAGCAACAAGAACGCTATCAGGATGCGGAGCTTATGGCGGCTGTCATCAGCGCGTGCTTTACCGCTGTCCTTGAAAACAACGTCCCCGAAGAAGCTGAAGAACTTTACGGCAACGTGCCTGAAAACGAACGAGTCGAAAAAACGGATAGCTATGGCAACGTAATTCCGGATCCAACGCGTCCGTCGCTCGAAATGAAACCGGGTGCGATTTGGTCGCTCGCTCAGGGCCAGAGCATCAAGAGCTTGAATCCTCAGCGTCCGAACGTCAACTATCAGCCGTTTGTCGAAAGCATTTTTGCCGAAGCTGCTGCCGCTTGCGGCGTGAGCTTCGAAGTTGTCCTCAGAAAGTTCAACAACAGCTACAATGCTGTCCGTGCGGCGCTCCTCGAAAGCCAAAAGACTTTCAAAAAAATGTGCATGAACTTTGTTGCGGATTTTTGCAAACCCGTTTACGAAAAGTGGCTTACGAATGCGGTTCTCTTTGGGCTTATTGACGCTCCGGGATTCTTCGAAAATCCGATAAAGCGAATGCTTTGGAGTCAGTGTCTTTGGATTGGAGATGCCGCATTCCTTCTTGATCCGAAAAAGGAAACAGAAGCCATCAAGATGCAGATTGACGAGCAGTTGATTTCCAGGGACACTGCATGTGCAATGGTCAATGGTGGCGATTACAGAACTGTTGCTGAAGGCCACGCGGCTGAACTTGCTTTGCGTAAGGAACTCGGTATTGGCGAACCTGGTTCTGTATCCAAGACCGAGAATTTCAGCGTTACGAGTGACGATCCTGAGGAATCTTCTTTGCAGTAGGTTTGAGAATGAAAAAAGGAATGTTGAATCGAATTTTGAGTGCACGTCTTGCAATCCGCAAGGAAGATGCCGATGTCATGGCGTCTAACACCGTTACTTTTTGGGACGAAAAAGGTAATTGGACTGGCGGAAAGAAGGAAGATGGCGAATTTGACATGGTGAACAACGTGACCCGTCGCGAAGACGGGATTGCGGTCATTCATGTTGACGGTGCTCTTTCTTATCGTAGCAACTGGCTTGCCTACTTTTTCGACGAAGATACCTACAACAGCATCGAGGCCGCGTTCGACGAATGCCTTGCCGATGACTCGGTGAAGGGAATTCTTTTCGACATCAACAGTCCGGGTGGCGAGGTGAGCGGTTGTGCAGATCTTGCAGACAAGATTTTTAACGCCCGTGGCTCAAAGCCTTACGGAATTGTTGCGCGTACAGGCGGCATGATGTGTTCGGCTGCCTATTGGCTTGGTTCCAGTTGCGAAAAAGTTTTCACAGCAAGCAACGGGACCCTTGGATCCATCGGCGTTCTTTGCGCGTTTACGAATTTCAAAAAGTCTATCGTCGAAACGACTGTTGTCGTGTCCGACCTTAGCCCGAATAAAGTTCCTGACCCGAATGATCCGGAAGGTCTGAAACTTATCAAGGAAGAATTGAACTCTCTTGCTGAAGTTTTTATCGGAGCGGTCGCCCGTAACCGTGGCACTACCGTTGAAGACGTAAAACAAAACTTTGGCCAGGGAGGCGTGTTTATCGGCGACAAGGCTGTCGCCGCTAAACTTGCGGACGGCGTTATGTCCCTTGACGATGTCTGCGAAGAAATGAAACGACAGGGGATTAGTAATGGAGGTGCCGTCATGGCAACTAACGTTAAAGGAGCCGAAGGCGCTGAAAAGCCCGAGGCCGTGGATGTGGAAGCTGTTAAGGCCAAGGCTATTGCCGATTATAAGGCTTGCGTCGCTTCCATCGAAGATGTCTTTGCCGGTCTCGATGTTACTGGCGAAGAAAAAGCCTGTTTCGTCGATGGCGATAAGACTGTAGCCGAAGCTACTGCTTTCGCACTTGCTAAGGCTAAGGATAAAATCAAGGCTCAGGCTGAAGAACTCACGAAGGTTCGTGCCGAGCTTGACGAAACCAAGAAAAAGCCTTCTGCATCTGACGAAAAAACACGTGCGATTGAAGCTCTTGAAAAGAGCAATGCGGCGCAAAATTCCGTTCACGGCGGTTCTGACGCGTCCGCATCCGACAAAGCCAAAAAGCATGCCGAATGGGCTGCCGAAGTACGAGACAAATTTTACAAAAAGGGGTAAGTTATGGCCGAACTCAAATTCGACAATGATATCGCTGGCGAATTCCCGATCCAGCGTGAAACTGTAAAAATCGGGAAAAACCAGAATCTCAAGCGCGGAACAATCCTTGTCGAACACATCGAAGACGATGGCGCTAAGGCAAAGTATTCTTTCGCCTTGTCTGCATACACCGCCGCTGCGGACAAGACCGTGACTCTCGCGATCGGTTCTGCAAGTTACGTCGCCAACATTGGTTCCAGCGACGCTACCATTGCGGCTGTGCTTGGCAAGGTCGTGACTGCCGCCGCTGACGACACGAAGTTTACCGTGACCGCCGACACTACGAACAGCAAACTTGTCCTCGAAGCTAAGGAGGTCGGTGAAGACTCTACGACCATCACGCTCGAAACTACTGCGACTCTTACCATCGGCAATAAGTCCGAAGATGTCGAAGGTAAGGACGCTGTCGAAGGCGGCTTTTTCCCGATTGCGTCCGCATCTGAAGAACCGGTCGGCTATCTTCTTAAGGATATCAAGACCGCTGCTGACGAAGCTGGTTATGCCGAAATGGCACGTACCGGCTGCTTTGCCGATACTGCAGCTATTATCGACGAAAATGTCAATGCAAAGACCGTTAAGGATAAACTTGCCGCACGTTGCCTTTTCTTCAAAGGCGTTGTCGCTGTCAAGGAATAACAAAAGGAGTATGAATCATGCCTGAACAGATTACTCTCGAAGATCGCCATGAATTGACGAAGCTTGTTGGCGAAAGTTTCAAACCCTCGCAGTTCTTCCGCAAAATGTGCGATACGAAACTGCATAAGACTAAAACGCTTATCCTCCAGCAAGAAAAGCAGACGCGCCTTATCGCTCCGTATGTCTCCGATGACAACGAAGATGGCAAAGTGGTTGGCCGTGATGGTTACGAACGCCTAGTCGTGACTGTTCCCACCGTTCATCCGGTGCGCAACCTGACTCGTCGTGATGTTGAAGTTGTTGCGAATGCCGAAATGGTATTTACCTACGACAACAACAATGCTTCTCCGGAAAAGATTCAATTCCAGAAGTTGTTGCGAGACGGTCTTGATTTGCGTCAGTACGTTGAACGCCGTGAAGAACAACAGATCATCGAAGCCATGACGACCGGCAAGGTGGAGGTTATTTTCGATACTGGCAAACGCACCATTAATCTGAACATTCCTGCGGCCAACTTGACTGCTGCCGCTGCTGGTGATAAGTTTGACAACGAAAACTCCAATCCGATCACCTACCTTCTTGCGCAGAAACGCCTTCTTGCCAAGAATGGTGGTGGTCGCGGAATCCTCTGCGTTATGGGTTCCGAAGCCTACGATGCGTTTATCCAAAACAAGGCTGTCAAGGAATATATGGATAATCGTCGTATGCACTTTGGCGAAATCGAACCTGGCGAAATGGACACTGATTATGTGACCAGAATGGCTCGCATTCTAGGCATGGACATCGTCACTTACGACGATTTCTTCTACGATGAAGTCGAAAAGAAAGATGTCGAAATGTACCCGAAGGATAAGATCACTCTTATTGGAGCCGGGGCTGGATTCAAGATGCACTACGGTGCAATCGAAGATGGTACTGACGGTTCTTTGAATGTTTGCCAGTCTTACGTATATACCTGGATTAAAAATGGTAAGTCCAGAATTATGGAAGAAGAATCTTGTCCGCTGTTCGTGCCTCAGTGCGGTGGTGGCATTATCTCCCGTAAGGTTGTGTAAAGATGTCTTTCAAGGATGACCTCATGGATGACCTCGCCGGTTCGTTCTTCAATACGGACGAATTCGGCGAGGAAGTGACTTTGATTCGCGGGGGCAGTAGCTACGCGATGAAGGGTCTCTACGATTCTCCTGAGGTCGCCAATGAAAGCGTCGGTGAAGTTTCTGCGATTGCCCATGCGCCGCGTCTGTTTGTGCGGATTTCGGATCTGCCCGATTCGAAACCTCGCAAGACGGATGTGTTCACGCTTGGCGTTACGCCGTTTCATCCAGCGATGAAACTCTCTGCTATTGATTTTGTAAGCGAAAAGGACGGGGTTGTCGTGTATCGCCTGGAGGAATCCAAATGACCGTTCCGACTCCAAGAGCTTTGACGTGCATCAAGGAATTCCGCCATGCGGTTGTGCAGTCGCTTATTGCGGCTGGCATATCCGGGATTGGCTCGAACGTTACCGCATCGCGTGAACGCAAGGCCTGGCCCGAAGAAAAATCTTTCATAGTCGTTACCACGCCTAGTAGCGATTTTGACGACCGCAGCACCCGTCCTCGTTTTTATTTTGCCGAATCGGATTTGTACATCGATGTCTATGCCCGAAGCTTTTTGCAGGATGAGCAGAATCTTGACGATGTGGATTCCTCGTCGGACTTGAACGACTTTCTTGACGATACGATGAACTCTATAGTGTCTGTCGTTGAGCCTTGCCCGTTCTGGAAGGGACCTTACGAGGGGCTTGTGAGCAAGTGCGTCCTTAAGTCCTACAACACGAACCTTGCGGAGCGTGCTGAAACTGTTCGCGGAATGGCGAGAATTACTTTCAGGGTTTCTTACACTGTAAAGGTCGATAGGACTGCACCGACTAAAGATTTCTTGCGTGCGAAAAATGCGATGTCTGCCGATGGCGGCGACAATATTGAATTTACAACCAACTTGAGGACTGGACAATGAGAAAATTTGTCGTACCCCAAAGAACCGTTTATTTGCCCCGCGAAGGACGTAATGTCTGCAGCGAAGGCGAAACGGTTGAAGTTACCGGATATATCGAACGGCTTATCAAAGACGGTTCTCTTGTCGTGAAGATTCCGGAAACTCCAAAAGAAATTAAACAAGAGGAGACTGTAGAATGAGCATCTCTTATGCTGAAATTCCGGCGGACAATCTTGAACCGATTTTCGCCACCGAATTTGACGGCTCGAATGCGTCCAAGGGCGGTCCGATGCCGTGGAAAAACCTCATCATTGGCCAGCCTTTGGCGTCCAAGATGGCAACGAACGGAACGCTCACCAAGGTTACGAGCGACGAACAGGCTGATGCTGATTATGGCTACGGCTCACAGCTTGCCTTGATGATCCATGCGTTCCGCAAAAATTCCAAGACCGCTGAACTTTGGGTCTTGCCGATTGCCGATGACAATTCGTCTGCTGCCGCAACGGGTACGCTTACCTTTGCTGTTGCGGATTCGACGAACGGGCTTCCGGCTAACGGCACTATCCACCTCATGATTGGCGGCCAGTCTTGCGCCGTGAATGTCGCTGCCGGTGACAAGTCGAACGATGTTGCTGCGAAGGTTGCTGCCGCCATCGGCGCTGTCGGTACGGTCAGCGCTCCCAACACCAAGAACTATCCGGTGACGGCATCTGCAAGTTCCGCTGTCGTGACCTTGACCTTCAAGAATAAGGGCTCTTGCGGTAACGGTCTCGATGTCCGCTGGAACTACTACCAGGGCAAAAAGCTCCCGGAAGGCTTGACAATTACCAAGACGGCTCTTGCAAATGGCGGTTCTGACCCGTCTTATGAAGATGCTACCATCAAGGCGACTTGCGCCGGTTCTTGGTTCAAAACCGTGATTTCCGGTTCTGACGAAACGTCGAATGTCACCTACATCAAGGAAATGCTCGACGAGCTTTGGCCTGCAACCGTACAGAAGGACGGTGTTTTGTTCTTCAGCCTTAACGGTAGCACTACGGAATCCGCATTCATCACCCGAGGTGAATCTCTTGATTCCCGCGCAATTGTTCCTGCGGCACTTCCGAAGTCTCCGACTCCGGGATTTGTAATGGCAGCCGCTTTTGTTGGTTGCATTGCTCCAAAGGCTCTTAATGATCCGGCAAACCCGCTTTCGAATTACGCAGTTGCAGGCGTTGTCGCCCCGGCTCGCGAAGACCGCGAAGGCTTTGACGGCAACAATGCATTGCTCAAGTCCGGCTGTGCCACGATGAAGTGTTCCGATGACGGTACGGTGTATCTTGACCGTGTTGTGACGACCTACAAGCATAATGCCGCCGGTGCTGTCGATACGGCTTACCGCCAGCTTGAAACTGTGTTCACGCTCAGTTATCTCCGTTGGGATTGGAATAATCTCATGGCTACCAAGTACCCGCATGCAAAGCTTGCTGATGACGGCAACAACTTCGGTGCGGGTCAGGTCGTGATGACTCCGTCTCTCGGCAAGGCTGAACTCTTGGGCCGTTACAAGGTCTGGGAAGAAAAGGGCCTTGTACAGAACTACAAGGACTTTGCCGAAAACCTTGTAGTGCAGCTCGATCCGGACGATCCGTATGCGATGCAGTTCCTCATGCCTGCACACCTGATCAAGCAATTCTTCATTTCTAAAACAAAGATTCAGTTCGACTAAAGGAGGCCGTTATGGGTGATATTGATGATGTCGGCGGAAGCTGCGAACTCAAAGTTGACGGTGTCATTTACAACACAATCGGTTCGCTTACCATCGAAACCGGTGGGCAGAATCGTGAACCGAAGATGTCCCGTGGAAAGGTTGTCGGTTACAAGGTGACAGACGCTAATCCTGGAAAAATTTCGGGCACTATTGTTGACACGAACGAACTGGATATCGTTGAACTGCAACAAAAGAAAAAAGTGACCGTCACGGTCAAGAAGCCGAATGGCAAGACTGTGGTATTGCGTAATGCCGCTTTTAGTATTGTTTCAAGCGAGAACATGGACGAAGGCGAAGTTTCGTTCGAATTCCAGGGTGATGCGATTGAAGAACAAAAATCTTAAGGAGTAAAGTATGGCTGAATATACTCTTATCAAACCGATTGGCGAAGGCGAAAGCAAAGTCGAAAAGGTAACTATCAAGGAAGAATTTACGGGACGCGATATCGAAACTATCGGCAATGCCGGTGGCGAAGGATCAGCAATGATTGCCTTGGTCTCTGCTGCTACTGGTCTTGGCAAAGCGAAGGTGCTCAACATGAGCGCCGCCGATGTCAAAAACATCGGAGATATCGCAAAGCCTTTTTTCGCCGGTGGCGAGGGCTAGGCTTTGAGGATGGCTTTGCCGTCCTTGCTGGCGTTTTCCACTGGTCATACGACCAGATTATGAACCTTGACGCCAAAGCGTTTGACTTCAGCGTCAAGGCTGCCTTGAAATTCCTCAAGTGGAAAAATCCTAAACCTGTTAAGTGAAATCCAATCCATTCTTTGAGTAGAATACCAAGCCGGGGCGAAAGCTCCCGGCTTTCTACGTATTCCGGGTTGGAATATTGTTTTAATTAACTTTTTGCTTATTGTGTTAAGTTTTGACAATTGAAAAATATATATTGATGACATGAACGCAGAAGAAGTAAAAAGATATAATGAACTGTCGAAAAGGGAGTTTGAAAAATCTTCCGTTTTTGATGTTATCGAATTTAACGCACCGGCCTCTGTTGAGGATAAATGGGGCGTTTTCTTCCCGTTTTTTCTTTTTATCGCAGGAATGTCCGTTCCTTTCTTTACGGATGAAATCTACGCAATGTGGTTTGCTTTGGTGCCATTTTATGCGTATAGTTTTTTTGCAGTCTGTATCGATAATTATAAAATTAGGGAAAAGGCTGTCGAGACTATGGCCGCTGTTTGCGGGGTGTCGATAGTCCTGACTTTGATTCGGTATTATATTCTGTCCGATATGGACTCAGATTTTGCCACCATGACGTTGATGGGCGTTTTTAATGTTCCTGCATCTTTATCTTCTGCCATAGGTCTTTATTTTTTGAAAGATATCTTTTAAAAAAAGATGGGTTAAAAAGATGTAAAATTAATCCATGCCATTTATTTTTGTGGTATGGGTAACAAAATCAATACTTTTTTTGGCTTTAAATTTGACAAAGGAATCTTAAAATCCGTTGTTGGCGGATTGAACGATGTTAGAGTTTCTTCTGTTCGTGCCGCATTAGGCATTGACGATATCAATAAAGGCTTAAAAAAGATGTATAGAGCTCAGAGCTTTATTGCTTTGGGCCTCGCTGCAAAAAATGCGGCTGGTAGCATTAAAAGCGCTTTTGCTGGAATTCAGCAGGTCTACACAAAATTTGTCGATGTGGCTGGCCGTGGCGATCATGTTGCCAAGACATCCAAGATGTTGGGCGTTACGGTTGATGAATATCAAGCACTAGCTTCTGCAGCCAAGCATTCTGGAATGTCTGTTGAAGAATTCGATTCTGCTTTTAAAAAGTTCAACGTGACTTTAGGCAAGGCTCGCGTTGGCGATAAGCTCTCCGCAAAGAAAATTACATCGTTGCTTCCGAAGGGTGCTAAGCTCGCTGATTATAGAGATGTCAGCTCGGTGATTGCGGATGTTGCTGATGGTTATACGAAGCTTCAATCTGCGGAGCAGAAAGCTTTTGTCTCTCAAGAACTCTTTGGAAAAAGTGGTCAAAAAATGTCCGAGCTTTTTAAAGGCGGCTCGAATGGACTTTTTCAGGCGTATAAAGATTTTAAGGAAAATGGCGGAGGGCTTGACGAAGAGGGGGCTGAAAATGCTGAACTTTTTAATGATGAACTGCAGAAAGTCCAGGAGTCTTTTGATTCTTTAAAAGTTTCTGTGATGCAGGAACTTTTCCCGACGTTTATTGACATGTTTAAATTTATCAGAAATTACTTGAAAGAAAGTGGTTCTGATTTAAAAACGAAGCTCGTTGAAATTGGGAAAGCGGTTTCATCTTTTGTTATAGATATTTTACCTAAAATTCCTGGATATATTGACAAGATATTTAAAATCGTTGATAAAATTGGTACGAAGACGACAGCTTTAGTGGGGATTGTCGGATATTTTTCTCCCGCTTTGGTTAATATCGTTATTTTGGCCGGTGCTGTAGCGAAAGCCGTTTACTCGATAGGGAAGGTCTTGTTCAGTGTTATAAAATGGGTTGCAAAAATTACTGCTCTTACAACGGTTTTGTGGGCCGCGTGGACTGCAATAAAGCTTACGTTCTTGACTTTAGGTGCAGGCGCTTTCTTTGGTACGTTCGGCGGCGTGCTTGCAGTCCTTGTTGAAATAGGCATCATTGTCAAGCAAATCTATGATAATTGGGATATGCTAAGAACTCTTACTTTTGATGAGTTCTTTAATGCGGTAAAAATGTGGATTTCAGAAATCGCTGAGTCTTGCGGTGAAGTTTTTTCGTTTATTGCTGAATCTGTTAGTGGGTTCTTTATGGATAAGCTTAATGGATTGCTTAATTTTATGGGAAAAATTAAAAGTTCTATTCTTGGGCTGTTTAGCGGATTTCCTGACAAAGTTAAAAAATTCTTTGGCATCAGCGATGTCGATGTAAATTTGAATTCCTCCGGTACACAATCCACTCTTGCCGCATCCGCTGCCCAGGCTATCAGCGAATCCCACACGACCGTTACCAACCGCTTTGCGGTCGACTTCAACAATGTTCCTCGCGGCACAAAGATTACGCCTCCGCCTAAAGGCGACTTTGACTGGTCTCGCGGTTATATGCTTGGGGGTATCTGATGGCTGAATGGCGTAACGAATATGCAGATTCTCTCCAAAAAGTTACCGTCAATACGGTGAACGGCTATGTGGAATGCATTGCCGCGTCTTACGATGGCGTGCCGTTCTTTTTCGAGGAAACCGAAACATCCGGCGGTCGAGAAATCGTCACGACTGCGTTGCCTTTCTCTGACAAACATGTCAATCAGGATATTGGTAAAAAGGTAAAGGGTTTTTCGTTATCCATTTACCTCGTCGGTAAAGATTGCGAACTTGACCGTGAACGCCTGGAAGAAGCATTCAATCGTGAAGGTGCGTTTGAATTCGTTCATCCTTATTACGGCAAATTTAACGCCCGCTGCACTGAATACAAATTCAAGTACACTTCCAATGTATACGAGTATGCCGAAGGCGAGGCGACCTTTGTTCCGGAGGAAGATCCGAAAAAATCGGCTCGAAGCGTCGTTGATCTTCGTGGAACGGTGATTGCGAAGGCTGAGCAAAATCTTGATTCTGCAAAAGGTAACTTTGCTGAAAATTTCAGCATTATTGACAAGGCGAAATCGGTTGTCGATTCGGTATCTTCGCAAGTGTCGAGCTTGATGGATTCGATTGAGAAAGTTCGTCAATCGATGCGCGATGTTTCTGAATTTGTACAGACGGTTTCAAAAATTCGAGAAAACATCCAGCTTGTCTTGAATACTCCAACTGATTTTGCAGCCCGCATTCAGGACTTGTTGACGCTTACAAAAGAAACTGTGTCGCCGGATGGCGGCTTCAACAACTATGTGAACGAAAGCCTTGCCGTGATGTCGTCCCGGAGTGAAACTTCTGAATCTTCGGGCTCGACGGCGTCCGGCTTGATTTCTGAAATTGACAGGCTTGTTGTTATGAGTGCGGCTTCGATGGCCGTTCAATCCGTGGTCAATAGCTCTTTTGTCAGTGCGGATGAAGCTCGCGAGATGCATGACAACGTAGCTACCGTCTTCGAGGCTACTGCGTCAAGCATGGAATCTGTCGATGACTACGCAAACTTGGCAGACCTTGAAGCGACTGCGCTCAAGTATCTTCGTGACGAAATGTCGAAGCTTGCCGAAGTTGTTGAACTACCTCTGTCAGCATCGAGAAATGTGCTGTCGATTTGTTTTGATTGTTACGGAAATCTTGACAAGCTTGATGACATTATCGAACGTAATGACATCGGCGACCCGCTTTTGGTAACACGAGAATCTTTGAAGGTGCTTTCGAAATGATTGAAGTATTTGCCAATGGCCGAAAGTTCTCTTACTGGACCGCTGCGAACGTATCCCGTTCCATCGACCATATTGCTGCAAAATTTTCTCTGACTCTTGTCGCCGAATCCGAGAATGGCGACAATGTACATCTTTTCCCGGGAGACTCTGTTGAAATTTCTGTCGATGGAGAAAGAGTCCTTTCCGGATATGTGGATAAGTTTTCTACATCGTTTTCGCAGGGTTCTCATCAGGTGACCGTTTCCGGAAACGAAAAGACGATAGATCTGTCTGACTGCTGTATCGAGAGTCCGTTCGAATGGGAAAACAAAAAGATGGACGAAATAATCCGCTCGATATGTGCACGGTTCGAAATTCGTTTTGAGAATCGTTACAATGTCGATGTTGGCAAGCCCTTTGCCCGTTTCTCTGTTGAACCCGGAACGAAAGCTGTCGAAACATTGTCTAAGCTGTGCAAAGAACGCGGAGTGATGCCATGCTCTGATGGCCGTGGAACCGTATTCTTGTTCACGCCTGAAAAAGCTCCGCGTGGTCCAATGCTCCGGCAAGGCGAAAATCTTGTCTCTGCATCCGTGGATTTGTCGCTTTCGGACCGTTTTTCGAAGTACACGGTGTATGGAACGGGTAAGGCCAAAAGCAAGATTATAGGCGTAGCCAACGATCAAAATATGCAACGTTCAAGACCGTTCGTCTTGGTGGATTCCAACTCCGTCGACAAGGACAAGGTACAGTCCCGAGCTGATTGGGAGTA